>MDTG01137922.1_pt1 | contig 14089 bp, 13 predicted proteins | sample 811421 | NCBI WGS metagenome assembly MDTG01 (sample SAMN05326645, study PRJNA326480) | marine metagenome | isolation source: seawater | place: Pacific Ocean: South East | collected 2011 | reverse complement strand
TTATATAAATTAATTTATATTTATTTTTCTTGCAAAAAGCCTATTTTTGGTATTGCAATGTATAATTTAGTTTCGAAATCAAAGATTTTAGTTAATACCCATATAGATGATACAGAATATGCAGGGAACATGCGCTTGTTCGAGGGAACAGGCCTAGGATGTCTTGTTTTGACTGACAAAAAAAAAGATTTAGATAAATTATTTAACATTGGTCAAGAAATCGATGTATATGAAAATGTAAAAGATTTAGTGGAAAAATGTAAATATTATTTGTCAAACGAAAAAAAACTAAATACAGTAGCATCATCAGGTCAAAAAAGGACAATAATGGATTATAATTATGAGAAAAGAATTGTTATCTTAGACCAGTACATAAAAGAAAAGTTAAAATCAAATGAGAAAAATCTATAATAAATTAGAAAATTTTAATAGTTTCGTTCCAAATTTTTCTTATTTCTTTTCATCGAATGTCATATCTTATTTTTTTTCATTTTTTGTAATTGTCCTTTTTGCTAGAAATTATTCTCCAGAGCTATTCGGGAAATTTACTATTGCCCAAACTATTTTTTTTATTATTTTTTCAATTTCATTTTCAAATATTCACTATTATTTAAATAAATCTTTATCAATAAATTTTGAAAAAAGAAGAAGAGAGATTGGATCTTGTTTCCTTATTACATTTTACTGTTCAACAATATTGTATATTTTATTATGTATAATTTTAGTTTTCCTTAATATTGATCAAGATCTTAAATATTATATTTTAATATTAAATTTAATTCTTCTTTCAGAACCATTTTCAATTTTTTATAGTGAACTTTTTGTAAGAGGACAGTTTAAAAAAATATTTCAGATCAAATTCACACAAAACATCATATTTCTTGTTTTTAAATTACATATAATATTTAATCAAATTGATATATTGTATCTTGCATTAGTTTATTTTTTCGAAAATTTATTTTTTTCCGTAGTTGTTATCTATTACTACAAAAAAAATGGAAATAATTTTCAAAATTTAATATTTTCTAAAGTTCACACTTTAAAAATTATTAAGGCTATAATTTTATTTCCACTTTTGGCATTTGCATTTTTAATTTCAATGAGAATCGATTTATTGATGATATCCTCTCTCCTTGGAGTAGAACAGGCTGGTTTTTATTCGGCAACCTCGAGAATAATTACTATCGTTTTGTTATTTGGAACCCATTTTTTCCAATTTATATATCCAAATATGAACCGGATAAGTTCAAGTAATAAAAAAAAATTTAATTTAATTTACCAAAATCTTATTTTTTTGAGTTTTGTTGCAGGAATAACTGTTTATGTGTTATCATTTTTCTTTGGCAATTTGTATTTAAGTTTATTTGGAGAAAATTTCAAAGTTGTTTTAAGTTCTTTAAAAATTTTGTCATTGAATGTTGGTGCGGCACTACTAATCAATCTATGGGTTCATAAACAGTATATTTATTCAAAATATAATCAAATTTTATTATTCCAATGTAGCACTATTATAATCAATATATTGCTTAATTATTATTTAATTAACATGTTAGGTGTAAATGGTGCTGCATTAGCGACAGCATTATCTGCAATAATTTCTTTCATCTTAATTAATATTTCACAACCAATAGAATTCTACACAATTTTTTCATCATTTTCTTTAATAAGGCAAAAACAGATAGCCAATGCAATATTAAAAGTGATGTTTGTGAAGGCAAATCCTGAAAATAAAGAAAAAATAAAAGATTGAAAAAATATAAATATCAAAAGCAATTTATCATCAATAAAATATTTGAGATTTTTTAAAATTTTCACAATGAAGTAGATGTAAATAAGTACTCCTATTAGTCCAGAGCAAATAAGTATGTCAACAAATAAATTATGTGGATATATAGCTGCTTGGTCTGAAAATATGTTATTGCCAGTTATATAATTTATATTAGTAGAATATAACATGAAGTATTCTATAGTTTTAATTCGTATTAAAATCGAATTTATAAATGTACCTGGCTCGTATATTAAATATATTAAATAAGGATAATCGTATATGCGTAAAAAAAATATATATATCAATATAGAGGCAATGATAAAAAATAAAAAATAAAAAGGTAAAGAATTTTTTTTTAATAAATACAAATATATTAAAACAGTAAGCACACAAGTTAACATGTGAAGATATCCATTAATAATCAAAAAGGTTAAAATTATAATGAATAAATTTATAAAATATTCATTTTTAAAATTTTTTAATCTAATAATCTTATCAACCAACATAAAAAAATAAATATTTAAAATAAATATCATTGAGTGAATATTTAAAAAATAATTTTCAATACTTTTGTCACTCTTTAGAAAAAAATAATATTTACATAAAATAAATAATATTACACAATAAAAATATATCTTACATATTTTAAAGCTTGTTAAATAAAAATCTGAAAAGTTAAATTTTTTTAGGTTGATAAATCCAATTATAATTAGAGGTATTATTATATTAAAAAAATTTATTATTATTATTTTATGTTTACTTGAAAAAAATATATCTGAATAATCTAACTTAGTATTTATTAGTCTAAAAAAATTTATTCCATCAATTGAAAAGTTCATTTGTGGATTGTGTAAAGAATTAATTATAAAAATTGCACAGGGTAAAATCAAAGCGAAAATTTTTATATTAATTTTTTTTTTTACTAGGAAGAACAAAATTATTGAAGAGAAAATAATTAAAAATCTATACAGAACCAAAATATTGATTGGTTCATAATCAAAAATAATTAAGTATAATTCTTTAAATAAAATAGATATTGATAATCCATAAAAAATAAGTGAAAAAAAAAGAACCTCAGATTTATTTTTTATTAATTCATAAATTTTCATTATTATTATTTCTATTTTATCAAAAAGAATTATAAACAAATAAATATCAAATGATAAAAAAAATTATAAAAAAAATATTCCAAATGTTTTCTTACGAAATAAAGAAACTAAATATAAGAAATGATATTACATTTAATGATGAAAAAATAAAATTATTTAATAAATTTTACAAAATTTGCGAGACTGAATCCTTAAATGTTAGTCGAGACAGATTTTTGTCATTATTCCAATCAATAGATTATATTTATAAAAATAAAATTGATGGTGATATAGTTGAGTGTGGTGTATTTAGAGGAGGGTCCGCGATGATGATTGCATATTCAATGATGCACTTAGAAAGTTTAGAAAAAAAAAAATTGTGGCTATATGATACTTTCGACGGTATGCCAAATCCCACTAAATATGACACAAATATTTTAAATCAAAATGCGAAAGTGGAATTGGATAAAAATAAAAAATCTGAGAATAAAAAAGATATTTGGGCTTACTCATCTTTAGAATACGTAAGAAAAAATATTAATAAAACTGGAATAGATTCAGAAAATGTTATTTATGTAGAAGGATTAGTAGAGGAAACCCTATTAAATAAACATCCAAAAAAAATTAGTTTATTGAGATTAGATACCGACTTTTATGAGTCAACTAAAGCTGAACTTGAAAATCTTTATCCATGCCTTCAAGAGGGGGGAATAATTATAATTGATGATTATGGACACTGGAAAGGTTGCAAAAAAGCTGTAGATGAATTTTTTTTTAACAAAAAAAATGTTTTTTTTCAGCAGATAGATTATTCAGGAATTATTGGTGTTAAAACAAAAAATTAAATCAAGAATTATATTAATTGGTTATAAAAGTTTTTTACAAGCAAATCTTTATAAATACTTAAAAAAAAAACACACAGTTAAAAAAATAAGATTTACAAATATAAAAAAATTCAAATATAAAGAGAGTGATATTGTCATAAATTTTAGTAATAATTACAAATTTTATAAAGCAAAGTATAACACTAAAATAGACAGAAATTATCAAATAGCAAAAATAATTAATAAATTTAATACAAATTTAATATTTATTAGTACAAGACAGGTTTATAAACCTAGAATAAATATTACCGAAAAATCCGAAATTCAACCAATGAATACTTATGCTAAAAATTGTTTAATATCTGAAAATAATTGTAAAAAAATATTAAGAAGGAATATATTAATTCTTAGACTTTCGAATATTGTAGGTTTTGAAAATGGAAGAAAAAAAAAAGCGTCATTAATGAGTTTAATTATTTCTGGAATAAAAAAAAAAAAAATTATATTTGATAATAGCTACAACCTTTACAAAGATTTACTACCAGTAGAACTTTTTTGTTTAATTTTAGAAAAATTAATTAATTTAAAATATAAAGGAATTATTAATATAGGATCAGGCATACCTATAAAAACAAATCTTTTTTTAAATCATATTATAGAGAAAAAAAATGTAAAAATTATACTTAAATTAAAAAAAAATTTTATTGATAGAGATTTTTGTTTTGATACCACGGTTTTAAAGAATATTATTAAAAAGAAACTAACAAAAGAAATACTTTTTATTTACTTTAAAAAACTTAAAAAACAATTAAAAAAAATATCATGAAAAAAATACTTATAACTGGTGCTGCTGGCTTTATTGGCTCTCATGTTGCTGAAAAAGTATATAAAAAATATAATAGCTCTAAGATCATTCTGTATGATAAAATTACATATGCCGCAAATATTAAATACTTAAAAAGTATAATACATAAAAAAAATGTTAAATTTGTTAAGAACGACATACTTAATTATAAAATTTTAGAAAAAAATTTAAAAAATGTAGAATTAGCTATAAATGTAGCCGCAGAAAGTCATGTAGATAACTCCTTTGGAAACTCTTTAATATTTACTAAAACCAATACTCTGGGCACACATGTATTTTTAGAGGCCTGCAGAAAACAAAAGGTAAAAAAAATAATTCATGTAAGTACAGATGAGGTTTATGGAGAGAATTTAAAAAGAAAATCATTTAAAGAGAGTCAAATTCTAAATCCAACAAACCCATACTCAGCATCCAAGGCTGCAGCAGATATGATCGTAAATTCGTATAATCATTCGTATAAATTAAATGTAATAACAATAAGAGCTAACAATATTTATGGGACACGACAATATCCAGAAAAGCTAATTTCAAAAACAATATATTCATTTTTAAAAAAGAAAAAAATGACTGTACATGGTAAAGGAGACTCCATTAGATATTTTTTATCCATAAATGATTTTTGTGATGGTCTTATAAAAATATTAGATAAAGGTAAATCTAACACAATTTATAATATAGCTGCCAATAAGTCCTTTTATATAATGGATATAATTAAAATAATTTCTCTACATTTAAATGTTAATTTAAAAAAGAATATTACTTTTGTTAAAGATAGACCATTTAATGACAAAATTTACAAAATTAACTGCAAAAAGTTAAAAAGATTAGGATGGTCGGAAAAAGAAAAATTGGAAACAAACATATCACAAATATGTGACTGGTATAAAAAAAACCTCAAATTATTTAATAAATGAAAATATTGTTTCTGTCATTTAGTGATTTTAAGGGGGGTGCTAACATTGCAGCTTTTTCAATATTTAAATCTTTAAAAAACAAAAACTTTTTTTTTTTAACTGTTTATTCTAAAACTAAAAAATCAAAGGAGATAATTGGAAAATTAAAAAAATATTATATTATATTATTAAGAATTTTTGAGAAAATTATAATAAAAATATTTTTAAAAAAAAAATATCACCAATCATTAAACATATTCAATACATACATTTCAGGTGAAATAAATAATCTAAATGCAGATATATTAAATATACATTGGGTAAATAGGTCAATGATTTCTCTAAATGATATTTATAAAATAAAGTGTAAAGTTGTTATTTCACTACATGATATGTGGTTTTTAAATTCCACAGAGCATTATGCAGACAAAAAAAAAGAAGATAATGATTTTATTTCCAATTACTGTTTAAAGAAAAAAACACAGATCGTAGAAAAAAAAAATGTTTTTTTTATAGCGCACAATAAATGGATGTTAGATAAATTTAAAAAAAGATATCCAAAATATAAATCCAAAATACACCTTTGCAAATATTATCCAATAGAAACAAATGTATTTAAGCCAAGGAATAAAATAAATTTAAGAAAAAAGTATAATTTGCCAATTAATAAAAAAATAGTTTTTTTTTCTGCTCAAGATTTTTCTGATAAAAGAAAAGGATATAAAATTTTTATTGATATTGTAAATAAATTAAAGAATAACAGAGATTTATATTTTTTATCTTTAGGAAAAAATAAATATAACTTTGAGGGTTTGTATAATTTAAAACAGATAGATTTTTTAGATCATGATAAAATTTCTGATTTGTACTCTTTGTCAGACATATTTTTGTGCACATCCTTAATTGATAACTTGCCATTAACAGTTTTGGAAGCTTTATCCTCAGGTAATGTCGTTTTTAGTATGAAAAATGGAGGAGCTAGTGAAGTTTTAAAAGGTATTGGCTATACCTTTAAGCTAGGTGAAAAAAATAAGATAATAAATGCTTTAATAAATTTAGACAAAAAAAAATTAAAAAAAAAATCACTACAATCTAGAAAATTTGCATTAAAAAATTTAACAGCAACAAATATTAAAAAACAGTATAATGATATTTTTAGTAATTTAATTTAAATGTTTATAAGTATTATTACGCCTACTTTTAATTCTGAAAAAAACTTAAAAAATTGTCTTATCTCAGTTCAAAATCAAAATTTTGAAAATTACGAACATATAATAATTGATAATTGCTCTAATGACAAAACTATACAAATTATTAATAATTTTAATAATTCAAAATTAAGATTAATTTCTGAAGCTGACAATGGGATATACGAGGCAATGAATAAAGGTATATCAAATTCATTTGGAGAATATTTATTATTTTTAAATTCAGATGATCAGTTAATTGATGAGTTTTTTTTATCTAATGTAAATAAAATTCTATCAAAAAACAACAATATAGATATTTTATATTCTAACATAATTTACAAAAAAAATTTTTTGGGACTTTCCCGTAAATATATAGTTGGCGACATTATAAATATTAATAACATTGGAAATCATATTCCACATCCAGGAACTTTAATTAAAAAAAAATATTTATCAGATATTAATTATTTTGATTTAAGTTATAAGATTTCTGCGGATTTTGATTTTTTTATAAAAGCAAAAAAAAATAAAAAAACTAATTATCATTATTATAATAAATTTACAGTTTTAATGTCACCTGGAGGAGCTAGTTCAGGTTTTCAAAATATTTTAAAAGCCAATATAGAATGTTTCAAATCATTAAAAAAAAACGGAATAAAATTTCCCTTAATCTTCATTGTACTAAAATTATTAAGAAAATTTTTTCAACTTTTGTAAATATATAATTAATAAAATAAATACTAAAGTATTAATCAATATTAAAATAACAACATTCATATCAAATATTTTTATTAAAATATTGGGCCACATTACTAAAAATATATATATTAATAACGTTGTATTTGTTTTAAATTTTTTCTCTAATAAATGATGAAAATGATTTTTATCACCTTTAAATGGATTTCTTTTTTTTGCTAACCTAAATATAAACAATCTAAACATATCAATTCCAGGTATTAAAAATATTAAAAATATTTCTTCACAAGAAATATTGGCATTATTTGAATTATACTTATCAATAGTGTAAAGAGAAATTATTATGGATAAAAAATAAATTCCGGAATCACCCAAATAAATTTTATTTTTTAAATTGTAGTAAATGAATAATAGTAATGGAGGAACTATAGAAAAAGTTAAATAGTTTAAATTTAGACTTTTCTCAAATAATAAAAACAAATAAGATAAAACTATAAATGCAGAGTTTCCATTTATACCGTCAGCCATATTTAAACTATTTAATAGTAATAGAATAAAAAAAGGTGTTATAAATAGTGAAAAATTGCCTAATAAAATTGTTTTATTAATTGATTCAAAATACAAATAATCAACAACGTAATCATTATTGTATTTAAAAAAAATAATTAATACTAAGTAGATAAAAATCAGTCTGTGAGCATAGCTAATTTGATATAGGTCATCAAGTAAACCAATTGTAAATATAATAGATAAAACAATTATTAAATTAAGATGACTATCTGTTATTAAATCTTTACTAAAAATAAAGAAATACGTGTTGAAAATAAAAAAAAAAAAATAAATTCCAATTCCTCCGATGAGAGGAGTTTGATCTTCAAATTTTTTATATAAACTTATTTTTTTTGAAATTATTGCAGCTTTTTCAAATATAAACCAAACAATAAAAATATTTATTAAATTTAAAGAAAGAAAGACAAGATCCATTAAATTTTTTTTGCAGGATTACCAGCATATTTACCTGGTTTAGTAATATTTTTTGTAACTACCGATCCTGCACCAATAACAACATTTGAGCAAATTTTAATTGGAAGTATTGTTGAATTGCTTCCAATGTAGACATTAGAGCTTATAGTTGTTTTGTTCCATTTTTTTTTGTCACCAGCCGCTGGCTTACCATCTTTAAATTTATCATTTATAAAAATAACTCCATGACCTATAAAGCAATTTTTACCTATGCTCACTTTTTCGCATATAAAAGAGTGAGATTGTATTTTTGTATTATCACTAATTTTAACATTTTTTTGAATTTCACAAAAAGGACCTACAAAACAATTATTTCCAAATTCTACACCATAAATGTTCACAGGTTCTACAATTTTTAAATTTTTCTTCTTTTTTATTCTTACTATTTGTGATTTAAAAAGTTTCATTGTAAATATGTTAAATCAATATTTATAAAATGTTTCAACACAAAAATTTAGAAAAATTTATTTATTATTGTATTTTTGCAATTCCGGTATCATTATTAGTTGGTGTTTTTTTTTTGAACCTAAACTCTGCTTTAATTTCAATATTATTTATTACATTTATTATTTTAAATAAAAATTATTATATAATTTACAACAAAAATAGTTATTCCTTTTTCGTTTTATTATTATTATTTTTATTAAGTTCAATATTTTCAAATTATTTTCTTAAATCAATAGAGAATGTTGCTTCTTTTGCATCACACTTATTACTTTTTTTTGGCATAGGATATTTTTTAAGTAAAGACGCAAAAAAATCTTTTAATATTTCCAGAGTAGTTTTCTATGTTGTTTTGTTAATTTGTATTGATTTGTGGATTCAGAGCATTTTTGGTAAAAATATTTTTGGTTATGAAAAAGAACAAGCAGGTAGACTAACTTCATTCTTCAAAGGTGAACAAATACCTGGTGGAGTAATTTTTAAATTATCGCCATTTTTTATTTACTTTTTATTCAAACAAAAAAATAATTTTATTAATAAATTCAAGTACTTGTTTTTATTTTTTCTCTATTTTTCTATTTTAATAACTGGGGAAAGGTTGCCATCAATTTTATCAACGTTAACATTATTTGGATTTATAATTTTAAATATTAGACTCCTAAATTATAAAAAGGTAATTTTATATTTAATTTTGTTTATCTTAGTGTTTGGAATTATTTATTTTCAAAATGATAGCATAGTTAGCGAGAGGATATCATACACATTTCACCAGTTTAATGACAATGTGTATTTTAAATTATACAATAATGCTTTTATAATTTTTAAAGAAAATTTTTTATTTGGTACTGGTTTACAAACATTCAGGTATGAATGTTCCAAAATCTCTGAAATATGTAGTACCCATCCTCATAATTTTTTTTTCGAACTATTAAGTGATACTGGTTTTATTTCAGCGATACTTTTTTACTTCGCTTTAATTTATTTGTTTTTTAATAAGCTTCTTATGATTAAGTCAAATTTACATAGATCTATAATAATCATATATTCTTCGCTTTTATTTTTCCCTCTGCTACCCTCTGGAAGTTTTTTTAATTCCCATGGAATGATAATCACATGGTTTTCGCTCAGTTTTGTTTATTCTTTAAATGATGTTTGAAAATTTATTATTTATAATTTGGTCTAGATTTTAATATTGGTTCTTCAAAAAAATAATAAAGTATGATGGATAAAATTATTTGAAGAAAAGTGAATAAAATTAAAAAAGTCAAAAATGATGTATTAATTAATGAACCGATTATGTAAATTAGTATTAAGTGAAATAAATAAGTAGAATATGAAATTTTACCTAGAAATAAATTTAACTTTCTAAATTTGTTATTATTTAAGAAACTTTCTAAAATATAAAAATAAATAAATAAACTGCATCCCCAAAAAGCTATTAAATAATGAGAAAATAATTTAATATAAATATTATCTCCAAATATATTTAATTTAAAAAAATAAAAAGTTAAAACTGAAAGTATTAAAAAAATAACAAAAACACTTAAAATCCTGTTTTTTTTAAAAAAAAACTTATCTTTATAAAAAAATAAAATAAAACCAAAAGCAATAGAGTCTAGTCTAAATATTACCACTCTTCTTACTGATGAACCCCAGTTATTAAAATCTGAAAAATAAACTCTTATTAAAAAAATTAGGAATACAAAAATAAAACTAATCAAAAGAATTCTATTCTCCTGTGAATTAAATATTCTAAATAGTGATATTAAAAAAAAAGGAAAAATTACATAAAACCATTCCTCTACAGAAAGACTCCATGATATAGAAAAATAATCGTTTTTAACCCAAATAAAAAAAAAATTTTGTAAGAACAAAGTGTATTTGAGAAAATCAAAAGTCGTAAATTTATTTAAAATAATTGTCGTAATAATTAAACTTAAAATATATAATGGTATTGTTCTGTACCACCTTCTGATTAAAAATATTTTATAGTTAAATAATGTATTCTTCTTTACAAGACTTATAATTTGAGGCGCAAGAACGAATCCACTTATTATAAAAAATACCTCAACAGCCATAGATGATATTATTTCAAAATTAATACCTGATTGAAATTGATTAATTGAAATATGCGTAATGGCTACTGTGTAAGCAGCTAAAAATCGAAGTAAGTCAATTCCTGAATATCTTAAATCTTTCACTATTTACAAAAAATTATAATCAAAAATATCAGTAGATATATATTTTGATAAAAAAATAGAAATTAAAATAAGAGCCAAAATAATTAATATTCTTAAGAATAATTTATTTTTTGATTTCATCTATGTATTCATAAATTATTTTTGATAAATAATCATGACCTTTTTCGTTTAAGTGCGCATTATTAAAGTATAAATCTTGATAATTTAAATTCTTTATATCTTTATAGAGATTTATAACCCTAAGATTATTGATATTAGTTTTCATTAAAAAATGTTGTTTAATATTATTAAGCTTAAGATCCTCTAATGTTGGTAATACAAATATATAATTTTTTTTATCTTTTGAAACCTGTTTCATTAAATTTTTAAAATCACTAAATTGTTCTTCAACACTTTTTCCATAATTTTCTTTTTTTTCAAAATTTGGATTAATGTTGTTATATCTATTTATAATTTTGTACTTAAACAAAATATGATTAATAATTTCATTCAGTGATTTAAATAATTTATAATTAAATTTTTGATATAAAGGCATATCAAAGATACTTGATTTACCGTAATAAAACGAACTGCTTACAACTATCACAATTCTATCGTAATTTTCTAGCTCTTTATTAATAAATTTTATTCTTTCCGTTAAATTTTCTAGGAAATATCCATTAACTCCAAAGTTTCCGCATTCATAGTTTTTTAAATATATTTTGCAAATTTTTACTGCAAATACATTATTATTATCTATGTACGAACCTGCAAAAGTAACACTATCTCCAAAAAAAATTAATTTCTTTTTGTTGTTATTATTTTTCCAGTCGTAACTAGATCTCATTCCAATGTTATTAATATTTACAAATTTACCTAAAAATCTCCTATTCTCTTGTGAAACTTTTGGGTAATAATTGTTATTTGATACTTCATATAATATTGGGCTGCCAAAACCAATAAATCTAAAAAAAATTTCTAAAATTATTAAAATCAAAACAAAAAAAATAAAAAATTTTGAAAATTTAAAAAATAATTTTGTATAATTCATAGCCATTTTTGTTAAATATTTTCTTTGCTTTTAAATTTGTTATTGTTAAAAATTCATTAATATTTTGACTTTGTGAAATTAATATATAAGTGTTGTTCAGATAATTTCTTTCATTATCAATCTTAGAAATAAAGTCATATAATCTATAATTATCTTGCCTCAACATATTAATTTTTATTAATTCATAATTTAAAACTGGAAAAAAATAACCTTTATATATTTGTTGTTCAGTAACTATAAGTTTTGAATATTCTGGAATTTCAGATCTAATATTACTTGCAATTTTTTTAATATCTGTCCTCATATTATTTGAATAATTCCAAAATTGAAACTTCATTATTTGAGAAAAAGGTAAGAAATTCTTAATGGAATTTGGTACTGTGACTTGTAAGCAAATAATTATTATAATAATAAAACTAAAAGTGCTAAGCCTTTTCTTCTGCAAATATTTAATTATTAAAAATAATATATATCCAAGAATTAAAGACCCAAGGTGTCTATGCCACGATGATTCTATAGTGAAATCTTCATTTAATAATCCATTTCGTATTGACCAAATTACCAACACTATAAAGTAACATATAATAAAATTTATATACAAAAAAGTTGTAAAATTTAAATATGGATTATCTTTTTCTCGATTTATTATAATTGATAGTAGTATAATTAAAATTATCCATATCCAAAGATTAAGTGGTATTTCAATAAATTTAAAATTGATATTACTAACCTCAAACAATTTATTTATTATAAGAAATGTTTTAGTGTGATAAATTCCATCTGAAGTAATTTTACTTAATTGTGTAGTAAATAAATTTTTTAGGTCCTCTTTAGAATTTATATAATTAATGTCTTTATTTTTATACCGTGAATATAATTTGAAAGTAGTACCGTCTGAGAACTCTCGTTGTAAATTATAGAACTGTTCTCTATGCGTATATACTATATCTATATCAGCTTCGTTTAATTTATCTTTTTTAATTTTAAGAAAATTACTTGTATCTTTATGATGAAATTGGTTAATAAGATATGAAAAAATTATAGCTAGAGAAACAACAATAATTTTTTTATAATCTTTGCTTAATACTGATATGGCAATAAAAATAATTGATATTCCTAATAAAACTATAACTCCACTAAATTTCATAGAAGTAATATGGATAATAAGTAAACAAAAAATTAGATAATCAACATTATGGATTTTCTCTTTAAAACTTATGAGAAAGAGATTTGCAATAATTAATCCTAAAATTGAATCAACATATAGACGATCAAAACTTGTGCTTAAAGTATAAATTAAAAAATATGCAAAAATGAATAATAGAAGTTTTTTCGAAGCTTTATATTTTGTGAAATTAATTATGTTTAATATTAATACAACCTTAAAAAAATTATTTGCCATTAAAGCTATTTTTTCACTAAAAACTTCTGATGAATTTTTTAAAAAAAAATACTGAAAAAAACTTAGTATATTAATTTTTGAGTGAGATCCTTTATCTAGATAATTTATATTTATAGGATTATTATTTTCAGTAAAAACCAATTTTGATATTATTCCATATTCAGTAAAATCATCAAACTTGTATAGAAAAAGTTTCTTAGAGTACAAAATTAAAAGAATAAAAGTAATTAAAATAAATAGTAAGTTATAATAATCATTCTGCTTTAATTCTTTGTAATTATAAATTAAGTAAAATAAAATTATTATTGAGATTGTAATTAAAATATAATTTCCAAGTACAAGATAATCAAATTTTGAAAAAAAATATAAAAAGTAAGTAATTATTAAAATATTTATAAGTAATGACTTAATAAAATCTAATCTTAATAGCTTAGATAGAAATGTGCTGAAAACAAATAAAATAATAAAAGGAGTTAATTGTAGCATTAATTAAGATATATATGAATTTTTAAAAATATATATATTATTTAGATGATATCAATTCTTACGCCTACGCTAAATGAAGAAAAAAATATTCCACTTTTTATAAAAGAACTTAAAAAGTTAAAATTTAATTATGAATTAATATTTATAGATGACAATTCTACAGACAATACCGAGGAGGT
>MDTG01335243.1_pt1 | contig 14090 bp, 16 predicted proteins | sample 811421 | NCBI WGS metagenome assembly MDTG01 (sample SAMN05326645, study PRJNA326480) | marine metagenome | isolation source: seawater | place: Pacific Ocean: South East | collected 2011 | reverse complement strand
TGTTTCATTATTCATATGAGTTATCACAGCTTTTTTTGGTTTAACTCTCTCAATCCATTTTAATGTTTTTTCTAAATGTGCATGCGTTTTATGTGGTCTTAATCTCAAACAGTCTACAATCCACAAATCTAAATTATCAAGCTTTTCAAATGCTTCTTCACTAAGTTCCACTACATCAGATGAGTATGCAAAATTGTTAATTCTGAAACCTAATGATTCACCAAATCCATGATCCTGAACAAAAGGCTCAATATTTAAATCATTGATGTTGAATTTTGCTTTAATAATTATTGGATTTAAACAAGGTTTGTAAAAAAAACCATTTGCATTAGGATGCAACTTTTCAAAAATATAACCAAATTTTTTTTTGATTTGATCTAATGTTTCTGAATTTGTATACAAGTCAATGAATTTATTCATAACGATGTTCAAAAATCTAAAGTCATCAACACCATGGATGTGATCTGCATGAGAATGGGTTATCAAAACACCGTCAATTTTTTTAACCTTTGCATTTATTAATTGTTGTCTCAGATCCGGAGTGGCATCAACAAGAATTACAGTATTTTTGTGTTCAACTAAAATCGATGAACGAAGTCTATAATTTTTTTTGTTTTTAGGGTTACATTTTCCCCAGTTATTCCCAACCGTTGGAACACCTGAGGAACTTCCACAGCCTAATATTGTAACACATAGAGTCATTAATTTTTAACTTTCTTGAAAAGATCAAAAAAATTTTTTGTTGTGATCACTGCCATTTCACTTAATTCTTTCTTTTTAATTTTCGAAACCTCTTCAAGTGTATGTGATACGTAAGAGGGCTCATTTCTTTTTCCTCTAAAAGGTTTGGGTGCTAGATAAGGCGCATCAGTCTCTACTAAGATCCTGTCATCAGGAATGTATCTAATAATTTTTTTAAGATCATAAGAATTATTAAAAGTTATAACACCTGAAATTGATAAATAAAATCCATTGTCAAGAGCAATTTTAGCTAAATCTTTTGACCCAGTAAAGCAATGAATAAGACCAATAGAATTGTATATTTTTACTCTTGATTTTAAAATTTCTTTGGTCTCAACTTCAGCATTTCTTGTATGAATAATAGTCGGTATTTTTTTTTTCCCCGATAAGTTTAAATGTACTTCAAAATAATCCACTTGTCTTTTTTCAAACTCTCTTGATCTATAAAAATCTAATCCTGTTTCACCTAATCCAACAACTTTATCATTTGACTCTAAATTTTTGTTTAGAGTGTTATATAAGTCATCATACGTTTTTGTTTCTAGTCCTACGTTATTAGGATGTATTCCAGTTGTGCACCAAATGTTTTTATGATTATTTGTTAATTTAAGTATCTTAGGAAAATTTTCTAAATTTATAGAAATAGTTAAAAAATGATTAACATTTTTTTCCCCTGCCCTTAAAAGAACCTCATCTAGATCATTTTCAAAATCTTTAAAATCTAAGTGACAATGACTGTCTACAATCTCAAACATTATATCTTGGAAACAATTGTTTAACCTCGTTCAATTGAACCCCCTTTTTCATTATATTATTTTTATTAAATGAATCAAAACCTCTTTGTTTTTTATCAATATTTAAAGTATCTAATATTTTACAAGCAGATTCAGGTATAAAAGGTTGTAAAATAATCCCAAGTAATCGAATTGATTCTATTATTTCTGAAAGAACAATTGCAGTTTGAACCTCATTTTTTTTGAAAAGGTTCCATGGTTCAGTTTTATCAATATATTGGTTTAGTCTGCTTATAAAATTCCAAATATTTTCAAGTGCTTTATTGATCTGAAATAATCTCATGTTACTATCTACTTCATCAAGTAGTTTATAACCATATTCTAAGATTTCAAATTCTTGATTTTTTTTAAGATCAAATGGAAATTTATTTTTAAAATATTTGGCATTTAGTTTAAGTGTTCTTTGAATAAGGTTACCTAAATTATTTGACAAATCAGCATTGATTCTTGAAATTAGGGCTTTTTCTGAAAAGTCACCATCTTGGCCTAGTGTAATTTCTCTTAATAAAAAATACCTGATTTGATCTAAACCAAATTTTTTAACAATTTCAACTGGATTTATTGTATTTCCAAGTGATTTTGAAATTTTTTTTCCTTCATTTGTCCACCATCCGTGTGCAAAAATTTGTTTTGGAGGATCTAAATCTGCAGCCATTAAAAGTGCTGGCCAGTAAATAGCATGAAATTTCAAAATATCTTTTCCTATGATGTGAATAGAGTTTTTCCACAAAGACAATCCACATTTATTTATATTTGGATAACCCAATGAGGTAATATAGTTGGTCAAAGCATCAATCCAAACATATATAACATGATTTTCAGCCTCAGGAACCTTGATTCCCCAACTAAAACTTGTTCTTGAAATTGATAGATCTTTAAGGCCATTCTTTACAAAACTAACGACTTCGTTCTTTCTAGATACAGGAAGAACAAAATTTTTATTTTTTTTATATAATTTTAGCAATTTATCTTGCCATTTAGATAATTTAAAAAAATAACTTTCTTCTTCAACCCACTCAACTTTTTCCCCATCTGAGGTTTCAAAACTTCCATTTATTTTTGTAAGTTCTTTTTCTTGATAAAATGTTTCATCTTTTATTGAATACCAACCCTCATATTTATCTAAATAAATTTGGTCGTTTTCAACAAGTTTTTGCCAAAAAGATTTTACAGATTTTTTGTGCCTTGATTCTGTTGTTCTTATAAAATCATTATTTGAAAGATTCAAAGTTTGACTGAGATTAAGAAAATTTTTTGAAATTATATCAACGTAATCTTGAGGGTTTGATTTATTTTTCATAGCAGCTTTTTCAACTTTTAAACCATGCTCATCTGTACCAGTAAGAAATTTAACATCATATTCATAAAGTTTAAAAAATCTTGAAATTGAATCTGAAATTATTGATGTATACGCATGCCCAATGTGAGGTATGTCATTGACATAATAAATTGGTGTAGTGACGAATATTTCTTTCATTTGCTCAATTTAATCTTGCTAAAATAATTTACAAATATCTCTGTAAGTTCTTGTTTAATTGATAAGTTCAAATTTTCATTATGTTTAATAGTTATTAAATTTAGAAATTCTAATATATTTTTGTATAACCTTAAATTTTTATATTCTTTTTTTAGTAGATTTATTGTTTCATAATAAAAGAAAGATTTAACTATTGATAAAACTAAGTCTGGTTTTCCAATAAATAAATCAGTAATTTCTTTAATTTTTAAATGCTCAAGATAATCCCTTGATATAATAGATTTAGTTCTATTAATAATTTCTATACCATTAGATTCATAAATTTGTAAAAATAATCTTGGGTTTCCATTACTGTAAGTATAAAAAAAATTCAACATATCAGAATCGTATTTAATGTTTTCCATTTTAAGAAAACTTTCAAAATCTTTTTTAGTCAACTCTTCAAATTTTAAATTAATGCATCTTGAAGATATTGTTTTTGGAACATTAAATATATTATGTACAATAAGGAATATTATTAATTTTTCTGGTGGCTCCTCAATAGTTTTTAAAAGAGCATTTTTTACATTAACGTTCAAACTATCAAAGTTGTCTATTAAAAGGTAAGAAAAATTTTTGCTATCAAAATTTGAAAGTTGAATATCCTCAATAATCCCTCTTATTAAAGACATATCAGCTTTGTTTTCTTCTTCGCAGTTTATTTCTTTAACAGAATTGATATAGTCTCTTCTAAAATGTTTAGAAAATATATCTGAATTTTTTGTCCTTTTTTTTTCTGCCAATGACCAGTAAATAAAATTTTTGATGGCTTTCTTCTTTCCTATTCCTCGGTTTCCAAAAATCAACCAAGAATGATGAAATTTTTTCTTAAAGGAATTTTTGAGAAATTCTAATTGCTCACAATGGCCGAAAACATCTGTATATTTATTCATTGTCTAATGTGTAGGGAATTTTTGTTTTCAAAAAATTACTTTTATTGAGAATATCTATTATACTCTTATGCACGTTTAACCTAGATTGAGTTCCATCGATGATTCTTATTCTTTTACTCCTTCTTGCTAATTTTAAATACGATTTTCTTACTTTTTCATGAAATTTAATATTATAAGATTCATACCTATTTTCATTTGATTTTCTCTTCATTGTTCTTGAAAGTCCAATTTTTGGAGATATATCGATCAAAAAAGTAATTTTTGGTATAATTTTTTTGATAATCACTTCATTTATAAATTCAAAATATTTTTTTTTAATTCCCTTAGCCAAAATCTGATAAGCGTATGTAGAATCTATAAATCTATCACAAACAATAACATTTTGCTTAATAGATGGAATTATTACATTTTTAAGGTGCTCATTTCTTGCAGCATTTATCAATAATAATTCTGTAATAGGATCCCATTCAAATTTTTGCTTTTGAACCAGAATTTCTCTTATTTTTTCACCTTGAATTGTTCCTCCAGGCTCTCTAGTTAGAATAACTTTTTTTGTCACTTTCTTTAAAGATTTAAAAAGAAATACTGATTGAGTGGATTTCCCTGTCCCCTCTCCACCTTCCAAAGTAATCAACTTATTCATTCTTTAAGACTAAAAATACTTTCCCCAAGTATCAAGTACTTTAACTTAAAAAAAACTTTTGACAAAAAATTTTTTTCTTTAATCGAAATATCCGAGGTTAATGAGACCTTTTTAATTAGATTCCCTTTATCATCTCTGATTAATAATTCTGCTATTTGATCATTTTTTTTAATTGGTGCTATTAGTGGTGAGGTATACTCTAACGATACTTTCATTTTGTTTTTCATTGATTTCGGAACATTAATAATTAGATTTTCTTTACTTTTTACTTTAATTTTATTCACTGATCCATTCCAAACATTTATTTTTTCGATTAATTGCCCTTTTTTAATAATTTTTAAATTTTTAAAATTGTTGAATGCTATATCCATAAGCCTTTTTGATTCTTTTTTTCTCTGATTGTTGCTTTCTAGACCATTAAGAACCAATATCACTCGTCTATCTTTTCTGATTGATGAGGCTGCCAATCCAAAACCTCCTAATGAAGTTCTACCAGTTTTTAATCCATCAGTGTATGGGTCTGAAAATAAAAGTGGGTTTCTGTTGTTTTGTTTAATTTTACCGTAAGAAAATTCTTTTTCAGAATAGATTTTATAGAGATTAGGAAAGTCTTTGATTGTTTTCAAAGACAGCTTTAAAATATCTCTAGCAGTCATTAAGTGTTCTGGATCTGGCCAACCTGTTGAATTAGAAAAAAAAGAAGCATTTAAACCAATTTCATCTGCTAAAATATTTAATTCTTCAGCAAAACTAGATTCTGTACCAGAAAAACCTTCAGCAATCGTTATACAAGCATCATTTCCGGACTGTACAATTATTCCCCTCAAAAGATCTTCAATAGTCACATATGAGTTTATATTTAAAAACATTTTTGATCCACCCTTTTTCCAAGCCTTTTTACTAACCTTAAATTTATCTTTAAGCGAAACTTCACCTTCTTTTATTTTTTTAAAGATGTAATAAACAGTCATCAGCTTACTCATTGAGCTAGGAGACATTAATTGATCAGCATTTTTTTCGAATATTACAGTATCTGTTTGCACATCATATAAAATGGCTTGTTGAGCAGAGGTAGTTATCGAAAAAGCTTCATTAGAATATAATAAGCAAAAAAAGACTATAATTTTAAAAAGTTTCATCTAGAATTTTCTGTTATTAACTTAGAATTTTTTAATCCATTAACTTTTAATTTTTCTAAAATATTGTGAGCAACAAATTGATTAGAAATGGGACCAATTCTGACTCTGTAAAAATATTTTTCATTGATGAATTCACGTTTGATAAATGCTTTGAAATTTTCCAATTTTTCTAACAATTTTTTAGCATTTCTGATATCTGAAAAAGCACCAACTTGAATTAATATTTTTCTATTATTTAACTCTTTATTTTGTTTTACAACTTCGCCATTAATTTTTTTTACTTTTTTCTGATCATTTAATTTTTGGTATTGTTTTTTATTTTTTTTAACAGAGTCTTTTATCTCTTTTTTAATTATTTTTTCTGATTGTCCTGCATCTGTGACAAAAACCTCAAAATTTTCGTAATTCATGGCAATTTTTCTACTTTTTTCTTCATTTATTTGTACTCTCACTTTTGCTGTTCCACTTTCTAAAATATCAAGAATTTCAGCTGCTTTTTTTGATAAATCAATAATTCTTCCTCTGACAAAGGGTCCTCTGTCGTTTATTCTAATTTCTAATTTTTTATTATTTTCTAAATTTGTCACCATTACAATTGAGGGAATTGGAAGTGTTTTATGTGCAGCCGAAATTGCATTTTGATTAAAAGTTTCACCATTCGCTGTTTTTTTTCCATGAAAATTTGGGCCATACCAAGATGCAATTCCAATTTCGTCATATTCATAATCTATCGCAGGATAAAACCACTGACCGTTAATTTTGTAGGGATTCCCAACTTTATATTTTGATCTATCACCGTATTTAGAATCACTAATAATTTTTGCACTATTAATTATAAAAGATGTTTCTGAACAGCTAGTAAAAAAAAGTAAAAACAAAATTAGTAATTTACATTTATCTTTCTTCATTAATTTTATCTGATAAAATGTTAACTGCCAGCGCAAAATAATTTGACCTATTCCAGTTCAAAATTATATCAAAGTTCTTTGTAACCAAAAAAACTCTTTTTGAGGATTCATCTGGTATAACAATCCTTAATTTATTTTTACTATAGTTTCTTTTAATTTGTAAACCTAAGGATTTCCAAAAATATTCGTTTTCGTAAACTTTTTTTTTTGATAATTCTATTATTTTATTACTTAAAGCAAAATCCTTAATTTCTTCACCCCAATGTAAGTCATGTTGCCATCCCATTTTTGATAAATAGTTAGCGCCTGATGCTAAAGCGTCTGAATAATTATTTAACAAATCTTTTTTACCGTCTTTATCAAAGTCCTGAGCATAATTAAAGAATGTACTAGGCATAAATTGAGTATGTCCAAATGCACCAGCCCATGAACCTTTTAAATTTTTTCTTGAGACATGTCCATCATCAATTATTTTTAAAGAATATTTTAGTTCTTTCAAAAAAAAATTAGCTCGCCTTCCATCGTATGATAGTGAAGCTAGAGAATTTAAAACATCAAACTTTCCTTTAAACTTTCCATATGAAGTTTCTATTCCCCACAAAGATATTATTACCATGGGTGAAACTTGATAATTGTTTTCAATCTCTTTTATTAAATAAAAATTCTCCTTTAATTTTAATTTTCCTCTCTTTACTCTGTTAGATGTTATTACATTTCTAAGATATTCATTAAAGGTTAACTTAAATTCTGGTTGTTTTTTGTCTAATTCAACCACTTTTGAATTAAACTTTATTTCATTTAAAATTTTTACAGTATCAGCTTTTAAGTTAAGACTTTTTAATTCAACTTTTAAATTATCAATCCACTTTTCCCATGAAATAGGATTTTTTTTACTGTCTAATTTTGGAGAATCTAAAGATTCAGGTGACAAAGATTCAAAAACTAGAAATATAAGAATAAAAAGTAAAATATTAAACATTCCTGAATATAATATTTTTTCTATTTAAGTCTTTAATTTTTTTACAACCCATAAGCTTCATATTTCTTTCCAACTCGTTTTTCAGATTACCAACACATTTTTTTACGGCTTGATATCCGCCGGCAGCAAGAGAATACAAATACAATCTACCTCCAGAACATGCATTAGCACCAAGGGATAAAGCTTTTAACATATGAGTGCCTCTTCTGATACCACCATCACATATTACCTCAATTTCACCTCCAACAGAATCCAATATTTCTTTTAATTGATCAAATGGTGCCCTTGCTCCATCTAATTGTCTGCCGCCATGATTTGAGATCATAATAGCTGACGCACCAATTTTTGTTGCCATTTTAGCGTCTTCTACTGACATAATTCCTTTTAAACAAAATGGTCCATTCCAATATTTTCTTACATTTTCTGCATCTTTCCAAGACATGTTTTGGTCTAACATTGTACTAAAATAATCACCAATTGATATAGCTTGTTTGGTTCCTTCTCCAACGTAATTACTTAAAAACGGTAAATCGAATTTTTCTCTCAATAAGTAATTTAATGTCCAATAAGGAGAAAAAGCATAACTGAAAAAACTACTAAAAGTAAATTTTGGTGGTGAAGTAAATCCGGTTCTTAAATCTCTTTCTCTATTTCCACCTGTAATTGTGTCAACAGTTAAAGCAAGCGCATCAAACTTTCTTTCTTTACACTCATCTATCATATTTTTTGTTAATTCTTTATCCTTATGAAAATAAAGTTGGAATATTTTAGGAGCAGACAAATTAGAAATTCTTTTTGCTGAAACCGTTGATAATGACGATATTCCAAAAAAAATGTTAAAATCTTCAGCTGCTTTTCCGACTGCTAACTCACCCTCATGATGAAATATTCTCTGCAAAGCTGTTGGTGATAAAAAAAAAGGTAAATCCATCTTTTTTCCAAAAATAGTGGTTGATAAATCGATGTTTTCAACGCCTCTTAAAACATTAGGTACTAAATCACAATTATTGAAGGCTTCAGTATTTCTTTTCAAAGTTACTTCATCGTCTGCAGCCCCATCAATATAATGAAATACGGGAAAAGGAAGTCTCCTCTTAGCTAATCGTCTAAAGTCCTCAACATTATTAAAATTTTTAAATTTTTCTACCATAAACAAATTTATTAATCATAATTTAATACATGTATTAAGATAATTTAAGTAATAAATAGAAAAAATGAATATTTTTAAAAAAAAACAAAAACTAAAACAGAAAAAGAAACTTATTAAATTTATAGAAGATTGTAATCAGTTAGATGAATTTTCAATAAAAGCCTCAGGAGATTTCAAAAATAATTATTCAAAGATAATAATACATTCGATTATAAAATCCTTTCAAATAGACACAAAGATACCAACTTGGATTAAAGAATTAGAAGGTCTTTCAGGTAGAAAATTTAGATATTTATTAAATATTTTGATAGAAAATATTGAAAACCCAAGATATTTAGAAATAGGAAGTTGGCTTGGGTCAACTGCATGTTCTGCTTCTTATCGAAATAATCTTAGGTTGACTTGTATTGACAATTGGAGCCAAACATTTAAGGGAATAAAAGATCCTAGAAAAAAGTTTTACAAAAATTTAAAAAAATCATTCAATAAAAATTCTATTATAAATGTTATAGAAAAGGATTATAAGCAAATAAATTACAAAGATATTGGTAAACACAATATTTTTTTCTTTGACGGGCCACACCACAAAAAAGATCATTTTGATGCAATAATTTTGGCTCAACATGCTCTTGAAGAGGAATTTATAATGATTATAGATGATTGGAATTGGAAACAAGTAAGAGAGGGCACAAATGAAGCATGTAAAGCCCTTAATTTTAAAATTATTTCATATACAGAAATTAGGACTACACAAAATGATTTAAAACCATTATTTGAGGGAAAAAACTCAGAATGGCATAATGGTTATGCTTTTTTTTCTGTAAAAAAATGAAAGTTACTTTTTTTTTAAAGAGTATTTTATTGCGCTACTAAAATTGTTTTTATCTTTTTTTGCTAGATACCTTAAAACAGCAACTTTATCATCATAATTTTTAGTATCATCTAATAGTTTGTTTAATAATTTTTTTTTATTATTCATCAATCCCTAAAATTTACATATTGCAGTGGTTGTTTTATATCAAGTTTTTTAACTAAATTTATAGTTTCTTGCAAAACATCTCTTTTACTACCAGAAATTCTCAATTCTTCACCTCTTATAGCTGTTTGAACTTTAAGCTTACTGGACTTGATTTCTTTGTTAATTTTTTGAGATAACTCTTTGTCTATTCCCTGTATTATCTCAGCTTTTTGTCGCAAAGTTCCGCCTTGGGCATTTTCTATGTTAAAAAATTTAAGAGAACCTGCATTTAGCTTTCGTTTTACAAAATGAGTTCTCAAAATCTGTTGTACCTGATCAATTTTATAATTGTCTTCAGCATTCAAAATTATTTTATTTTCCTCTTTTTTAATATTTGATATGCTATTTTTGAAATCATATCTTGAGGTAATTTCTCTCATAGCTCCGTTGATGGCGTTATCAACTTCAGCAAGATTAATTTTAGAGACAATATCAAACGATGGCATAATAATCACAAGTAGAATTTTACAATTATAACTATTTTTTTGAAAATTCAATACACTTTTTAAAAAAATAGTTTAAATTAAATAATAATTATAAAGGAATCATCATTATTGTTAGTAAATTAAAAAATTACTGTTTTATGAAACTTTTATAAACTAATCTTATACTTTCTTCTTAAGTTGAACTGCTCCTTATCAAATTGAAAATATATTTAGTATATAATTTCATTACGCCCTTTTTCTTTTTTATAATGCTGAATAATCCTAATTTGTAAAGCCAGTATTCCAGAAGTTTGAGCTTTAGAACAATTAATTTTTTTCTTCAGCTTTTTGAGCTCACAAACACATAATAAATATCAATGAAAATATAAGAAAGTGTCTTGATATTGCTCTATCAAAAACAAATTATAATTAATTAAGCACAAAGCAAAAAATTAAATTTAAAAATTATCTCATAAATTTCTTGAAGATGAAATTAGTTATGTGTTAACAAAACGTGCTAAATTAATTTAAGACTAAATTATCACAAATATTTTTGTAATTGAGTTAGATGTTTTATATATTAATAAAGTACTTAATTTAATTGTTTTATGATTAATAAGATTATCATTTTTATTTTAGCTTTTAAAATATACTTTTGTCAAAATCAGGTTTTTTCGATGAACAATCAACGAACTTGTGAACCTGAGATAATCGATAAATACATAAATATAGAAGAAAAACTGAAAGTATGTGATAAAGGAAATAGAATTATTATTAGACACAATTTCAATTTGTCTTCAGATATACTAATTGGAAAGATTTGTGATCTTAAATACACAGTATTGCACGATAAGAATAAAGATAAAATAATCAATTCAAAAATACAACAGCCTGATTTTGTCTGTATTTATTTGCCTTAATAGAGATTCAGTTAATTTTATAATAAGGTAACTCCTCAGTATTAGTTACGCCCATTGCTGCAATTCTCTCAATGATTTGTAATGCTTTTTGAAATTTTCTTTCATTAACCTCAACACTATTATCAAAAAAATTATGGCCACATAGTGAGACTCCATAATTAGTTTGAACAGGCCGTATCACTCGTCCTTTTGATAATCCATCACTAAGAGCAGTAAAAACAAATTCATCTTGTTGTTCAACATTGACCTCTTGTTCATTTAAAAATTCCCTTACTTTCTTTTCACCTTCAAGTGTGAGATTCCAAAATTCAGTCTCTGAGTTTGTTATATCACCTGAAACATAGTTAAAGGCAAGACAAAAAACTAAAAAAAGTTTTTCATAAATATTTGAATCTTTCCAAGCAGATGATTCCATACTTTTCCATACAAATATGTTCATTTCCTTATATATTTTTGGAACTCTTTCAAAAAATACTTTATGTAAACTATGGTCATTTTTAGGTTTATCAATTTTATCATCAATAAACAAATCTGAACCTGAATAACTACCGCACTCACATTTTTGATCAGAGCGCAACTTTTTTTTATAAATCATTGAGCATCTTTTTCCGCTATCTACCAATCCCTCGCAAAGCATAAAAGTATAGTCTCTGTCTTTTGTAAATTGTTGCTTACTAATCCAATTAAATCGATTCTTGAATTCTAAATATGACTTTCTATGATTCCATAGTTTCCATTTTAATTTCTCTACTGGACCAAAAGTTGAATAATTTGAACTTACGTCGATAACTAAACATGAATCCTTGTTTTTAGCAGATCTTAGTCCCCGTCCCACAGACTGCCCCCAAAAAACTTTTGAGAGCGTAGGCCTTAAGTGTACAATTATATTACAATTTGGATTATCCCAACCTTCGGATAAGACTCCAACCGAAACAAGACATTCTATCTCACCTTTTTCATGTTTTTCTAGAATTAACATTCTATGTTTTAGTGGGGTTTTAGCGGTTATAATCTCCACACTGAGTTTCTTGTCTTCAATTTGCCTTTTTGTCTCCTCTGCAACCAAAACGTCAGGACAAAACCAAGCGGATATTGGTTTATTTTTAATATTTACACGATTTTTTAAATATATGTTGCAAGCATACTCAATCATTGAAGATTTTATGATAGCATTTGACAACTGTTCAATTGGAAAATCTCCAGTGGAAATATCTAAGTTATTTAACTCTAGATCATGTATAAAATAAGGCTTGTAAATAGCTGGTACTAATACATTTTCTTTTATAAGCTCTTCGATATCTGCACAATCAATTATTGCATCGAATGCTAACCCTAATTGATCTTTTTGGTCACCTGTTCTTCTTTCTGGCGATGCGGTTAATCCAAGAAGTTTTGAAGTATCTTTTGAGAAACCTTCAAATTCGTCCAACAATCCTTTATAAGCTTGCCCATTTGGAGAAACTCTATGTGCTTCATCAATTATTAACAAATCGCACATCTTTATCGCTTTTATTAGGAATTCTCTGGACCTTAGGTTTGTTGATATTAATACATCATAATGATCAAAAGGGTTACCTGTTTCAGATAGACCTAATTTTTTTACTTTATGCAAATTTGATAAACCTTTTTCAAGCTGCTCTAATAAGACCAATCGATGACAGAGAACAACAATTCTTTTTTGTTTGTAAAACTTATTTATTATTTCGCTAGCTAATACGGTCTTACCTGCCCCGGTTGGGGCTTTTAAAATAAATTTCCTGTAATTTCTTATAATCTCGGGAAATTCATCTATAACTTTTTTTTGCCATCTTCTTAATTTCATAATTTAATATTTTATAATATTTTTTATTGATTATCCATGTATGTTTATGTAATAAATTAAAAAATATTTGAAATAAATGATGAAGTCTAATTTTTTAAAATCAAAATTGCATCGAATAAAACTAACAGATGTTCATATTGATTATGAGGGATCTTGTGCTATTGACGAAGATATTCTAAAAGCAGCAGATATAAATGAGTATGAAATGTTGCATATCTACAATCTTTCTAATGGAAATAGATTTACAACATATGCCATTAAAGCAGAAAAGAATACTGGGATCGTATCTTTTAATGGAGCAGCAGCTTTTCAAGGCAAAATAAACGATTTAATCATTGTTTGTACTTATACTCAACTTGAAGCTTCTGAAATTAAGAATCATAAGCCTAAATTAGTCTATTTTAAAAAAAATGAAAACAAAGTTGATTTTATAAAATCAAAAATACCATTACAAAAAGCAAAAGTTTTAAATTATAATGTCTAGAGGTATGACAACAATTATTGTATTACTACTGATAACAATAACACTATCTTTTTGGTACGGACGAAAAAAAGCTCCGCCACCATGGATGAGATGTAAAGAGTCATTATTTTCACAAGTGATATTAAATAGATGCACACCGAGTGTTATGTCAATACCTGAAACTGAATTTGAAAAACAATCCAATGAACAGGATCAAATGCAACTGAAAGAGGAGAAATTTTAAGAAGTTACTTTCGAGAGTATCTTGATAGATTCTTCCATTTTTTTCCAGTAAATCTGTCATATGTATATTTAATACCTTTTTTGTCATACGACGTTGAGTATCTTATATGATCAAAATTATTGGCAACGATAACAAAAGAAAGTGAAAGCCATGTAAGATGAATTAAATAAAGTTTTTTTCTATGCAACAATACATAAATATTCAAAATTAATACAAAAAAATTAAATAAATACATGAAAAATAGTTACCAAAAGTCTTTTTAAATTTTCAACAAAAATCTATCATACCTTCAAAGTTAACGACTTCAAAAAAAAAAATTAATTCTAAACATTTTTATTGTTTTTATTAATAAAAAAAATAGTATAATTACTTTTTAGCCGGTTTAGCTCAGTTGGTAGAGCAACTGATTTGTAATCAGTAGGTCGGGTGTTCGAG
>MDTG01098558.1_pt1 | contig 14090 bp, 11 predicted proteins | sample 811421 | NCBI WGS metagenome assembly MDTG01 (sample SAMN05326645, study PRJNA326480) | marine metagenome | isolation source: seawater | place: Pacific Ocean: South East | collected 2011 | reverse complement strand
GGCGGGTCGCGAGGACGCGAACCGCCTCGAGCCGTTCGATCCGGGACTCGACGGCCGCGCGGACCCGGTCCTTCGCCTGGTTCACGCCGAGGTCCTCATGGTTCATCCCGCACCTCCGCCACCACCCGGCGGAAAGAGGCGGAGCCATCGATCGAGCGATGCGCTTCCCCCGCCGACGAACAGGTCCGGACCGTGCCCTTCGATCCCGTCTTCGACGGAGGCGCCGGTGCGCCGACGCTGCTCGATTCGCTGCAGCTTGATCCGGGCGCGACGGGTCGCCTTGTTCGCCATCGCTTCGTCGCCGATCCGGGAAGCGAGGTTCGCGAGCGAGACCAGCGCCTCGACCGCCACCGGTTCCTCCGCGAATCGCTGCTCGACCTCGCGATAGACGGCGATCGCCGCGTCGCTCTCTCCGAGTCGCTCCCGGACGGTCCCTCGTTGCAGGCCCGCCACCCGGAGGAGGTGCCGCTGCAGCGGCGAGAGCAACGGCGGATCCACCCCGTCGAGCCGGGCCACCACGCCTTCGAATCGATCGAGCGCCTGCACCAGCGAGGACCGACGGGCGATCTCGAGCTCGGCGCGGTACCCGGGGGAGATCGGGGAATGCTCGAGATCCTCCGTCGAATCGTCATCGAGCTGCGTGGCCAGCATCTCGGCCCGGTTCAACCATCCCACCCCGGCGAGGGCCGACGCCTCTCCCCAGCGGTCGTCGTCCGGGTAGCGGTCCAACCAGGGCTCGAGGCTCTCGACGGCCTCGAGCCAGCGTTCCTGCCCGATGAGCAAACGGCCGAGATGGAAGGTCGCGTCCCGATAGTCGACCGAGCGAGGGTCGACTTCGCGGCCCTCGAGGAAGTCGCGCAGAAGACGCTCGGCCTCGAGCGAACCGCCGCTGCCCGGGGAAACCAGCAGGGCGCGGGCGAGCCCGACCTTCGCACGCGTCCAGTACCCGGACTTCTCGTCCGGGTTCGCCTCGCCCTCCTCGAGGAGACGCCGGTACCAGACCGCCGCCTCGTCGAACCGCATCATTCCGTGGAGTCCGAGCGCGATTCGATACATCGCCTCGGGCCGGTTCTGGTGATCCGCCTCGCCGTCCACGAACCGCTCGTAGAGAGCGAGCGCCTTCCGCGGCCGACCGGCGGTGTCGTACAGCTCCGCGGCCTGCCAGAGCAGGTCGCTTCGATAGGTCTTCGAAGGCGTGAGCAGGTCGATCTCGAGCACCGCCTCCGCCGCCGCGACGAGATGACGGTTCGCCTCGATCCGGGCGGCGACCGGGATCGCCTCGTAGGGCACCTCGCGGAGATCGACCCCGTCGAACGCGGGTCCCACCGCCAGTTCGACGGCCCGACGATGGGTGTCGGCGACCGTGGCGAGGGCCTGCATCCGCGTGGTCGGATCGCCGCCGAAGCGGACCGCGAAGCGAGCGAGATCCCGTGCGACCGAGACGACCTCCGCCTCGGACGCCCGATCCACCACGACCCGGGCGTGCCGCATCATTCGATCCGACGACCGCACCGCGGCGAGCACCGGCTCCGCCAGCGCCGAGGCGGGGAACGACGGATTCCCGCGGATGATGACCGCCGCATCGTCGAACTCCCGCATCGCCGCGTCCGGATCACCGACGATCGCCGCGAGCTCACCGAGCCCGATCCGCGCCGCGAGACGCTGGCGAGCCGTCACCTGCGGGACGGAGGCGACGCCTGCGAACCGAAGCTTCGCCGCATCGAATTCACCGCGAGCGAGATGGAGACGGCCGAGGGCGACCATCGCCTCCGCGACCACCGTGGAGGTCGCTCCGAGGCGATCGATCACGAATTCGTAGCGTTCCGCGGCCGGCACCGGGCGACCGGCGGCGAGGTAGGCGTGGCCGAGCAGCACGTGGAGCTCCGCCCAGTCCACCACGACCCCGGGCGACCGCTCGGACGCGCCTTCAAGGCGCTGCATGTCCACGATCATCGCCGGAATGAGTCCCGCGAGGTCACCTTCACGGATCCGAAGCCGCGCCCTGAATCCGACCGCCCAGGACTCGATCCCGAGCCCCGGATCCTCGTCGAGCAGGGCGTTGACGGAGTTCGCGAGCTCGACGGGCTCGACGCCCGCCTCGAGATCCTCGAGCAGGGCCCGCTGCATCAGGCCATGCCGCCTCGCGCGGGCGTCGGTCGCGATTCCCTGATCCCGCGCATCGAGCAGGCCGCCGAAGCGGGTGACCGCATCGGCGTGTCGCCCCGCGTTGGCCTCGGAGACGGCGAGATGCCGACGTTGCAGCTCCGAGAGCGTGGCGTCCGCGGAGACGGCGGCGAGATAGGCATCGGCGATCCGGGACGCGACGTCGGGCCCCGCGGATTCGAGCGGAGCGTGCCGTTCGGCGAGGCAATCGGCGAGCAGGAGCCGGTACTCGGATCGATGCGGCTCGAACGCCTCATCGTCCGGATCGAGTTCCGCGAGGATCGCAGAAGCGCCCTCCGCATCGCCTCGCTCCAGGAGCGAAGCCGCGAATCGGAGCCGGGGACTCGGATCGAACTCCGCGGCCTGGATGTTGGAGCGATGCCAGAATGCGGCCAGGATCGCGAGCAGCGACATGGCGATGAGCGGGAACTGCCAGGAACGCCCCCGGGAGTGACGGCGTTCCGAACCCGGTTCAACCGGCGCGGAATCCGCCGACGCAGGTTCGGCCGACGCACCGCTGGCCTCGGGGGCCGTTGATTCTGGACGATCGTCCGTCACGAGATCCTCTCATTCCGCACCCGGAAACCCGCATGCGGGGATCCGAGGCGCGACGATCCACGGCGACTCCATTCGCCGATTGCAGTCTTCATCGGCTGCAGGGTCGAGAATCCTCCAAAGCTGCCGATTATTCGCGCATCGAGTGCGCTTCTCGAGAAAGCCCCGTCAATCCGAGCTGGATGGGCCGGAATCGGGGTCCGAGGCCGCCGGATCGACCCCCGCTCGCGTCGTGACGCAGGTCCGACTGAGGAGCTCCGGCATCCCCCGCCCGAGCGGATCGATCACCACCAGCAGGGCGAGGGGGGGCAGCAGCAGCACGATCAGCTTCAGGATCGCTCGAAGCCCTCGTTGCACCATGGTGCCGCCCGTGCCGTCGATCGAGGAGACCCGCCCGCCGACGATCGCCTTTCCGGCGGATCGACCGAAGAACATCTCCCCGATCCCCGCGATCACCGCGGTCACCACGATGGCGAACACCGCAGGCGCCGCGGTCTCGGGGTCGCCCGACCGGAACCCCTCCAGGAACTCCGACGGATCGAGGTCGAAGGTGACGATCGCGACCATCGCGCCGGGCACGAGGTCGATGCACAGCGCCGCGATTCGGCGTGTGAGCGACATCGGTCGCAGCCCCGCGACCGGTTCCCGGGGCGCCGATCGCTCGATCCACGGTCGGAGCAGCAGTGCCGCCATCAGCGCGGAGATCATGGCGATCCCCGTCAACGGGAAATGAATGAGGGAGAACTCGCCGGTCTCGTCGACCGGCCGGACCGGCTCCCCGGTCGAGCCGCCGAGTGGATCGACCACCGTGATGCGCAGTCCCTCCTCGTCGGCATCGATCACCCACGGGCCCATGGCGACGCCGACCACCGTGGCCCGCGGCCCCGCCACCGCCGGCTCGATCGCGCCGAGCCGCAGCAGGGAGACGCTGCCGTCGCCGTCGCCGGGCCGAACGTAGTCGAGGAGGATCCGACCGGATTCCACGCGATTCGCGAGGAGGGTTCCGCCCTCGGACTCGACGACGGCAAGCGGTCGCGCCGCCGCGTCGAGCGGGAGCGCCATGGAACTCCAGGCGTTCTCCATCCAGGTCGAGAGGCGTGCGTCACCATCCTCCGCCCGCCACGCGAGCGCCGGGCGAGCCCCCTCCCGGGTGCCACCCACACCGAGGGCCGCGTCCCGGACCGCCAGGAATCCCGCCGGCGGCGGCTCGATCGACCAGCGCCAGCGATTCGTCTCGCCGATCACGAACGTGCTCCCGGCGTCGAGGTCGACCTCGGATTCGGCACCGTCGTCCGCCGCCGACGCGTCGATCGATCCGGTCGCGTCGCCCCGATCGCGTTCGATCCCTCGTGCCGCACGCTGCGAGGGCCGCATCACCGCGACCGGACCTTCCGCATCCCCGACCATCCCGATCAGCACCGGCTCCCGGGGCAGCACGGGAAGCACCTCGAATCGGCCCACCGGTTCCGCGTACCAGAGACCGGTCGCGGGATTACGCACCACCTTGAAGGAGATCACCTCGCGATGGGGATTGTCGGCGTCGAGGGGGGGCAGGACCACCCAGCAACGGTCACCGGTCGCGGCGATCGCCTCCGGTCGTCGGGGGACTCGGGCGACGATCCGTCCCGCACCGGGTCCGGACTCGCCATCGAGATGCATGATCTCGAAGCCGGTCGTGACGTCGCCACCATCCATCGACACGAAGACGTGGCGACCGCCGGAGGCGGCGAGCACGGGTCGCGGTTCGTCCGAGGCGTGCGCCGTCCCGGGCCCCAGCAGGCCCGCGACGAGGATCGCGACGAACCGCATCGACTTCATCCGAGCCAGACGTGCCATCAGTCGACGCCTCCCGGAGTCCGGTCCTCGATGATCGCCGGCTCGGACCGGCGAATCTGCGCCTCCAGATCGAAGAGCCGGTCACTCACCCGACCGTTCGCGACGGGTGCGTCGAAGGACATCACGACCCGGTCGCCGGCGTCCCGACGGACCTCGACGCGATGCGGGAGGAGCGGCCAGGCGCCCGGGGCGGATCCCAGGGTGTCGACGGTGTCGAACCGCGACAGCATCGATCGCGCGATCTCCCCGCCGTCGTCATCGAGCAGCCGGATCGACGAAGGACCCGCTTCCGGCGATCCCACCTCGATCTCGAGTGCGCCTCGGAGCGGGAGCGGCGCCGCACCACCACCCCAGTCGATCGATCGCGTCGAGAACCGGCAGCCATCCTCGAACAGCACGAGATCCGAGGGCATCTTCTCCGGGAACCGCAGCAGTCCGAGCATCGCGAAGAGCGTCGGAGGCGAGATGATCGCGGCGTCCTCGGCATCGACGCCCGGCGCCTCGACCGGCCGGATTCGAAGCACGACCTCGTCCTCGCGCTCGTCGAACATCCACCACCGCGGTCCGTTCCACGCCGCGGTCATGAACGCGGCACCCAGCTTGGAGACCCGAATCGCCGCACGCGACGGTCCCGATCTCCAGATCCGGTGATCGGCCTGCTCGCGGTCGACGTCCTCACCGTTCGCGAGGGTGATGGTCAGGGTGCCCGCCGACGAAAACCGGTCGAGCCGCTGGAGCCGGAGGTTCTGGAGATCCCGGATGGAGGTCCACGAAGCCGGATCGCCGGGGCGGCCGGGCCCGCGATCCTCCTCCTTCACGGCGACCGGCCGACAGCCGGCGGACCCGAGGGCGACCGTCGCGGCAAGCACCGCCCCCGTCCATGCTCCGCCTCGCTTCACCATGCAGGCCTCACCCCTCGTCCGCGAGGATGGTCGACAACTGTTCGGCGATGGCGTCCGCGTCCTCGTCGGAAAGTCGCGGATCGCGCACCGACCACAGCGGCGCGTCGTCTCCGCCACCGACCCGCTTCAGCACCCAGACGTCGTCGTCACCGGATCGTGTTCGATCGACCAGGCGGATCTTGCGACGACGGAGCAGGATCAGCCCGAGGACGAAGCGGAACGCGCGACGACCGGGATCCGTCTCCTCCTCCGCGACCAGTCGCTCGAAGAGATCGACGAGGGTCTCGTCATCGACGAACATCTGCCTTTTGGAGCCGGGATCGGGGATCTCGGTCCGCCACCAGCAGAGAAGCCGATCGCCGAGACGACGGGCCGCGTCGCCGGCCTCCCACGCCGCGGGATCGAAATCGAGCCGTTCGAGCACGGGGCGGTCCGGGCGCGTCTCCGTCGCGAGCGGCCTCGTGAGGGCGGCGATGCAAGGCGTCCCCACCGGAAGCTCCGCTTCCGTCTCGGCGCAGCGTCCCGTGGACCGACCGATCACCAGACCCTTCAGCATCGTGGACATGCCCCCATCGTAGCCGAGCCGGGCCGGTTCCGAACGGCTCCCCGCTCAGGCTTCGATATACTCGACCCCGAGCATGGACAGCCTTCGACTTCCCGCCTTCTTCGACGTTTTCCGAGGTTACGAGCCCATCGAGCTCGTCGTCGAGTTGTCGATCATCTGGCTCGTCGTCTGGATGATCCTGCGTTTCCTGCGTCGTTCGAGCGGAGCCGGCGTCATTCGCGGCTTCGCGGTGCTCGTCGTGGTGGTCGCGATCCTGCTCCGCCTCACCGGCGATGCGAGCGACACGCTCGGCCGGGTCCGGTTCCTCGGCGACCGCGTCGTCGGGCTGGTGGCGATCATGCTGGTCGTGGTCTTCCAGCCGGAACTCCGGCAGGCGATGATCACGCTCGGTCGGGCCAAGATCTTCGGGCGGAGCCCCGCCGCGCGGGATCGCGTCGTGACCGCCGTCACCGAGGCCGTCGACTTCCTCGCGAAGAGCCAGTTCGGCGCGATCATCGTCTTCGAACGGACCCTCGGACTCGAGTCCCTGCTTCGGAACTCCGTGCCGATCGACGCCCTCGTCGACCCCCGGCTCGTCCAGTCGATCTTCTATCCGAACAATCCGCTCCACGACCTCGCGGTCGTGATCCGGGGCGATCGCATCGCGGCCGCCAAGGTGCAGCTGCCGCTGGCCCCCTCCGGCATGGTCCCGAGCCAGCTGGGGAGCCGTCATCGCGCGGCGGTCGGCGTGACGCTCGATTCCGACTGCCTCGTCGTGGTGGTCAGCGAGGAGAACGGGCGGGTCCGGATCGCGGAGGACGGCGTGCTCTCGCCGCCCATCGCCCGGGAACGGTTCGCGGAGGAGTTCACCCGACGTTTCGCCGCGGAACCCGCCCCACCGTCTCCCGGCAGCGCCGAGGAGACCGCCTGACATGGAGACGCGACGCGAGCGGATCACCAATCTCGTGACGGTCACCCTCGTGACCGTCCTCATCTGGATCTGGGCGGCGGGCGAGACCCGCGAGGAGATCACCTCCTTCGCCGATCTTCGCTTTTCAGGCCAGACCAGGGACTCCCTGCGAATCGCTCCCGAGGAACTTCCCTCGGTGAGTTTCCAGATCCGGGGTCCGCGCCGCGAGGTCGACGCCGTGGCCTCCCGCTTCCGGGAGACCGTGGACATCGCGGTGGGCACCCTCGGGGTTCCCGCCACGCCCGGTGAACACGAAGTGGATCTCGTCAAGTTGGGTCAGACCTTCGTGGACGCCGACGAACTTCCGGTCACGGTCCTCGCCGCGGACCCCCGGACGATCCGGATCACGATCGAGTCGCTGGAACGTCGGGCGGTCCCCGTCACCGTCGAACTCCCCGACGGCGTGCAGACCACCAACGCCGTCGACGTGGTTCCGGCCGAAGTGGAACTTCTTCTTCCATCCGACCTGGCAAGCCTTCCGGGGCTGTCCGTGACCGCGCGGGTGGACGATGCGGACGTCGCGAGTCTTCCGCCGGGCCGTCGGCACGAACTGGAGATCGCGCTCACCCTTCCCGACCGGCTCGCGGGCCAGTCCGAGGCGATCCGCGTGACGCCGCGAAAGGCCCGGGTGGGTCTCGATCTCGTCTCGACCGACGCGTCGATCCAGGTGCCGTCGATCCCCGTGCAGGTGTCGGGCCCGCCGGCCGATCTCGACCAGCACGTGGTGACCATCGATCCCGCCTCGGTCTTCCTCCGCGACGTGACCCTGCGAGGACCGAGGGCCGCGATCGACGACATCTCGAACGGCCGCGTGAACGTGATCGCGTTCATCCACCTCACCAGCGACGACCTCGCGAACCGGATCCGCGAGACGCGGATCTCGATGTGGCGACTGCCCCGCGGGGTCGAGGTCTCGAGCATCGGCGAGAAGCCCGACACCAGTCCCCCGATCTCCATCACGATCGAGGATCGATCCGCCCAGCCCTGAACCTTCGTCCACCCGACGTCACCGCCTTCGGAGGCGTCAGTCGGTCCAGGTGATCGCGGCCCAGTTCTTCCGGCCTCGCCGCAGCAGCGTGCATTCCCCGTGGAGCAGGTCCTCGGCGACCAGCGGACGGTCCTCCGCGACGGGATCCCCGTTGATCCGGACCGCACCGCTCTTGATGAACTCGCGAACCTCGCGGTTGCTCGACGCGAGCCCGAGGGACTTCAACGCCTCACCGATGGTCGGCGGGGTTGCTTCGAGCAGGCCGCGACGCGACCTCGACTCCGACCGGAGGTCATCCGCGATCGCCTTCAGCGTCGAGGCGTCGAGGCCCCGCACCTCGCCGCTGAAGAGTGCCGCGGCCGCGGCCCGGGCCGACTCGACGGCGACGGCGCCGTGCATCATCGCGGTGACCTCGTCGGCCAGTCGTCGTTGGGCGGCTCGCTCCTGGGGACGATCGACGTTCGCGGCCGAGAGGGCCTCGATCTCCTCGCGTTCCAGGAAGGTGAACCACTTCAGGAAGTTCACCACGTCCTCGTCGGAGGAGTTGAGCCAGAACTGGTGGAATCGATACGGGCTCGTGCGGTCCGCCGAGAGCCAGATCGCCCCGGTCTCGGACTTCCCGAACTTGCCGCCGTCCGCCTTGGTCACCAGCGGTGCGGTGAGCCCGAAGGTCTCGACGCCGTCGCCGTCGTCCTTCCGTTCGAGGCGACGGGTGAGATCGATGCCCGCGACGATGTTTCCGTACTGGTCGCTTCCCCCCATCTGGATGGTGACGCCACGGGTCCGGTGGAGATGGAGGAAGTCGTACGCCTGGAGGATCTGATAGCTGAACTCGGTGTAGCTGATCCCCTGCTCCCGCTCGTTCAGACGGGAACTCACCGACTCCTTCTGCATCATCACGTTCACCGAGAAGTGCTTGCCGACGTCACGCAGGAGTTCGATGAAACCGATCCGGGAGAGCCAGTCGAGGTTGTCGACGATCTCGGCGCGGTTGGCGCACGACGGCGAGAAGTCGAGCACCCGTTCGAAGATGGATCGCTGCGCCTCGACGTTCGCCGCCACCTGCTCCGCGGTGAGCAGCGGTCGCTCCGCGCTCTTCCCCGACGGATCGCCGATCAGCCCGGTGCCACCGCCCATGACGACCACCGGATGGTGACCCGCCCGCTGGAAGTGGGCGAGCAGCATGATCGGAACCAGATTGCCGATCGTGAGGCTGTCCGCGGTGGGATCGAAACCCACGTATCCGCGACGCGGCTCCGCCCCGAGATGCTCGCCGAGCGATTCCGAGGTGCTCTGGTGCAGCAGTCCCCGCCAGTGGAGTTCTTCGAGAAGTTTGTGCACGCGCGACTGCCGTTCTGGTGTGGTCCCGCCCCCACCGGCGTCGAAGACGCGGGCGCATCCGGACGGGACGGGGTCGTGATCGCCCGGTCGCACCGGGACTCGAACCTCGCCGGGCGGGATCAGCCCCTGGCGACCGCTTCCGCCTTCGCGGCGATGTCCGCGATCATCGCATGCCAGGCGGCGTCGAAGGAATCCCGGCCCTCGACCTGGAGCTGCTCGGCCAACGCCTCGAGATCGACGCCCGCCCCGGTGATCCCCGCGAGGACCGCCTCGCAGTCGCCGCCGTCGGTCGGCATCGCGCCGTCGACCGAACCGTGGTCCGCGAAGGCGAGAAGCGTCTTCTCCGGCATGGTGTTCACGGTCTCGGGGGCGGCGAGCGCGGTGATGTAGAGCGTGTCGGGCAGCGCCGGATCCTTCGTGCCGGTGCTCGCCATGAGAAGCCGCTGCGGCTTCGCGCCGTGCTCCTTCAACTCGGTCCAGCGATCACCGTTGATGAATTCGTGGAAGGACTTGTAGGTCCGTTCACCGATCGCGATCCCGGCCGCGTTGCGGAGGTCGCCCTGGAGCACGTCGGCGGTGCCCTTGTCCCATCGCGAGATGAAGAGGCTCGCCACCGAACAGACGAACGGATCGAGTCCCGCCTCGACGCGACGCTCGACGCCGCGGGTGTAGGCCTCCGCCGCGGCGAGGTAGTGCTCGCGGGAGAAGAGCAGGGTCACGTTGATCGGGACGCCGGCGAAGATGAGTTCCTCGATCGCCGGGAGGCCCTCCCGGGTTCCGGGGACCTTGATGTACAGATTCTCCCGACCGGCCCTGGCGTGGAGCTCCTTCGCCTGGGCGATCGTGTTCTCGGTGTCGTTGGCGAGCAACGGCGAGACCTCGAGGCTGACCCAGCCGTCGACGCCGCCGGTCGCCTCGTGGATCGGCTTGAAGAGATCGGCGGCCCGCTGGAGATCGCGAATGGCGAGCTCGAAGAAGAGCGGCTCGGTGTCGAGTCCCTGCCCGAGCAGCTCGCGGATCTGGTCGTCGTAGCGGTCGGATCCACCGATCGCCTTCTGGAAGATCGAGGGATTGGACGTGAGCCCGGTCACCGACAGGTCGTCGATGTACCGCTGGAGCGTTCCGTCGTCGAGGATCTCGCGGGTGATGTTGTCGAGCCAGAGGCTCTGTCCGAGTTCGTGGAGATCGCGGGTCGCGGGCATCGGAAATTCCTCTGGTTCGTGCGTCCGGGCCTTCCACCCGGGGACGATCCCGAGCGGGTTCTGGTAGGTTCGCCCCGCAGGGTATCACGGGAACAACCGGCCCACCGCCGTCCCCCCAGAACGACCAAGACCGGAGCGAGCCGACCATGACCGCGAAGAGCGTCAAGAGCATCATCGATCGTCCGCGAATCGACCGGCTTCCGGAGTGGAAGGCGCTGGCGAAGCACCGGAAGCGGATGGGGAGGACCTCCCTCACCGAACTCTTCGCCGCCGATCGTCGCCGCGGAACCCGTTGCTCGACGGAGGCTCTCGGCATCCACTTCGACTGGTCCAAGCATCTCGTCGACGCCGAGACCATGAAGCTCCTGTTCGCGCTCGCCCGGGCCGCGGGGGTCGAGAAGCACCGCGATGCGATGTTCAAGGGCGGGAAGATCAACATCACCGAGGATCGGGCGGTCCTGCACACGGCGCTTCGGGCGCCGGCCGACGCGGTCATCGAGGTCGACGGCGAGAACGTGGTGCCCGCCGTCCACGAGGTCCTGCGACGCATGGGCGCCTTCGCCGACAAGATCCGCCGCGGACGCTGGCTCGGTCACTCGGGTCGTCCCATCCGGAACGTCGTGAACATCGGCATCGGCGGCTCCGATCTCGGACCCGCGATGGCCTACGATGCGCTTCGGAAGTACTCGGACCGCGGACTCACCGTCCGTTTCGTCTCGAACGTCGACGCCAACGACTTCCACGAGAAGACCCTCGACCTCGATCCCGAGGAGACGCTCTTCATCGTCTGCAGCAAGACCTTCACGACGCTCGAGACGATGACCAACGCCCGCACCGCGCGGAAGTGGGTCCTCAAGGCGTTCGACGGCGAGCAGGCGGCGAGCGCGAAGCACTTCGTCGCGGTGTCGACCAACGCCGAGGAGGTCGCGAAGTTCGGCATCGACACCCGGAACATGTTCGGGTTCTGGGACTGGGTCGGCGGTCGCTATTCGATGGACTCCGCGGTCGGCCTCAGCACCATGGTCGCGATCGGTCCGAAGCGATTCCGCGAACTGCTCGACGGCTTCCACGACATGGACGAGCACTTCCGGAGGACGCCCATGACCCGGAACCTCCCGATGATCCAGGCCCTGATCGGCCTGTGGTACGCGGACTTCTGGGATGCGGGCACGGTGGCGATCCTGCCCTACGACCAGTACCTCGATCGCTTCAGCGCCTACCTGCAGCAGCTCGAGATGGAGTCGAACGGCAAGCACACCCAGCTCGACGGCAAGCGGGTCGCCTGGGGCACCTGCCCCGCGATCTGGGGCCAGCCCGGAACCAACGGCCAGCACGCCTTCTATCAGATGATCCACCAGGGCACCCGCATGGTCCCGGCGGACTTCATCGTGTTCGCCGACCCGGTGAACAGGATCGGCGATCACCACGACAAGCTGGTGGCGAACGTCTTCGCCCAGACCGAGGCGCTCGCGTTCGGCAAGCGGGTCGACGACATCGAGGCGGAGGGCGTCCCCGCGTGGCTCGCGCCGCACAAGGAGATGGAGGGGAACCGCCCCACCAGCACCTTCCTCTGCGACAAGCTGACCCCGCGGATGCTCGGTCGGCTCATCGCGCTCTACGAGCACAAGGTCTTCGTGCAGGGCTCGATCTGGCGGATCAACTCGTTCGATCAGTGGGGCGTCGAACTGGGCAAGAAGCTCGCCCAGGCGATGATCCCCGAGCTCAAGTCGAAGGACCGACCGAAGCTCGCTCACGACTCGTCGACGAATTCACTGATTCGGAAGTACCGGGAGCTTCGCGGCCGGTATTGATCGGTCGCCGCGGGCGGGGATTCCGAACACCCGGGTCAGGATGCGGGCAGGTCGCGGGCGAGGCGTCGGATCACCTCGGTGATCGCGGCGACCCCCGACGAGATCTCGTCGGCCGTGGTCTCCCGGGAGAACGAGAAACGGACCGACCCGTGGGCGATCGCCTCCGGCACCCCCATCGCAAGCAGGATGGGTGATGGTTCGAGGGAACCGCTGGCACAGGCTGCGCCGGCACTCGCCGCGATGCCACGCTCGCTGAGCGACATCAGGATCGCCTCCGCCGACAGTCGCGGGAAACCGAGATTCGACGTGGTCCAGAGCCGCGTCGCCTCGCCGCCGTTCACCACGACCTCGGGCCACGCGGCGCGGACCGCGGCCTCGAAATCGTCGCGACGGGATTCCAGTTCCGACCAGGACGCCGACGTGATCCACGCCGTCGCCGCGTCGGCCGCGACGCCCATGCCGGCGATCGCCGCGACGTTCTCGGTGCCGCCACGCCGCTCGCGCTCCTGCGAACCGCCGGTGATTCCCGGCTCGAGCCGCGTTCCCCGGGAGACGAACATGCCCCCCGCCCCCTTCGGTCCATGGAACTTGTGGGCGGCGAAGGAGAGGAGATCGACGTCGAGCGCGGCGCAGTCGACGGGCATGCGGCCCACCGCCTGGACGGCATCGGTGTGGAATCGAACCCCGTGCTCGCGACAGAGGCGGCCGATCTCGGGGACCGGCTGGATCACCCCGGTCTCGTTGTTGACCCACATGACGCTGAGCACCGCGATCGAATCGCCGTCCGCGACGAGCAACGTCTCCAGCGCATCGAGATCGATCGTGCCGTCGTCGGCGTGCTCGAGCCAGTGCACCGTCGTCCCGGACTTCCCGAGCGATTCCGCGGTCTCGCGAACCGCGGAGTGTTCGTGACGACTCGTCGCGATCGCGGTCCGGCCCGGCTGCGACTGGAGCGAGCCTCGCAGCGCGAGGTTCGCCGCTTCGGTCCCGCCCGAGCAGAGCAGCAGGTCCCTCGGTCGACAACCGATCAATCGGGCCACGGATTCCCGCGCGAGCTCGATCCGTCGGCGCGCCGCGATTCCCTCGCGATGCGTGCTGGAAGGATTGGCCCAGTCGCCGCGAAGGCAGTCGAGCATCACATCGACCACCGCCGGAAGCGGTGGCGTCGTCGCGTTGTGATCGAGATAGGTGTCGGCCATCGTGACTTCAGATTCCCATGCCTGCACTTCCGGACGCCGCCGCCTGCCGCGCCGAGGCCGATCCCGTCGCCGCGGCGGTCGCACCGCCGTCGTGGCCCGTCATCGCGCCGGCGATCACCGGGTATCCGCCGCGAAATGCCGACGTCTCGGCCTTCCAGACCTCGGCTCCGGTCAGCGGATCGAGACACCAGACGCCCTTCGGGCTGGCCACGATCAGTCGATCACCATCGAGCACGACCGAGAGATACGCGGGAATCCCGAGTTTCGCCACCCAGCCAGCCTGGGGCTCGGCTTCCCAGCTCCATGCTTCCGCTCCGTCGAACCGATCGAACGCCACCACCGCACCCTTGCCACCGACGAAGACGAGTTTTTCAATGCCGATGTCGGACATGAAGCGGCTCCGAGGATCCCGATGAAACGGACTGGTTCACCACGACGGAATCCGCCCCAGTCTAGACTCCGTACATCCGCCCCGTCCTTCCGATTCGAACTCTCGGAGCGCCCGCATGCGACTGGTTTCCCGGCTCACCTCCGCCGTTCGCGTTCCGCTGCTCCTGTCGCTGCTGGCATCGACGACCG
>MDTG01239723.1_pt1 | contig 14091 bp, 12 predicted proteins | sample 811421 | NCBI WGS metagenome assembly MDTG01 (sample SAMN05326645, study PRJNA326480) | marine metagenome | isolation source: seawater | place: Pacific Ocean: South East | collected 2011 | reverse complement strand
GATCGTGACGGCACGATGGAGGGGATCCGGACCCCCGCCGACGCGACGGAATCCGGTCGGTCGGGGTCCGGAAACGCGGCCCCGGACTCGAACCGGCATGCGATCCGGAGACCGACTCTTCCGCGGGAAACCCGGTTCCACGTGCCGGGAGCCCGGGCATCTGATGCGGATGCGACCGCGTCCGGCGGACCCGGGGTGGATTTTCCGGGCGAAGAAGTCCGAGTCCCCGGTACGCAGGACACCGTTCCGCGTACCGATACGGCGGAACCGGACGATGGTGGGGGACCTCCCGGGGTGCCGCGGTGGGGCGTCGAGCAACGCACGTTCGGCGGTCGGGATGAATCCTGTGGATTTGACCGAGCGGGGAGGCTGCGGACCGAGGTTGAGCGCTATTGTTTCCCGTGATCCCGCCAGGGCTCAACCTCGTCACGTCCATCATCGGACCGCATCGGCCGCCGAGCCGGACCTCCGTCGCGCGCGTTGCCTGGGCATGCCTCGCCATCGTGCACGCGTGGCCCCTGTTCGCGGTCCTGTCCCAGCTGCTCTCCTCCCCTTCGCTGGACCGCGTCGGATCGCTGCTTCTTCTCGCGGGGCTCATCGCGTTCTCGACCGCGAAGGCGCTCGGAATGCGGATCCTGAGATCCGACCGACCCCGCACGGAGCTGATGGTCTGGCTGCTGGCGGGTGGAATCCTCCACGGCGCCGACATTCGCGAGCTGGACCGGATGGATCTCGCCTCCATCGCCGCCAGCGCGGGCATCGGGGGCACGTTGATCGCACGACGCGAGAATCGTCGTCGGATCGCGAACCTCCTCCGGAGCGCAGCGGACGCCATCGTCGGGACCGCAGGCACGCTTCGACGGCCATCCGGGCACGCGGGCTACCTGGCCGCGACCGTCGACGTCGATCGCGGCCTGCACCTGTGCGAGCGCAGGACCGTTCGCCCGCCGCCTGCTCGCTGGTAGCAGGCACCCACAAATCACGGTCCTTCCGACCACCCGGCGACCGCCGGTGGTCCCTTCTCCTCCCGCGGCACGCTTCCGCGGGCAATCCCTGTGGCGTTCGCGCGCCACCGATCGAGACGAACAACGTGAAGTCCGCAAAACGCCCATCGAACAACGCGAATCACGGCCGGGACGCCGACATGGGACGTCCCCGCAGGCGTGCCGCCCTCCTCATGAATCTCGGCACGCCCGACGACGCCTCCAACCGAGCCGTCCGCCGCTATCTCCGCGAGTTCCTCGCGGATCCCTTCGTGATCAAGCTCCCCGTCTTCATGAGGTGGTTCAACCCGGTGCTCTCGACGATCATCGCGACCTTCCGAGGGGGGCAGTCGGCGAAGGCGTACCGGGAGATCTGGTGGGACGAGGGGTCGCCGCTCAAGGTCATCACCGAAAGGCAGGCCGAGAAGCTCCGTGGCCAACTCGGCGGTGACTGGTCCGTCTACTACGCGATGCGGTACGCCAATCCGAGCGTCCGGGACGTGCTGCGAAGGATGGTCGACGACGGGATCACCGAGGTCGTCGTGGTGCCCATGTACCCGCAGCACGCCGGGCCGACCACCGCGACGGCGCTGGACGTCCTCTATCGGGAGATGCGACGGTACGGGCTCCGGCTCGCGATGGTGATCCGAAACGAATGGTTCGACGACCGGGGCTACATCGACGCCCAGGCGCAGCTCCTCCATCGGTACGCCGGCGAGCGCGGGCTCGATCCGAGCAACTCCTACCTTCTCTTCAGCACGCACTCGATGCCGGTCTCCTACATCAAGCGGGGCGATCCGTACGAGTGGCAGGTCCGGCGGTCGATGGACCTCGTGCTCAAGCGGCTGGGGTGGCCGGTGGAGCGTTCGGCACTGAGTTTCCAGAGCAAGCTCGGGCCGATCCCCTGGCTCTCTCCGTCGACGGAGGACGAACTCTCGCGGCTCGCCGAGGAGCGGGAGAAGAACGTGATCGTGTGTCCCATCAGCTTCACCGCGGACTGTCTCGAGACGCTGGAGGAGATCGGGATGGGGTACGCGGAGGACTTCGAGGAGGAGTGCGAAGGCGGAAAGCTCCACCTCGCACCATCGCTCAACGACGACGACGATTTCATCGCCGCGCTCGCACTGCTGGTGCGACGCGGCCCCCGCAGCATCGAGAACGACGAGGAGATCGAGCCGCTCCGCAAGATCATCGACACCTCGCCGATCTCGAACGTGGTCTCACGCCTCGTCAGCGTCGGCTTCCGCGTTCCTTCGGAAACGGAGACCGGACCCGGCGAGGGACTGATCGACGACGAACAGCTCCGCGGCATCTCGCGTGAACGGGGTGACGTCATCGCGATGCTCCGAGACATCGTGGGGAGGACCCCGGGCGTCGACGGCTGCATGGCGCTCAACACCTGCCAGCGGAACGAGATCCACCTGATTCTCACCGACCGGGACGAGGACGCGATGGACGAGGTCAAGTCGGCGCTCGTGGGGGCGCTGACCGGAGATCGCGCGGACACCGGCCTCCCGCATCCCTTCGTCCGGTCCGGGGCCGAGGCCTTCGGCGACCTCGTCGCCACCTGTCTCGGCCTGTCGAGCCATCTCCCCGCGGAACTCGACGTCATGGACCAGTTCGCCTCGGCCCTCCGCATGGCGGAGCACGCCGGCACCGGTTGCAGCGGTCTGGATCGGATCCAGCAGGCCGTGGAGCACGCGGTCGTCGACATTCGCGAGGAGACCGGATGGGGTCGGTTCGCCTCGAACTTCCCCAGCGCCGCCATGTCGAAGGTCGAGGGCCTCTCGGAGGAGATGGGCCATCTCGTCGTGATCGGCGGATCCACGACCTCGCGACAGGTCCTCAAGGCGATGGCCGGTCGTCCCCGGGGTCCGCTCACCTTCGTCTATCGCGGCGTCGGCAGGAAGGATCTGGTCAGGTTCGTCCAGGAGACGGTGCCCGCGGCCGATCGAATCTGCGTGCAGCGGTATTCGGACGAACGGGTCGTCGACGCGATCGCGGAGGCGGACACCGTCGTGCTCGGGGTGGACAACCGCGAACCGATCCTCGCCGCGTCGACGGTGCGCGGGCTTCGCGACTTCGGCGTGCGGGCCCTGACGCTGGTGGACTTCAATTCGCACGGCTCCATCGACGGCGAAGTGGAGATCGAGGGCCTGCGTCACGTCACCGTCCACGAACTGAAGGAGGCGGCTTCCGCCTACGGCCGGGACTTCTCCGAGACGGAGGCGTTCCAGCTCGCTCGCGAGCGCGCGACGGCGATGATCGTCGAGTACGTCCGCCGATGTTCGCGGCGGAGCGTCGCCGAGAACGCACCCGCGGCGGACGTCGATCGACCGGACCGCGTCCCCGTCGTCGAGCCCTCGGCCGTCTCGGAGCCAGCGATCAGATGACCTACGGGCTTCCAGTAATCGATCGTGAGACCTTCGGTCGCTACACCGGTCTCAGCCTGCCGAGGCACGTGGCCTACCCGATGCCGTCGTGGTGGCACGACGTCGATCCGACCGAGGCGGGCCTGATCCGGGACGCGTGTCTCGGCGGGGACTCGCCGCGCGATCTCTCGCTCTACATCCATCTCCCGTTCTGCGAACACGTCTGCCGCTTCTGCGCGTGCAACAAGGTGTCCCTCAAGCGGAAGTCGCCGCACGCCGACGAGATGGTCGAGGGGTACCTCGACGCCGTGATCTCCGAGGCCCGGACCCGTTCGGACGCCCTGGAGGCGCTGGGAGGGGCTCGTCGACCGGTGCGACAGATCCACTGGGGCGGTGGGACGCCGACCTTCCTCAACTCCCGCGAGATCGAGCGGCTCCACCGGGCCTGCCTGGAGGTCTTCGACCTGACCCCCGACGCGGAATGCTCGATCGAGATCGATCCGCGTTCCACGTCGAGGGAACAGTTGGAGACGCTGCGAGGCCTCGGATTCAACCGAATATCGTTCGGCGTCCAGGACTTCGATCCGAAGGTGCAGGAGCACGTGAACCGGATCCAGCCGCTCTCGCTGGTGCGTGAGATCACGCACTGCGCACGGGACATCGGCTTCGAGAGCGTGAACTTCGACCTGATCTACGGGCTTCCGTTCCAGTCGATCGAGACGGTGGTGTCGACCATCACGCACACCCTCGAATTGCTGCCCGACCGCATCGCCTTCTACCACTACGCCCAGATCCCGGATCGCGTCGCAATCCAGCGCGGCATCGACCATGGCGCGCTTCCGTCGTCCGACACCAAGCTCACGATGCTCCTCGAGGCGACCCGCAGGTTCGTCGAAGCAGGCTATTCGTTCATCGGACTCGATCACTTCGCGCGCCCCGACGAACGACTGGCCCGGGCCTTCCGGGATGGAAGCATCCACCGTTCGTTCCAGGGGATGACCACGGGCGGCGAGCTCGATCTCATCGGACTCGGCTGCTCCGCGATCAGCGTGTTTCCGAGGCGGGGTTACATCCAGAACGAGCGCGATCCGAAGAAGTACGCGAGCATCGTGGCCGCGGGCGAGGACCCCGTCATCAAGGGGCTTTCGCTCGGGATCGAGGACGGGGAGCGGCAGGCGATCCTGATGGATCTCTACTGCTACGCGGGTGTGTGCCCGGAACGCCTCCTCGCCGTGTCCGGGATCGATGCGCACCCGTACCTCACGGCGGCCCGTCCGGCGCTGCAACGACTCGCGGAGGACGGGCTTCTCACCTTCAACCGCGCCGGCGGATTCGATCTCACGAATCCGCTCGGGCGAGTCCTGATGAGGAACGTCGCGGCCGTCTTCGACGCGTACCTGCCCGCGAACGCCGCATGGTCCGGAATTCCGCAGTCCTTCTCCTCGAGTGCCTGAACCATGGATCCGAAGTCGTCCGTAGACAACCATCTCGTGAGCAGGGCCCTCCGCGGCGAAACCACCCCCCGGACGCCGGTCTGGCTGATGCGGCAGGCGGGCCGATTCGATCCCGCCTATCGCCGTTACCGGGAATCGTGCGGACTCGAGCTCGAGGCGCTGTTCTCGGACGGCCGCCGGGCGGCCGAGATCACGATGCTGCCGCTGCGATACGGCGTCGACGCCCTCGTGCTCTTCCAGGACATCCTGACGCCGCTGGGGCCGATGGGGGCGCCCTTCAGGTTCAGGCCGGGTCCGAAACTCGAACGGCCGATCGACGATGCCGAGGCCGCCGAGCGCCTCGTCGAGTACGAGCCGACGAATCGGCTCCCGTTCGTGTTCGAAAGCATCGAGCGGGTCCTCGACCTCCTCGGGGACCGGGCTCCGCTGCTGGGGTTCGCCGGGGCGCCGCTCACCCTGCTGGCGTTCCTCGTCAAGGGAGGCAGTCCCGGATCGGACCCTCGAACGCTCCAGGAGTTCCTCCGAAGCCACCCGGAGCCGGCGGCCCGTCTCCTCGACCGCCTCGCCGCGGTCACGGTGTCCTACCTGAGGGCGCAGATCGATGCAGGCGTCCACGCCGTGCAGTTGTTCGAGAGCGGAGCCGGGCTGCTCGACGAGCGCGGATACCGGAGATGGGCCCTGCCGTACCAGCGAACGGTGTTGTCCGGTGTCGCGGACCTCGGCGTGCCCACGATCCTGTTCGCCCGGGAGACGGCGCCCGACCTGCTGGCGGAGGCGGGGGCCACGGTGCTCAGCCTCGGTTCGCAGGCCTCGATCGGCTCGACGCGAGCGCGATTTCCCGGACTCGGCCTGCAGGGGAACGTGGACAACGACCTGTTGCGGGACGGAACCCCGGAGGAAGTCGCCGAGGCCACTCGGGAATGCATACGCGAGGGCGGGCACCGAGGCCACGTCCTCAATCTCAGTCACGGACTCCATCGGGACACTCCCGTGGAAAACGTCGAATCCCTCATCGGGTGCGCACGCGAATACACCTGCCATGACTCCGACCCCCGTCCATCGCTCAGCGTCGATGCTGAAGGCGCTGAAGGCCCCTGATTCCTGCGACGTCGCGGTGATCGGGGGTGGCATCACCGGACTCGTCCTCGGCTATCGGCTCGCGCGTGCCGGGATGGCCGTGCGGCTGTTCGAAGCGGGGGAGCGAGTGGGCGGCGTGATCCGTTCGGAGCGGCTCGAGGGCAGTCTGCTGGAACTCGGTCCGTTCAGCGTGATGCTGCGGTCGCCGGAATTCTCTCAGCTCCTCGACGAGCTCGCACTGGAGCCCGCCACCGTCGACGCCGGAAGATCACGGCGTCGATTCGTGCAGATCGACGGCGAGCTGCGCCAGGTCCCGGGGTCGCTCCCGGGGCTGCTCACGTCCGGATTCCTGTCGCTGCGGGGCCGCCTCGATCTTCTTCGCCGGATCCTGACGGACGGTCGCCCGGACCCTTCGGATCCGCCGACGCTCCACGAGCTCGGGTCGAGACGCTTCGGCCGGGAGTTCGCCGACCACCTCGTCGGTCCCGGGACGATGGGAATCTTCGGGGCCGAGGCCTGGGAACTGGAGGCGGAGGCGTGCATGCCCGCCGTCCACGAGGAGGACCTCCTCCAGCGGACGACGGTGGGCCTCGTGCGCGGGATCCGCCGGAAGGCGGCGCCCGCGCCGCCGCGCCGGCTCATGAGTCTCGAGGGAGGACTCGCGACGCTCGTCGACCGAATCGCGGAACGGCTCGGTGGATCGATCCTCACCGGGGCGCGGGTCAGCCGGATCGACCAGAGCGGCGGCGGATTCGAGGTCGCGCACTCCGATGGCCGCGAACTGCTCGCCGGATCCGTGGTGCTCGGGGTCGGCCCGCAGGAATCGGCGAGACTCGTCTCGAACATCGCGCCATCGGCGAGCGAGCTCCTCGGCGGGATCCGGGTGGCCGGTCTCGGCGTCGTGCATCTGACCTTCGAACGCGGGCAGGTCGGCCGGGACCTCGACGGGTTCGGCTATCTCGTCCCGGCTTCCGAGGACGCCATGAATCCCGTTCTCGGCGTGATCTGGCCGGGGTCCGTCTTCCCGGCCCACGAGGCGGAGGGGACCACGACGATCCGGGTGATGGTGGGGGGGACCCGTTGGCCGCTGGCACTGAGCCTCGACGACGAGACGCTGGTTTCCGGTTGCCTGGAGCGAATCCGGTCGGTCCATCGAATCAAGGGCCAACCGAAGCACGTGGACGTGACTCGATGGCATTCGAGCGTCCCGGTGTACGAGGTCGGTCACGCCGCCCGGATCCGATCGATCGCCGATTCCATCTCCCGGACGCCCGGCCTCGCGATGGCGGGTTCGTGGATCTGCCCGCCCCATGGGGGGATCGGCGTCAACGATCGAGTGCGACACGCGCACGAAGTCGCCGACGAGATCTCCTCGTTCCTCGGTGACAGGTCCCGCCGCCCGTCCGGATCCGGCGCGGCGGATGGTGGCCCGAGCAAGAAGGTCTCCGCATGAACCGGCCCGTCCAGAGACCCCGACGACTGCGAAACGGCCCGGTGGTGCGCGGCCTGGTACGGGAGAGCACGCCGAGCGTGGAGCAACTGGTGCTGCCGCTGTTCGTGGTGGACGGCACCGGGATCCGGGAACCCGTTCAGCAGCTGCCCGGCGTCGAGCGTCGGTCGATCGACGAGGCCTCCGGCCTGATCGAGGAGGCGTTGGATCTGGGCATCCGGGCGTTCGCGCCGTTCCCGAGCGTTCGCGACCGCGACAAGGACGCGGAGGCCTCGATGGCGACCAGGGAGGACTCGCTCGGCGCCAGGACGATTCGCGCGCTCGCCGATCGATTCCCGGAAGCGATCCTCGTCGCGGACGTCGCGCTCGATCCCTACTCCTCCGACGGCCACGACGGACTGGTGGTCGACGGCCGGATCGTCAACGACCCGACCGTCGACGTCCTCGCGGAGATGGCGGTGATGCTCGCGGAATGCGGGGCGGGAATCGTGGCCCCCTCCGACATGATGGACGGTCGGGTCGGGTCGATCCGGACGGCGCTCGACCGGGCCGGATCCACCGACACGATCATCATGAGCTACGCGGCCAAGTACGCATCCGCCTTCTACGGGCCGTTCCGGGCCGCGCTCGATTCCGCGCCGACCGAACGGCCCGGCGTGCCGTCCGACAAGCGTTCCTACCAGATGGACCCCGCCAACTCCAACGAGGCGGTCCGGGAGGCGAGGCTGGATCTCGAGGAGGGGGCGGACATCGTGATGGTGAAGCCGGGTCTTCCCTATCTCGACGTGATCCGCCGGCTCCGCTCGGAGCTGGACTCGCCGGTGGCCGCGTACCACGTCTCCGGTGAATTCGCGATGCTCCGCTTCGCGGCGGCCGCGGGCGCGCTGCGGTACGAGGACGCGCTGGCCGAATCCATCCAATCGCTGACCCGGGCGGGTGCCGACATCGTGCTGACCTACGGGGCGATCGATTTCGCGCGGATCATCCGGGCGGGAGGGGATCGTTGATCATCGAAGCCAGTCCTCCAGCACGAAGCGCCGGATCCGAGTCATGACAGAATCGACACGAGAACCATCCACGACCTCCACGACCAGCCGACCTCGTTCCGAGGCCTCGCACCGTCGCGCGCTCGGGAGTCTCGTCGGCGGCGTGAACAGTCCGGTACGCGCCTTCGGGGCGGTCGGTGGGATCCCGGTCGCGGTCGACCGGGCGGAAGGCCCGCGGATCCGAGACGTCGACGGGAACTGGTACGTCGACTACGTCGGTTCGTGGGGCCCGGCGATCCTCGGACACGCCCACCCGGACGTCGTGGCGGCGGTGCGTGCCGCCGCAGGAGACGGATTCACCTTCGGGGCGCCCTGCGATCACGAGACGGATCTGGCGGAACTGATTCTCTCGGCACTTCCCGGGAACGACCGGATCCGATTCGTCAGCAGCGGGACCGAGTCCTGCATGAGCGTGATTCGCCTGGCTCGTGCCGCCACCGGACGGGAACGGGTGATCAAGTTCGCCGGCAACTACCACGGGCACTCCGATGCGATGCTGGTCGAGGCGGGATCGGGCGCGGTGACGCACGGCGTCCCCAACTCGCCGGGCGTCGTCCCGGACGTGGCGAGGGCGACCATGACCTGTCCGTTCAACGACGCCGATTCGGTCCGACGCACCATGGAACGGAACGGCGATTCGGTGGCCGCGGTCCTGGTGGAACCGGTGGCGGGAAACATGGGACTCGTGCCGCCGGAGCCCGGCTTCCTCGAGTCGCTCCGCGAGATCTGCGACGAGCACGGATCCCTGCTCGTGTTCGACGAGGTGATGACCGGATTCCGGGTCGGCTGGGGCGGTCATCAGCGCACCTGCGGGGTCCTGCCGGATCTGACCTGCCTCGGCAAGGTCGTCGGAGGTGGTCTCCCCGCGGCCGCGTACGTCGGGCCTGCATCGCTCATGGACCAGGTGAGTCCCGCGGGTCCGGTCTACCAGGCCGGCACGCTCAGCGGGAACCCCATCGCGATGGTCGCCGGTCTCGAGACCCTTCGGCACTGCGAGCGGGAGGGCTTCTACGAACGACTCGGCGGCCTCACCCGACGACTGGCGGTCGGACTGCGAAAGTCGGCGATGGACCGGGGGGTGCCGCTCCAGACCACGTCGGTGGGCGGCATGATGGGCATCGCGTTCAGCGAACGACCGATTCGAGACTTCGACGACGCCCGGAACGCGGACCACGAGCGCTACGCCGAGTTCTTCCACGCGATGCTCGATCGCGGTTTCTGGCTGCCACCTTCGGGCTACGAGGCCTGGTTCGTCTCGTCGGCGCACGGCGAGGACCACGTCGACCGAACCATCGAGGCGGCGGCATCCGCCATGGAGGACCTGTCGTGAGCACGACCATCCGCGTCGGCACCCGGGGGAGCAGGCTCGCGCTCGTCCAGGCGGACATCGTCATCGGCCTGCTGGGGGAGCGGCTGGGCCTCGACGCCCGCACCGAGGTGATCACCACGAGCGGCGACCGCGAATCCGCTTCGAGCACGACCACCCGGCCTCCACAGGCCGGGGCGTTCGTCAAGGAGATCGAACGCGCACTGCTGGAGGATCGCATCGACGTGGCGGTGCACAGCTACAAGGACCTGCCGACCGAGCTTCCGCCCGGGCTCGTGATCGCGGCGGTACCGGTCCGGGCCCGTCCCGAGGACGTCCTGGTGTTCGCGGAACGCGAGGATCTCGAGCGGGTGCGCGATTCCCTGGCGTCCGGATTCGGCGTGCCCGATCTCCGGATCGGCACCGGGAGTCCTCGTCGATCCCACCAGCTCGTCCACGCGATCGACTGCGAGATGGTGCCGATCCGCGGGAACGTGACCACGCGACTGTCGAGGATCGAGGATGTCCGCCGACACCGCGAGGTCGACGCGATCTGCATCGCCCGGGCCGGCATCGAGCGACTGGGCATCGAGCCCGCCCACGTCCTCGAACTTCCGATCGGACGCTTCCCGACCGCCGCGGGACAGGGCGCGATCGCGCTGGAGACGAGGAAGGGGACGGAACTGGAGTCCCGCATCGCCGAGCTCGACGATCCCGACGCCCGGCTCACGTCCGAGTCCGAGCGGGCCTTCCTCCGCGAGATCGACGCGGGATGTCTCACGCCGGTGGGCACGCACGCGAGCGTCTCCGGGGGGCGGATCCATCTTCTGGCCGAGGTCTTCCTCCCGGGCGATCGACGCTTCCGAACCACGGTGGAGATGGTGGCACCGTTCCTCGCCGGCGAGGTCGCGGGCAAGCGGTATCAACGGTGGCTCTGACCACGGGATTCGTCTGGATCACCCGCGACGAGCCCGCGGGTGGTCCGCTCTCGGCGCTCCTGCTGGAGCGGGGCGTTCCCTCGATCCTCGCCCCGTTGGTGCGGATCCGACCCGTCGGGGACGGTCGCGACCATGTGCGACGGCTCGGTACGGAGGACTGGCTGGTCCTCACGAGTCCCCGCGCGGTGGAACTGGTGACGGACGAGGTGCTGGTCCGGCGGCCGCGGATCGCGGTCGCGGGGGAGTCCTCCGCGTCCGCGGCCCGATCCCGCGGCTTCGACGTGGAACTCATCTCCCCCTCGGCGTCGAGCGCCGGGATCTGGGATCACCTCCGGGCCCACGCCGGCGGTCGACGCGTGTGCTTCGCTCGCTCTCGTCGCGCCGAACCACCCAGTGATCCACCGTTCGACCTCGAGGTGGTCGATCTCTACGACGTGATCGCGACCGAGGTGTCGGCGTCGGAGATCGAGCGGGCGACCGCGGTCGCGTTCACGAGCCGTTCGGCGGTGGAATCGTGCGTCCGCTGCCTCGGATCCGTCCCGCTTCCCGCATTCAGCATCGGCCCTTCGACGACGGGGGCCCTGCTCGATGCCGGGGCCGGGATCGCAGGTGAGGCGTCGTCCCGGACCCTCGCCTCGCTCGCGGACCGGGTCTCGGCGTGGCACGCTTCGCGAACCTGATCGGGAAGGTCGTCGCCGAACGGCTTTCGCGGGGTCGGGAGGCGCTGCATCGTTCGCCGGCCGGCCCCGCCCGGTGGGAGATCCCGTACGGTACGACGATGATCGAGCTCGACAAGCAAGAACGTCGCCGCCGGGCGCGGAACGTGGCCTGGATCGTCGGTTTGGGACTTCTCGCCCTGAACGTCTTCATCGGCGTCCCGAACTGCTCGGGCACCGGGACCGACGGGGATGCCGACGCGGCAAAGGAGCCTGCCGGTGCGGAGGTCGCCCCCTCGACGGATCCGACCGGCTGATCCCGATCGTGGCCGCCCGCTTCAGGCCCAGTGCTTCCTCCGACTGGTCTTCCCGATCCCCGGGTTCAGCGAGTTCGTGGGATCGAGCGAGCGATAGAAGCCCCGAAGGGTCTCGTTGGCGACGTACTCGTGGCCGACGTTGTGCTCCGCGGGGTACTCCGCGCCCCGCGCGTCGTAGGTCTCGAGGAGCTTCGCTCGCAGGGCCTCGGCGTCGACGCCCTTCTTCACCACGTAGTTCTGGTGGAGCACGTGGCAGAAAAGGTGGCCGTAGTACAACTTCATCTCGAGCTGTGACTCGATCTCCGGGGGCAGCGTCTCGAACCAGTGTCGCTCGTTCCTCGGGAAGGCGATGTCCATCGTCATCATCCCGCCGAGACGATCGCGATTGACCGCGTGGAAGCGACCGAGGGTGGTGCCTGCGACGAACCGATGGAGGATCGCCCGCTTCGCCTCCCGTGGCGTGCACTCGAAGAAGTCGCCGTCCTCGCTGCGGAAGAGTTCCGCGAAGTAGGAGCGCGCCTCCTCGACGCCGTCATCCGCCATCTCGATCACCCAGTGGTGTTCGTAACGATCCCGGTACTCCTCCATCCGGCGGGGGAGGTGGTTCGGCCAGCAACGGCTGAGGAACTGCATGAGCAGGTCGGTGAACTTCTCCGGCAGGAAGGGGGTCCGGCGGGCGATCCGGTCGGTGAACCGACGAAGCGCGAAGAGCTTCGGGATGAAGTCCGGTCCGAGCCGGTCGATGACGAGGAAGGTGTCCTTGCCGTATTTCTTCGTGGCGTCGTAGCACTCCCGATGGATGTATTCGCCGGACACCGGCAGGTTCCTGAAGGTCGAGAGCACGTCTCGCCGGATCCGCCAGAACACGTCCGGGTCGTTGCTCCCGACGTAGAAGACCTTCTTCTCGCGAGGGATCGGGAAGGTGTCGAGCCTCACCGCGAAGACCGCGAGCTTTCCGGCGCATCCGGACGAATCGTGCAGCCGCCGGCCGTCGGCGTTGTAGCGGGCGGGCTCGTCCGAATCGATGTCGCGGACCCGTTCGTGGTACTCGTCGTCCGACGCGAGCTTGTCGGGGAATTCGACGTCGTCCTCCTCGTAGTCACCCTCCTGGAGGTTGCGCAGGATCTCCTCCGGTGAATCTCCCAGTCGGATTCCGAGCTCGTTCACCAGCTCGATGCGCCCGTCCTCGCCGATCCGGGCGAACAGGGACATCTCGGTGTAGGCCGGTCCGCGCTGCACGAGGGCGCCTCCGGAGTTGTTGCAGATGCCGCCGACGATCGATGCCCCGATGCACGACGACCCGATGACCGAATGCGGTTCCCGGCCGTAGGGCTCGAGGATCGTCTCGAGTCCGAAGAGGGTGCTTCCCGCGAAGCCGATGATCTGGCGTCCCTCGTCGATGATCTGGATGTCCGGAATCCGCATGGTGTTGACCACCACCACCGGCCGGTCGTAGTCGTCGCCGTCGGGGGTCGATCCTCCGGTGAGGCCCGTGTTCGCGGCCTGCATCACGACGATGGTGTCGTCCTCGACGCAGGCGACCAGGACCCGCCAGAGCTCCACGAGGGATCCGGGCCGGACGACGGCGAGGGCGGGACCGGCACCGAACCGGAATCCGGTGCAGAAAGGTTCCATGCCGCCGGGATCGGTGAGGAGGTTCCGCTCACCGACCACCGTCTTCAGCGTCGAAAGGAGGCGATTTCTGGGCGGGCTCGTGGTCATCGCGGGTCCCTGGGGCGTGGTCGGTCGGTGCCGCCACGGTGCTCGATGATATTCGCGGACATTCGGTCCGGGAGGAATCGGAAACGGGTCGCGGATCGAATCCCGTCCGCTCGAGCGTCCGGCTCCGGATCGGACCCCATCGCGACCCAGGGATCATCGACATGCCTCCGTACTTCCTCCCAATTCTCGTCGGCTGGTGCGCCGTCTGGCTCGTGTTCGCCGGTGCCGGATTCCTCTACGGACTTCGATGCACCCGCGGCCCCGAGAGCCGCCGCTGGTGGACGGGATTCTGGAGCATGAACGTGTTCTGGATCGCCGTCGACCTGGCCATCGTGGTCTGGGCCCTGCTCGATCCGATCGCCGAGGTCGAGGAGTTTCGCAAGGTGCTCGCGATCAACGGCGGCCTCGACGTCGCGTACCTCGTCACCGGGGTGATCCTCGTGACGCGTCGGGACCCGCTTCCTCGAGGTTTCGGGGCCGCGATCCTCGTGCAGGGCGCCTTCCTGCTCGCCCTGGACTTCGGATGGTGGCTGGTGCTGGCCGGCTGACGTCCAACGCAGCTCCCCGCTCGTCGGTCGCCCGGTGCCGTGCCGCGCGGGGCCGGACACCGGCCCCGACCGCGGCAAAACGAGGAAACCCGCCATCGCGTGATGGCGGGCTTCCCGTCGAGCAGTGGAGCCGGGGGGATTCGAACCCCCGTCCCGAAACGTGCCGAAGGCCGCGTCTACGCGTGTAGTCGTCCCTTGATCTCGTTCACGACCCGGAGGGAT
>MDTG01336013.1_pt1 | contig 14092 bp, 14 predicted proteins | sample 811421 | NCBI WGS metagenome assembly MDTG01 (sample SAMN05326645, study PRJNA326480) | marine metagenome | isolation source: seawater | place: Pacific Ocean: South East | collected 2011 | reverse complement strand
TATGTAAAGGGAGGTAGAGAAAATACTGGGTTAGATGTGTTGAGTTGGGCAAAAAAAGTTGAAGAATTGGGTGCTGGAGAAATTTTATTAACTTCAATGGATGGAGATGGTACCCAGAATGGTTACGACTTGAAATTAACTGAGGCGGTGGCTAATGTAGTTAATATTCCCGTAATTGCATCGGGTGGAGCTGGTTGTCTGGAAGATATATATGACGTTTTTAAAAAAAGTAATGCCTCTGCAGCGCTCTTGGCATCATTACTACATGATGAAAAACTTACTTTACAAGAAATAAAAAAATTTCTTATCAATAAGAAACTTGAAATTAGACCAAATGAATAATAATTATTATTCACCTTATAAAAATAAAAATTTACAAATTTCAAAATGAAATTAAAAAAAAATATCCAAGTTAAAACTATTTTTAATAAAGTTTCTTATAAATATGATTTTTTAAATAGTTTATTTAGTCTTGGATTACACAATTTATGGAAAAAGGAATTAGTTGATTTATTAAAACCCAAAGATTATGAAGTTTGGGCAGATTTATGTTGTGGAACAGGAGATTTGTCATTTCTAATTTGTAAGAGAATTAGTCCTAATGGATCTATCACTGGTATTGACAGCGCAAATGAAATTCTAAATATTGCAAAAATAAAATCAGAACTAGTTAAAAATAAATTTATTGAGTGGGAAATTAAAGATGTTTTTGAAATCGATGAAAATTCAAAAAAATTTGATGGAATTTGTATGTCATATGGTCTAAGAAATTTGGATAGTGTAGAAGAAGGAATAAAGAAAGTTTTTAATCTTTTAAATGATCATGGAAGAGCAGGATTCCTAGATTTCAATCATTCAAGAAAAAATTCTTTACCTAATATCTTTCAAAAAATATATTTGCGGCTTATCGTTGTTCCTATTTCAAAACTTTTTCATTTAAGTCAAGAATATTCTTATATCGAAAAAAGTATTAATAACTTTCCAAAAGGAGATGAGCTTATTAAAATCGCAAAAGAAGTTGGATTTAATAAAGTAAAATATAAAACTATTTTTTGGGGCCAAATGGGAATATTAATTTTACGAAAATAGCTTAATTTACTTAAATATTTTTTCTCCAACAAAAAGTACATTTTCCCCATCTCGATATTTCGCCTTCTGGTGTAGGGCAATTACAGAACTTGCAGAATATCATATTATTTTTATTAATTCTACTCGGATGATTTTCCCAGACTAATTTGGCATTAGTCCCTTTGAGATTAGGCGTTTTAAGCTCATAATCTTGTATTATTTTTATTTCATGTAAATTTATACCAATTTTCTCAATTCTCTCTCTTAATCTATGTTTGTTGTAGATTAATGCTTGACGCCATTGAGGATGATTTACTGCAATAGTAAGTATTTTATTTTCAATTTTTAATGGTTTACATTCTCTATATAATTCTAAACCTATTAATTTTTTCCAGCTTGAACTTATTTGGGAAAGTTGATTTAAACCATCCCAAGATTTTCTGAAATCATCTAGACAACTTCTCAATGATTTTGTATCTCTTTTGTTTATTAAAGGCAAATATCTTTTATACAATTTGTATAATCAACCCAATAAGATTAAAGTTATCTTAATCTTATAAAGGTTGAATGTTTTTTCAATAAAAGATTTGTGAAAATTATTGGATCTGCCGCGAAGACCGGTTTTTACTTAAAACAAATAAATCTTTTATCTCCGTATTGGTGTCTTAACTACAAAATAAAGTGTAAAAGCACTGAAATTGAACTTTCAAATTGGCTTAAGTATTCAGAAATAAAAGCAAACAAACCAATAGCAATAATTGCGAGAGAACAATTCGGTGGTTTTGGTCAGAATTCAAGGGCATGGGTCTCCTCTAGAGGTGGAATTTGGTTAAGTGCCGCTTATCCAATATTTTCTAAGAAATTTTCAAGCGAAATTTTTAGTTTGTCTTTAGCAATTAAATTATGTGAGATGTTCAGGGAGGAAGGTATAAAAGTTCATTTGAAATGGCCAAATGATATTTTTTTTGATTCAAAAAAGTTGGTTGGTTTTTTACCAAGAGTTATAACTAGAGGCAAGGAAATTCTTTATGTAAGGATAGGCATAGGTATGAATTTAATAAATAAAACTCCTTCTGAGGGCATCTCGTTAGCCAAAATACTTAAAAGTAGGAGAATTAAAGAATCTTATTGGACTGCAAAAATTCTTAAATCTGTTAGAGATTCTATTGATTGTAATGATAGTAAAGAGTATGTTATTGAAGCAGCAAACAAATTCCTCCTAAAAAACTTTTTACCTAGAGGGTATAGTCAGAAAGAATGGACAATCCAAAAAATTGATCAAAATGGAAATTTAAGAATATACAATCAAATTCAAAAAAAAGTACTAACAAGGTTTTAAATTTAATTCGATTTTAATTCAATTATTTTCCCATCTTTAAATCTTGCTATTCTTTTTGCACGATTTGCAACCTCATCTTCGTGAGTAACTAAAACTATTGTTATTCCTGATTCATGAAGTTTATCAAAAAGATCAAGGACATCTTCAGTTGTCTTTGAATCTAGGGCGCCAGTAGGCTCGTCTGCTAATAAAAGTGCAGGGTTATTAATAATTGCTCTTGCAATAGCTACACGTTGTTGTTGCCCCCCTGATAACTGATTAGGACGATTATTCATTCTTTCAGAAAGTCCAACTTTTTCTAGGGCATATTTTGCTCTTTCTTCTCTTTGAAGAGGATCAACACCTGCATAAATCATTGGCAATATTACATTTTCTAGTGCTGTTGCATCAGAAAGGAGGTGGAATTGTTGAAAAACAAAACCTAATTCTTGATTACGCATCTCAGCTAACTCATCGTCACATAAATTTTCAACAGGAATATTATTTAATTTATAAATCCCTTCAGAAGGCCTATCCAAGCAACCAATGATATTCATTGCAGTGCTTTTACCTGAACCACTTGCTCCCATTACGGCTATGTAATCTCCTTTATAGATTTCTAGATTTATGTTGTCTAGAGCTTTTACTACAAGATCATTTTCCCCATATGTTTTGGATATCTTTTCTAAACTTGCAACTTTTTTAGGCATGTATTTGGATAAGTTGTTTAGTAAATATTATTAGCTGTAGCAATAATTTCTTGTAGAAAAGGAGTTTCAGAAACAGCTGTATTGGCTAATTTGAAAAGAGGGTTTGAGAGTATTCCTCCAAGTGCTGTTACAGCTATGCATGCATAAAGAGCTATTCTCAAAGGAGGTAATCCAACAATTCCCCAATTTATTTCAGGATAAGATTTAACTATATCGGAAGCTTCCTGTGGTTCTTTGACGACCATCATCTTGATTACTGATATGTAGTAATAAATAGAGATTACGGAAGTTACTAATCCCACAATCACTAAAAGATATTGATGGTTAGCCCAACCTGCAAAAAACAAATAAATTTTTCCGAAGAAACCTAACATTGGAGGTAATCCTCCAAGAGAAAGAAGACAAAGACTTAAACCCAAAGTAATAAGAGGATCTTTTTGATAAAGACCTGAGTAGTCCAAAATCTTATCAGACCCAGTTCTAAGAGAAAATAGTATTACGCATGAGAATGCTCCTAGATTCATAAATAAATATGCGGCTAGATACAAAACAGCTGCCGATAAACCATCTTGAGTACCAGAAACTATTCCGATCATTACAAATCCAGCTTGACCAATTGAACTGTAAGCTAACATCCTTTTCATTGAAGTTTGGGCAAGTGCCACAACATTTCCAAGGGCCATGCTTAATATGGCAAGAATAGTAAATAAAAGTTTCCACTCTTCGTCAAATGATGAAAAAGTAGTACTCAGGATTCTAATAGCAAAAGCGAATCCTGCTGTTTTTGATCCAACAGATAAAAACGCAACTACTGGCGTAGGTGACCCTTCATATACATCAGGTGTCCACTGATGAAAAGGAACCGCAGCAATTTTAAAAGCCACAGTTGATAAAACAAACACTAAAGAAAGTGATGTGATAAATGAGGGTTTGTTAATTATCTCTATTCCAATACTTGCTAAATTAGTTGAACCACTTAAACCATAGAGGAAAGAAGAACCATATAAGTAAACAGCCGCAGCAGCTGAACCCACTAGAAGATACTTTAAAGCTGCTTCTGAACTCCTAGGGTCTCTCTTCAAGTAACCAGAGAGTAGATAACTTGCTACTGATAATGTTTCGAGTGATATAAATACACTTATAAGGTCAGTGGATCCACACAAAAGCATTGCTCCCAAGGTTGCAGAAAGAACTATTGCGGCAAATTCTCCTATTGGACTACCACTTTGTTCTGTGTAGCGCCAACTTATGAGTAATGACACTAGAGTTGATAAAGCTATGATTGATCTAAATGCAATAGCTAAATTATCCGAATTAAAAGAACCAAGAAACGCACTATTGACTGGGTTACTCCATTGAAAAGCTAAGCTTAAAAGCGAACTCCCTAATGAAACGTAACAAATTATCGGTGCCCATCTCGATGCAGTTTTTTCACCAGCTAAATCAACAAGAAGAGTTCCAACAATACCGAGTAAAATGAAAGCCTCTGGAATAATAGCTTGAGCATTTAAATTAATTGTAAAGATTTCGTTGGGCACTTTATTAAAATGAATGTTTGATTGTAAGGATGAAAGAGTTAATCTTAACTTAATTATAATTTGTGGGTATGACTTTTGAAATTCTCAAGAAATTTTGCTTGAAAATTTCTCAAAAAATTATAATATGCCCTAATGAATTAAAACACCTATTTATTGAAATAAACCTTGGATCACACACTTGTTATTGTTGAAAGCCCAACGAAAGCGAAAACTATCAGAAAGTTTTTGCCTTCTAATTACGAAGTTCTTGCTTCAATGGGACATGTTAGAGATCTTCCCAAAGGAGCTGCTGAAATCCCTGCTGCAGTTAAAAAAGAAAAATGGTCAAGGATTGGAGTTAATACTACAGAAGACTTTGAACCACTTTATATTGTTCCAAAAGATAAGAAAAAGGTTGTTAAAGAATTAAAAAATGCATTAAAAGATGCGACACAATTATTATTAGCAACTGATGAAGATAGAGAAGGGGAAAGTATTAGTTGGCATTTATTGCAAATTCTTAAACCTAAAATACCAACTAAGAGAATGGTTTTTCACGAGATTACAAAAAAAGCAATTAATAAGGCTCTAGATGAAACTAGAGAAATTGATATGGAACTAGTTCAAGCTCAAGAAACTCGAAGAATTCTTGATAGGCTTTTTGGTTATGAATTGTCGCCATTACTTTGGAAAAAAGTTGCTCCAAGATTATCGGCTGGTCGTGTTCAATCAGTATCTGTAAGGTTGCTTGTAAAAAGAGAAAGGGAAAGAAGATCATTTAAAAAAGCCTCTTACTGGGGTATAAAAGCTAATTTAGTAAAAGATAATATTAATTTTGAAACTAAACTATTTAGTTTGAATGGTCAAAAAATTTCCAACGGGTCTGATTTTGATGAGCAAACAGGAAAATTAAAGAAAGATAATAAGTCTTTGATATTAGATCAAGATAGAGTTACTAATCTGTTAAAAGATTTTAATGAAGAGGAATGGAAAGTCATAAAGGTAGAGAAGAAACCTTCTGTTAGGAAGCCTGTGCCGCCTTTTACAACTAGTACACTACAACAAGAAGCGAATAGAAAACTTCGATTATCTGCAAGAGAAACTATGCGGTGTGCTCAAGGTTTATATGAAAGGGGTTTTATTACATATATGAGAACAGATTCGGTTCATCTTTCCGAACAAGCAATAAAAGCTGCCAGACAATGCGTAAGTTCTAAATATGGTGATGAGTATTTATCTAAATCGCCTCGTCAATTCAACTCAAATGCTAGGAATGCTCAAGAAGCACATGAAGCTATTAGGCCTGCCGGAGAAATATTTAAGACTCCAAATGAGAGTAATTTATCTGGAAGAGATTTATCTCTTTACGATTTGATTTGGAAAAGAACTGTTGCCAGTCAAATGGCCGAAGCAAAACTAACAATGATCAATGCCGAAATTCTTGTTAGGGACGGATTATTTAAATCTAGCGGGAAAAGCATAGATTTTGCAGGATTCTTTAGAGCTTATGTTGAGGGAAGTGACGACCCAAGCGCATCTCTTGAACAACAAGAAGTAATTCTTCCAAGTTTAACCATTGGTGACAGTTTAGAAGTCTCTAATAAAGAAGCTACTTCTCATGAAACTAAACCTCCTGCAAGATATACTGAGGCTGCATTAGTTAAAGTTCTAGAGAAAGAGGGAATAGGAAGACCTTCTACCTATGCAAATATTATTGGAACAATTGTTGATAGGGGTTATGCAAATATTTCTTCAAATACTTTATCTCCAACTTTTACAGCTTTTGCGGTTACTGCTTTGTTAGAGGAGCATTTCCCAGACCTTGTTGATACAACTTTCACTGCAAGAATGGAATCATCATTAGATGAAATTTCTTCAGGCAATCTTGAGTGGTTACCATATTTGGAGACTTTTTATAAGGGAAAAAACGGGCTTGAGATAAAAGTACAAAAAACAGAAGGAGATATTGATGGAAAAGCATACAGACAAGTTGACTTTGATGATTTACCTTGTGTTGTAAGAATAGGTTCTAATGGTCCATGGCTAGAAGGGGTTAAAATTGACGAATCTGGTAATGAGATTCAAGCTAAAGGAAATCTGCCAATGGATATTACTCCTGGAGATTTAGACAAAAAGAAAGTTGATCAAATCTTAAGTGGACCTTCTGATCTTGGAACTGATCCAAAAACCGGGGAAAAAGTATTTCTAAGATTCGGTCCTTATGGTCCTTATGTTCAGTTAGGAAATAGTGAGCAAGATAAAGCCAAACCAAGAAGAGCTTCTTTGCCTAAAGAGTTAAAGACTGATGATTTAACTTTAGATGAAGCCTTAGAACTTTTAAGCTTACCCAAACTACTTGGGGAGCACCCTGAAGGCGGAGTTGTTGAAGCTGATAGAGGGAGATTTGGGCCTTATATTAAATGGATAAAAAATGAAAACGAGTTTGAAAATAGGTCTTTAAAAAAAGAAGATGATGTTTTCACTGTAAATCTTGCAAGGGCTTTAGAAATTCTTGCGATGCCCAAAATGGGTAGAGGAGGTCAAGAAGTACTAAAAGATTTTGGGAAGCCCAAAGAATTCAAAGATAAGATTCAAGTACTAAATGGACGATATGGAGTTTATGTAAAGTGCGGGAAAACTAATGTTTCCCTTCCTAAAAATACTGACTTAGAGAAATTTCTAATTGATGATGCCATAGTTCTTTTAGAAGAAAAACTAAATGATAAAAAAGGTCCTAATCCTATGAAAATTAAAAAAAGTAGTAAAAAAAGATCTTCTAAAAAAAGAAAAACTTAAAAAAAGCATGATTTCTAAAACAAAAGAATTCCTTTTATTATTATCTTTAATTTTATTACAATCATGTTCAGGCGGAAGAATTGGAATTTTTCTTGAATCAAGTTTTGATAATTTAGAAAATAACAATAGTCTTGAAGAAATAAAAAATGATAAAGAGAAGAAAAAAGTTTTGAATTCAGGAAATAAAGAAAATAATAAAAGTAATATTAAAAAAACAAAAAAGCAAATAAATTCAATCAATATTTCAGATAAGAAAATATCTTTGAATTCAGAAAATAATGTAAATAATGTGAATAATGAACAAGTAAAGAAAGAAAAGAATTCAATCAATGATTTAAATAATAAAAAACTTTTTAACTCAGAAAAGAAATTAGATAAAACAAAAGAAATTATTAAAGATAATAAATCACTTAAAAAAAAGAAAATTGAGCTTCAATCATACAAAATAATTTTTATTTTAAAAGATGTTGATCCCAAAGATCCGATAAAAGAATTAAGTACCATTTTGAGGAATTCTGAGGTAAATTTTGAAATAGAAAAGATAGAACGTTTTATTGACTCAAAAAATAAAAATAACAATAGAAATTAATTTTTAATAATTAAACTAAGAAATGAAAATATCAACAAAAAATGAAGCTCTTAATATTGTTGAAACTTCCTATCTCGCATCACTTTCGGCATTGTTATGGATAGCTCTATATTACTTACCAATTGGTGGGGCTTTGCTTCGACTAATCTTACCTCTTCCAATTATTTTGTTGCATTTGAGAAGGGGAACCAAAATTGCATTTGAGGGAATAATAATACAATTACTTTTACTTTTTATCATCATGGGACCAGTAAGAGGAACATTATTTTTATTTCCCTATGGGATGTTAGCTTTTTGGTTAGGTTGGTGCTGGTTTAGAGGAAAGAATTGGGGTATTAGTTTAAGCGTAGGTGTTATTCTCGGAACGCTTGGTTTCTTTCTGAGAGTAATTGCTTTATCAACGCTTGTTGGTGAAAATCTATGGATAATTATCACCAGAGCAAGTTACGGTTTAATAGATAAGTTTATTGATCTATTTAATTTACCTTTTTCTCCCTCAATTATAGTTATTCAACTAGTTGCAATATTTTTAATAATTTTCCAAGAAATGGTTTATGTTTTAACAATACATATTTTGGCATATTCTCTTTTCCCAAGATTGAAATCGAATATTCCGGATCCTCCAAGAATATTAAATGGCTTTGTTGATCTCAATCTTTAATATGCAAATAAAAGAATGAATGATATTAATTTTGGAATAAACTTTTTTGGATCTAAAACCTATAAAAAGTTGTTAAAGGAAAATATAGAAAATTTACAAAAAAATATTGATAACTTCAAAATTTATCTTGTAATTGCAGGTACGGATACCTCTCAAATTGAAGGTATTTCAGCAGCAGGTATTAATGCAGAATCTAGAAGAAAAACTGCTTTAGCAGATGCTGAATTTTTGCTTTTTGGTGCATCATCAAATTACAAATATAAATTACCTTTTTTAAATGCAGGGGTAACACCAGCTTTAATTAGCTATGTATGTTCAAAGCTTATTAAAGCAAGTCCCATAGTAGTTCCTTTGGGAATTGATACTAGACCTTATTTTAGTCATTTACTTGTAGAAGATAAATCTTTAGGACCAGCTAAATGTCTTACTACTGGAAAATCAATGAATAGAGAGAGAGTTCTGAATCTTTATAAAAAAGGTGTCGAAATTGGTAAGTCTTCAAAAACTCCCATACTTATTGCTGAATCAGTTCCGGGAGGTACTACAACTGCTCAGGCAGTAATGGAAGCTTATGGTTTGAAGGTCTCTAATTTAATCGGAAGTAGTTTGTTTAAAGCCCCAAGAGAATTGAAAAGAAAAGTTATTCAAAAGGGACTTTTGAAAGCGAATCTTAAAAAAAATTTTGACTCTTTTGATGTTATTTCATCAGTAGGAGATCCTTTTCAAGCCTTTTCTCTGGGGCTACTTATAGGAACTAGATCAGCTAATCAACCCGTTCTATTATCTGGAGGTAGTCAAATGTTAGCTGTGATATTACTTGCATTAGAATTATTAGAGTTTAAAAATAAAAATGATTTTATTAAGGAAGTTTTTATTGCAACTACTGGTTGGTTATTGAATGATAATTCCCTTATCTATTTATTAGATATGGTAAATAAAAAACATGATATTAATTTGATAGGTTTATCTAGTCCTTTGAATTTTGAATCATCAATACATAAAGAATTGAAAGATTATGAATTAGGACATGTTAAAGAGGGCGTAGGTGCTGGTGGAATATCAATTCTGGCTTTTCTTAAAGGTTTTAGAAATGAAGATATAGTTTCATTATGTCAACAAAATCTAGAAAAGATGAAGCAAATCGGTCAGATTTCTTTAAAGAACGATTTATAAATGTTTTCAAAATATTCTACAAGAAGAAAATTCCTTGAGTACGGAAGCTTACCTCTTATTTTTCTCTTGAACTCTTGTATTAATTTTTCTAGGAAAATAAAGATTATTATGCAAAAGTCTTTTTATCCAGATTCTTTTATAAATACCATACCCAAGATTTGGCAAAAAGAAAATATAAATTTTGGTAGTATTAATTCAGAAAAAAATAAAAATTTAATTTTAGATTCTGATTTTACCTTAATCAATGATGGTTGGATTAATAGTATAAATTTTAAGGAATTTGAAAAAATAAATCAAAATAGAATTTTAGCTAATCTCGATAGAAGATCTAGGACATTTTTAAATACTTTTGAAGAAAATCAAAGAAACAAATTATTTCCAGTTGGAGTGGTTCCATACGCAATAGTAATAAAGAATAATAAAGAGTTAATTTATGAAGCAAGACAATCTTGGGATTTTATGTTGTCTAAAAAGTTAAAAAGGAAAATTATTTTCCCTAATAGTCCTAGAGTTATTTTGTCAATTTCAAAAAAAATTAATGAATCTAATTCTTTAGCTAAACTCAAAAGCCAAGCACTTTTATTTGATGATCAAAATTCACTCAATTGGTTAATTAATACTGATGCTATCATTGCTATTATTCCCTATACACTTTGCTTAAAATATCTAAAGATCGATTCAAGGCTTTCAATAGTTTTCCCAAAAGATGGCGTACCTTTAATGTGGCATTTTATTCTTAGTAGATCAAATAGTAATCTTGAGATATTAATTAGATGGATTAAATCCCTTGAAAGTGAATTTAATATAGACAAACTAGTAAATGAAGGATGGTATCTTCCCTTTAAAAATAAATACCTAGAAAGTAAATATAATCCTAATTTATATAATTCTTTTGGTCCATCCAAAATTTGTTGGGATAGAAGTTGGTCTTTCCCTCCCTTAACAAATTCACAAAAAGTAAATTTAGAAGAATTTTGGAATAAATCTTTAACCCCATAATCTTTTTCTTGGCCTTTCTATCAATAAATCATGGGTTTGTTTTAACAAACTTGGAATATCCAATTCGCTTGGACATTTAGGAATACATTCATTGCATTCTAGACAAAATGAGGAATCTTTCTCTTCCCACCAATGACCAGCCCTCCCAATAAGATTGTATCTTTCTTTCGCAAACTCTAATTGGCCGTATCCAATAGATATATTCCTTAAACGTAATATTTCAGGTATAGGAATTTTATTTGGGCATGGCAGACAGAATCCGCATTGCTCACATTTTGTATTTTGTAATCTACTGTTTGCCATCTTTTCAAGATTTTTAATAGCATTAATTTCAGAGGTTGTTAATTTCTGATGAGAGTTCCTGAGTTTTTTTGCTAATTCAAAATCTTCAATTTTTGTAGCACCTAAAGATAAAGTTGTAATACCTTTTGCTAATAAGAATCTATATGCGAGTTCTAATGGATGAAACGGTTTAGAAGCTTCTAATAAAATATCACTTGGATCATATAATCTCCCTCCTTTATCAGCGGGAGATATAGCTAATACACCCATTCCTTTTTTTAAAGCTTGTTCTGCAAGACTAAGCTTTGATTGATCTAAATAATGAAGGTGCAGATTGCAGAAATCAAAAACTTCACAGTTAATTGAATTTTCAATAATTGAATAATTTCCGTGCGAACTAAAACCAACTTGATCAACTAATCCCTTTTCTATGACCCATTTTAAGAATTTTTTACCTTCTCCATTTTTCGCCCAATCTAAATGTTCAGTCAAGTTTATACCGTGAATGGCAAGATTATTAATTTTTTTTGTTTTTAAATTTTTAAGAGAATTTTTAAAGTTAATTTTTAAATCATTAAAGTCACCCTTGGGTAAAACCTTGGTAGTGATTATCCAATTTGTTTTTGGTATTTTATCCTCTAACTCTAATTTTCTTAATGCCTTTCCTATGAGAATTTCAGCATCACCATAAGAGGCAGCAGTTTCAATATGATTAATACCTACCTGATATGCCTTTTTTATAATTAGATACATTTTATCTATACTTTCAGTTGCACGCATTGTTCCTAACGTAAATAAACTCACCTTGGATACTTTGCCAAATGATCTTTTGTGTGAATTGATAATCATCTAAATATAATTAATATCTTTTTGGTAAATCATTAATTTATTTATAGTTGAAAATGCTTTAAAGTAAATTAAAGTTTATACAAATTTTCAAAAAAAAATTATTTAAATTTATGTTTACAGGAATAATCCAATCAATTGGGAAATTAAAGAAAGAGGAGAATACACTTTCAATTGAAATTCTTGATAATTTTTTCGATATGGAGATTGGCGATAGCATAGCAGTTGATGGAATTTGTTTGACAGTTAAAGAAATTTTTAAAAATAAATTTACCGTTGATGTTAGTGAGGAAACATTTAAAAAAACAACTTTAGGGTCAAAGTCTAATTTAAATCAAATTGTTAACTTAGAACCAGCTCTTCGTATATCAGATCGTCTTGGAGGACACATAGTTAGTGGGCATGTTGACGGTCTTGGTGTTGTTGAAAATATAGAAAAATTAGAAAAATCATGGCTTTTATCAATAAAATGGCAAAATTATAATTTCTCAAAATATGTAGTTAATAAAGGAAGTATTTGTGTAAATGGGATTAGTCTTACGATTGCAAAATATGAGAATGGTGGGCAATTATTTACCATAGCGATAATTCCTCATACATGGCATAACACTAATCTAAAGAATTTAACGATTGGCGATAACGTTAACCTTGAGGCTGATCCACTAATTAAATATGTGGAGAAGTTACTTTTTTTTAATAAAAATAAAAAAGGAATTCAATTAAGCAGTGATATCTCATCAGAGTGGCTTAAAGAAAACGGTTGGGGAAAATAGAATTTTATTTTAATGGCCTAAGATAAATTATTTTAGATTCTTTTTTGAGGTCTATTTTGAATTCTTGACCTGGTTCTAACCCTAATTTCTTTGTATAAGCATGACCAATTAATAAGTTACCATTACCATGAACCCTAGTCTTAAATTCTGCTTGCCTACCTCTTGAAGCTCTATTACCTGACCTGCCTGGGCCATTATTACCTAATTTATAACCCTTGGCTTCAATAAGTGCCCTATAAAAGCTTTTTCTTAAAACTCTACCGCTGGGACCTACATAGCCGCATCCTCTTGCTATTTCATCCTCAGAATGTTTACTGAGTAATTTTGATTTTTCAAGAAGTTCTTTTCCTACTAGCATTATAGGGGGCATTCATAAATATATATTCTTACTAAAAATTAGAATTGTGGCAATATAAATTAATAAAAAATATATTTAATTCATTAATTATTCTTCTTATAAAAGATACAGAATAATAAATAATATTACCCAAATTCCATCTACGAAATGCCAATATAATTCTACTGCTTCTAGAGGGAACATATTTTTACTTGTAATTCTCCCTCCATTTACTCTTGATTGCCAAGAAATAATAAAAATCATTAAGGTACCTAAAGTTACATGTAGCCCATGAAAACCTGTTAAAGCATAAAAAGTACTTGCAAATAAATTATCGGTTAAACCAAATGGTAAGTGGAAATATTCGAATAATTGACATATTAAAAAGATTACTCCAAGAAGAGCTGTTGAAATTAACCATTTTTGAGAATCCGAGTTTTTATTATTCAGAAGAGATTTTCCTGCTTTATGGAAAGTTGCACTACTAACAAGTAATAAAATTGTATTTAATGTTGGTATCGGTAGCTCTAATTCATAGATAGCTCCATCAGGTAAGGGATTAACTGCTTTATAAGTAAGATAGGCCGCAAAAAAACCAGCAAAAGTCATCCCATCTGCTATGAGGAAAGTTATTAGACCAAACATTCTAAAGTCTTCATGATGTTCACCAACTTCAGAATTTTTTTCTTGAATTTCTTTTGAGCTATCGAGGGTAGTCATTTTGTTTGTTCTTCTTGAGATGATGGTTTTCCGTAACCGTATGGCTCTTTGACTAGTGGAGCTTCTCCCTCCCAATTCTCAACAGGTGGAGGAGATGATGTTAACCATTCAGGGGTTAGAGCATTCCAAGGGTTATTCCCGGATTCTTTACCATTTTTGATACTAAGGAATATGTTAATTAAAAAAGGAATAGTACTTATAGCCATTAAAAGAGCTCCTAAACTACTAATTTGATTAACAAATTGAAATTGAGGATCATATTCTGCAACCCTTCTGGGCATACCATTCAAGCCAAGCCAATGT
>MDTG01401585.1_pt1 | contig 14093 bp, 11 predicted proteins | sample 811421 | NCBI WGS metagenome assembly MDTG01 (sample SAMN05326645, study PRJNA326480) | marine metagenome | isolation source: seawater | place: Pacific Ocean: South East | collected 2011 | reverse complement strand
ATAACATTTAATGCATTTCTTTCATTTACAAAAGGAGAAATATCATTTGGATTGATAAAGAAAGAGGTTCTCGCTACACCCTGCATAAAAATTGAAAAATCATAACCTTCATATGAGGCGGAAATTCCAAATCCATAAACAATCTCTGGAACAGTAGGTTTTCCAATTGGCACTCTATCTAATTCGTTTACAACACCATCATTATTAATATCAGTGTATTTAATGTCACCAGGCATGTAGGAATTTGCTGATGAAGAGAACCCGTTAAATTGTTCTGGAGAATTATCAATGTCTGCTTCATCGATAAATAAACGTTCGGCAATCAAACCCCAAGCCTGGTTGACCGGATACCCAATTCTACTCAAGTAATCATATGTGTAATCTGGCTCACCGTTAACCAAAACTTCGTTAGTAGAATAAGTGAAATTTCCTCTTCCTGAAAGGATCAATCCAGAGTCAAAAGCTTTATTATAATCCAATGAAAAATCAACTCCTCTGGAGTTAACTTCACCAAGATTACTACTTATGGTAGTTGTTAACCCCATAGTTGATGGAATGTAATCTCTTGACATATATATTTTAGATCTATGTTCGGTAAAATAATCTATCTGAAAATTTAGTGAATTAAATAAGCCCAACTCTAATCCGTAATTAGTTTTTTCTGCAACTTCCCAGGTTACATTTTGGTTTGAATACCTGTCGATAACATATCCCTGATAATAATTATTAAAATCAGAACCCCAAGTAAAACCATAACTAGGACTCTGAAGGTTAACCTCAGATAAATAGAAAAATCTATCATCCGCACTTGAAATTCCATCATTACCAACTAACCCGTGAGTTAGCTTTAATTTAAACATATTTACGTCAGGTAATTTTTCAGAAAACCATTCTTCATTTGATAAAATCCAACCGAGCCCAATAGATGGAAAAAATCCGAATCTGTTATTCTTAGCAAACTTTTCAGATCCATTATAACCAAAATTAAATTCAGTAAAATACCTTGAATCATAGTTATATGAAAATCTTCCAGAGAGACCCATATTCCTCGAGGGTAATGTGGCAAATGCGCTGTTACCACCAATCGTATTTAAAGATTCACTAAAATTAAATACTAGAAGACCGCCAATATCATGAAGGTCATTGAACTTACGGTTATACTCTGTTACAAATTCATAATAAAATCTACTGGTGCCTAAATTATTCACTGAAGGGTTATTTAAAAATTCTGTCCCCTCCTGAATTCTATATAAATAATTTAAAACCCCTAACTCTGATTCTACTTCAGCCATCCCATAGTAGAATGGAGTATATTCTCTTGAATTCTCATTCATTGTGTATGTTCTAACAGATGCCATACCTCGAAACTTTAGTCCATCTGTAATAAATTTCAAATCCTGCTCAATTTGAACTTGAGAAAATATTGTGTTTGTGAATCTGTCTTTATAACCTTTTACCATATCTGCATATGGATTTGGAAAACCACCGTTTCCTTTATTTCCAAACAATGTATGATTATATCCTAAATTGTCTTCGTAGGCAAAATACTTTGGAAAGTTAGCAGGATTTGCTTGCATTACTGAACCAAATATTGAGTTTGCTGAAACCGATGGGCCATTATATCTTTCAAATAAAGAATAAAATTTGACAGCAATTTTTGTTGTATTCGTCAAATCAATATTAATATTAGCTCTAAGGTTAGATCTTTTTATATCTATATTATTATTGAAATTATTTAAAGGATCAACTTTTAACAATCCGGTGTCATTATTATGAGAAACCGAAAGATAGTACTGTGCTATATCACCTCCTCCATTTACATTTAAATTTGCCTTTCTGTTTAGGGTGTAATCTTTAAAAAGCTCATTGTACCAATTTACATTTGGATAAATGTTAGGGTCCCCACCGTTAAGAGTGCCATAAATTTTTGAAATACTATAAGTCAATGGAGCAGATGCGTCTCTAGTTCGTGTAGCCCTGTTATACAGATTCATGTAATCAACTCCACCTAAAAATTCATTGGTTTGTGAAGGAGCTGAAATTGAATTTTCATATCTAAAGGACACTTTTGCTTTTCCTTTTTTACCTTCTTTAGTTGTAACCAATATGACACCATTAGCACCCCTGGCTCCATACAATGAAGTGGCTGTTGCATCTTTCATAATCGAAAAACTAGCTATATTATCCGGTTCAATTCTAGCTAAATCGTTAGTAGTCACTTCTAAACCGTCTATTAAAATTAGCGGGTTATTAGCATATCCAAAACTGGTTACCCCTCTAATAAAAAATTCAGCATTATCAGCACCTGGCTCACCTGATCTTTGATATGAAATCATACCAGCAAGTTTTCCTGCCATCGCATTTGTAATGTTTGATGTGGGGATTTTTAATTCAGATGGGTTTATTGTATTAATAGAACCAATCACACTGTTTTTTTTCTGCTTTTGAAAGGCCACAACTTGAACTTCTTCAAGAGATTCAAGACTTTCAACCATTATCACATCAATTTTTGTTTGATTACCTATCAAAATAGATTGGGTTTCAAAACTTATGTAAGAAAACTGGATGTTTTGATTTTCATTGTCCACTTTAATGGCATACGTTCCCTCAAAGGTTGTGGAAGTACCTCTATTAGTACCTTCAATCAACACTGTTACACCTGGTAATGGATTACCTCCTTCATCCACTACAATTCCGCTAACAAGAATTGATTGGGAATACAAAGAAGATGAAAGCAACAACATTAATACTACTATTCTGTTTCTGAAATTCATTTAAGAAATCGATTTAGTTTAATTTTGAACAAAAATAATACTATTTTAAGTATCAACAACAGAACGTTTCAAATTTTAACAGATATCTAATTAAATTAATAAAATTAGAGAATTAAGAAATGTTTAATCATATTAAGAAAACTTTCTGTCGATAGAATATTTTCCAGGACCGGTCAACATCAAGATTAAAAAAACCGCCAAAAATAATAAAGCTTTTTCAACTCTTCCAAAGGGATCTCCCATATGAACTATAAAAGCTGCTACAAACATTGTAGCAGCAGGGAAAAAGCTAAAAAACTTAGTTTTATAACCAATCAATATAAAAATTGGAGCTAAAAACTCAGAAATTACCGCAAGAATTAAAGTTGGGGCTTCGCCGATTCCAATCGGATTAGCAAAAGTTAAATCACCTTCAATTAATTTATTCAATTTACTCAGACCATGGCCATAAATCATAGAGCCGGCAAAAACTATTCTTAATATCAGTAATGCAATATTATTCATTTTTATTTGTTAGGTTTGATTACAAATATAGTTAAATATTAAAAAATGAAGAGAAGAAATTTTATAAAGACTACTGCAATGGCTAGTGTTGGGTTGTCGTTAATCGAAATGACAGCAGCAAATTTAAACACCGATAAGAATTACATCGCTAATAGACCTCCAATTCATAAAAGAACTTTTACAAGTGAAGCAGTTGAAGATTTAATAAATTTGATAAAAAATCAAATAAAAGATGAAGAATTGTCATGGATGTTTGAAAATTGTTATCCAAATACAATTGACACAACTGTAGACTATGAAATTATAGACGGAAAAGCTGATACATTCATAATAACAGGTGACATTGATGCAATGTGGCTTAGGGATTCAACAGCACAAGTATGGCCATACTTACCACTGGTCAACAAGGATAAAAAAATCAAAAATCTAATAAGAGGTCTAATAAATAGACAAGCAAAGTGTGTAATTCTTGACCCTTATGCCAATTCTTTTTACAAAGATTTATCAAGAGTTTCTTCTCATAACAAGGATATCCCCACTCCCATTGCTGGTGTACATGAACAAAAATGGGAAGTTGATTCCTTATGTTATGTGATAAGATTGAGTTATCATTACTACAAATTAACCGGAGACAATTCTATTTTTGATGAAACTTGGATTCAGTCATCAAAAATTATTTATGATACTTTTTTAACCGAGCAGAGAAAGGATGGTAAATCGCCCTACACTTTCGTAAGAAATGGAACAGCAATGGTTGATGCCCCGGTATTCTCTGGAACTGGAAGACCACTCAAACCAAATGGGATGATTTGTTCAATGTTTAGGCCATCTGATGATGCTACAATGTACCCTTTTTTAATTCCTTCAAATATTTTTGCAGCAATTTCAATGAAACAACTGTCTGAAATTTATAAATCCGAAAATATAGATCCAGTTTTTGCAGAAAAATGCTTGTCCATGTCGGTTGAAGTGAATAATGCAGTTGAAAAATATGCGATCAAAGAACATCTTGATTTTGGAAAAATATATTCTTATGAAATCGATGGCTTTGGCAATCATTTGTATATGGATGATGCAAATGTTCCCTCTTTAATGTCATTAGCATATTTAGATTCTAAATTTAAAAAAGACCCTATTTACCTAAACACCAGAAAGTTTTTACTTAGTGACAATAACCCATATTTTTTAAAAGGTAAAGCTGCTGAGGGCCAAGCAAGCCCACATACCGGAAAAGACAAGATATGGCCTATGGGGATTATATTAAGAGCGTTAACAAGTAATAGCGATAAAGAAATAGTAAAATGTATTAAAATGTTGGTTAATACACATGCAGATACAGGGTTTATGCATGAGTCATTTGACAAAGATAATCCAAAAGAGTACTCCAGATCATGGTTTGCATGGGCTAATACATTATTCGGTGAATTAATAATTAAAATCCAACAAGAAAGACCCCATTTGTTAAATATTAATTATTCAAAAAGACCCAAACCAAATTATAAAAAAAATAGTTAAAGTTTTAGTATTTTTTTTGTTTGTAGGATTCCTGATGCTGTATTTATTTTAAGTATATAAATACCGGTATTCAATTTCTCTAAATTTTTGTTTATTCTGTGAATTCCTGAATTAATTCTTCCAGAGTAAATATTATTAACTAGCACTCCTTTTAAATCAAAAATATCAATGGTGACAAACTCATTAATTTCCAACTCAAATATAATATATAAAGTTTCAACAAATGGATTAGGGTAAACTCTTGTGAAAAATAAATTTTCATCATTAATTGAAGCTGTTGCAGAGTTAATAGCATCTGGACTTCCTTGATAATTTATATTACTCCAGCTTGACGGCAATGAATTATCAAATGAAGGGTCAATTAATTCTAATGTGTATCCATCACCATCTGATAAAGGTGGCCAAGGAGATGATGACCCATAATAAACTTCATCGTGTAAAATCAAATCAGAATCAAATAATCTTACCGCATCACCCGAAGAGGATAATCCAAAGTTAAACTCACCTACATAGGGATTTATTTCAGGATGAAATTGGGTGAAATTTTCGATATTTCGTACGATTACCAAATAATCATTTCCAGCAATATTAGTGTTAGAAGGGAAAATAAATTCATTTGAATCATTATTGTCTTTTAACACCCACCCAGAGATATCTATATCATATTCGTTTGGATTGTATAGCTCAACCCAATCACCTGTATCAAAATTATCAGATGATTTATAATTTATTTCATTAATAACTAAGTTTAATTCTGAACTATTTATAAAATGAGCTTCAATTTCAAAATTATCTGTAACATTGACCTCAATTTCAGATTCGGTTGAATTTATATCCCCACTCCAATGAGAAAACTCACTTGCAGAATCAGCAATAGCCTTTAAAGTGATCGGAACATCTTTAAAATAATCTCCACTCCATTCATTCTCTTGGATGGTTAAATTATTATTTAGAAATATATAGCCAAGCTGAGGAGTTTCATTAAAGAGAACTAACTCGTGATATGAATCAAGATCAAATTGATTAAGTATATGAAACTTAGCCTCTGGCTGTCTATTAGCAGCAAAATTATTCATATTATCAACAAACTGGTAAACCGTTTCTTCTGAAACCCATGGCTCGCTTTCATTCCATCTTTCAATATGATTTGACATTTCATCGTACATATTTTCATAAATATCAATAAAATGCGAAGTAACATTGGTCGGTAGGTATCGAGTATTCAATTCGTCGGCATATCGATTTATAAACTTATTTCTAAAACCAGTATTTTCTACAAGTTTTCTTATGAAAAGAGTTGCCCATTGTGGATTTGCCCAGGTAGTTTGGTTCCCCGAAAGCACAAAGTCAAGGGTGTCAAAAAAATGTGCATAGCTCTGATCCCATTCAGACCACCACTGCCCCGCAAAACCAAAATCGGTATCATATAAAACCCATCTCCATTTTCCGCCTGGAATCTTCCAATATTTTATATTATTTCCTGGATAATCTCTGTTATCCATATAAATTTGAGCGATATGGTATTCCATATAATTATCAATATCGATTTGATTAATTACATAGTTATAATTTTCATCTACAGACAAATCGTTCTGTTGAATATAGGATCTTAGTTCTAGATATTCCGAATTATCGCCATCTACAATCTCACCGTCAAATTCCAACATGGTTATATCATTTGGATTCACATCATGCTTAGATGCAATCATATTTTCACTCACCTTTTCCCTTAGGTTATATAAACCCCAATATGTTTCATTAATATAAGAAGAAACTGTTTTAAAACTTTGAAAATCAATATGAGAACCTTCCATTAAACTAGTAATTGCAGCATCTCTCATATTAGTTCTCATCCAATCATTACCCGAATTTCTCAGAACTAATGATTCAAATGAGTCATAATCTAGATTATCAAAAAACGGATAATCAAATTTTCCGACTCCATATTGACCTCTGGCAAAAAGCGCTAAAGATTTTTGATCCCACCCCCGGCTATATGCACCAGCAATTTTAATCCCGGCATTAGCGCTAAATTTGAGTGTATTATCAGCATAATATGAAATATGTACAGGTCTTTCCCAGTCTTCCCAAAAGTTTGCTCCAAAAAATGGGTATCCACCATAATCCTCTGGCCCATAAGCATAAATACCATAATTATAATCAAATAAATTATATTCATCCGTTACTAGATGAATAATGGGATGGTTAGTATTTGTATAGGTGTTGAAAAAGTAATTTCTGGTGTTAGAATGCAATGAAATATAATTCTCTTTGAAAGCTTTTGCTCTGACCACAGTTGTTTCCTCAATCGATATTGGACCGGTATATAAGATTGAATTTTCATTGGGCTCAGTGAAATCAGTTGTATATGTAATGATATCCTCGGTTCCATCACCAAAAATTTCAAGATCTATTGAACTATTAATATTTCCTCCATCATGTGAAAATGTTAGCGGCACGCCAAGAACCCCAGTGTATTCATCAGAATTATTTTCATCACCAGGCGTAGGGTCTTGATAAGCTACATAAACTTCGTTTTCGAAAGAAACTCCATATGAAATATTGGAAGGCAATGCTCCAAAAGTGATCGAGTCCACTAAATTTCCTGATGCATCATTTAAGAAAACAGTTTCTCCAGACGAAGACAACTTAAAATCTGTATGAAGAAATGATTCACTTTGTAATCCTAAAATATCAGGTGGCGCTATTCCTTCATCTGTGTCAGTGTTATAAATTGCCGAAAGAAACGGGATTACAGTCATATCAGAAGAAGTGTCAGAAATATTATGAACCTGAATACTGAAAATATTTTCTCCATTCATTAAAATATCTTGGTGGTCATTTATCAAAAATCTATCTGGATTTCCACCACTGTACATTTGAGCCTCGTGATCAATTTGGGTAGTTGTGTTATACAAAGGAGGGGTTCCATTTATATTGGCCCTAGCAACTTCGATACCATTAATATATGCTACAAATCCGTCATCATAATCAACATCTAAAATCAAAGAATTAATTTCATTAATTTCCTGTATATTAAATGATTTTCTTAAAAATACTGAAACTGTACCTGGAGTAACGAATGTATTATCATCACCATCTGCATAACCAAAACCAGAATTTCCTATACTCCATTCATTATCATCAAAATCCGGATAAATCCAACTCAAATCTGTATCTGCATTTGGAATTTGATATCTGTAAGGGTCACCTTCATTAATCAATGTTCTAGCATAAGTAATTCCTGATCTGTCTTTGTCTGATGCCCAAATAATAAGATATTCATCAGAATCAATGGTAATATTAGGAAATTTCCAAAGATTATTATCATCAATAATATCAGTTAAGCCCCAATTATTAAGAGATATTTCACTTGCCCCATAATTATATAATTCAATCCAGTCTGGGGTATCTCCGTCCTCATCCAAAAAGATTGAGTTTGAAGCTGATACCTCGTTAATTCTTATAGATTGTGAAAAAGATAAACTGAATACTGAGATGAAAATTAGTAAAAGCCTTATTTTAATCATGGTATAATAATTGTCAAACAAATATAATTATATATAAATTATTGGGTGGAGTAGAGGAATTATTATTTTTGGAGAATCAGATATGATTAGATTTAGGTTAATTTTATTTTTATGTTTCACAGTATTTACTGCTTGTAAAACAAAATACGCTACTAAGGAATTTAAAAATTCTCAAATTCCTGCAAGCCCCAATTATGATATTTTAGAGAGCTGGGCTGCTCATCCAGATAAAAATGATTCGATAATAGATGTTTTTTATAATACTGATAAAGAAAATTTAAAGGCAGATATTTTTTTTATATACCCAACTCTTCTTACCAGTAAAAAAAATGATGCATGGAACTCTGACGTTTATGATTCCAAACAAAATAACAAAGTAAAAAATATAGCCATTAAATTTCAGGCATCTGCGTGGGCCAATGCCGGCAGAATATATAGTCCACTATATAGACAAGTTCACTACAGATCATTTTATGAACCATATACCTCAAACGGAGGTAGAAAAGCTGGAGAAATTGCATATAATGATATTAGAAGAGCTTTTATATATTATTTAAAGAATTTTAATAACGGTAGACCAATAATTATTGCTGGACACAGTCAAGGCGCATATCATTGTAAAACTCTTTTAAAAGAATTTTTTGACGGTAAGGAGCTTCAGAATCAATTAGTCGCTGCGTATATACCGGGTACTAGGGTAGACATAAAAGAATTTAAGACAATAAATGCATTGAAAAGCCCACATGATACAAAAGGTTACTTATCATGGAATACGTTTCGATTGAACAAAGAACCTAAAAAAGGAAAACACCCGGCGCATTTCTCCTGGAAGAAAAATCAGCATGTAACAAATCCCATTAATTGGGATGAATCACGAAGTGCAACGATTCAAGAACACAAAGGTTTATTGTTTTATGATGAAGAAATATACCCAAATTCAGTATTTATAGAGATTTATGATGGACTTCTTTGGTCATCTGTTCCTAAAGGTATAAAAGGAAATTATCTGCTTAAATTAATAAGAAATTATCATTTTGGAGATATTAACATATTCTGGAAAGATATCTCAGAAAATGCTAAAATTCGAGTTGATAGTTTTTACAATTTATTAAAAAATTAAATTCATAAATTGTAATAAATCACTAACAGGGAAGAAAAATAGTGTAGCTTAATCCAAATTTTTTAATAAAATTGAGATTTATATGGTTAAAATCTCTTTTTTTTGAAAAAAAAATCCTATATTTAGCTATTATTAATAATTAAAAACTTAAAAGATATGGGTTATTCACACCAAAACAGTAAAGGAAAAACTTACTTCCTACACTCTAAAGATGTAGTATTAAAGGGAGGAAGAAATCAAACTATTTATTACTTTGCAAAAGAAGCTAAAGCTGGTGCTTGCGATCTTCCTGCTGGTAAAACTGTTGTAGAAAATACAAAAACTGGACTTCCATTCCTTAAAGGGAAGTAATAGATTTTTTAATTTTATAAAAAAAACCCTCCATGTGAGGGTTTTTTTTTTAAAATATAATTTATGGTATTATTGATAATGGCTGCAGGAAGTGGTAGCAGGTATGGAAGCTTAAAACAATTTGACGAGTTAGGGCCGAAAGGTGAATTTTTAATGGAATATAGCATATATGATGCTATAAGAAATGATTTTACCAAAATAGTGCTTGTAACTAAGAAAAAAAACCAGGAATTCTTATATAATTATATGAGAAGTAGAATTCATAAATCTATTGATATTTGTGTCGTTTCGCAAGAAACAACAAATTTACCAAGTAGTAAACTTGCCGCTCTACGGAGAGATAAACCTTGGGGGACTGCTCATGCAGTTTGGTGTGCTAGAAAACATATTTCAGGGGATTTCGCTGTTATTAATGCAGACGATTATTATGGGGAAAAATCTTTTGAAAATGCTAGATTGTTTTTTCAAAATCAAAAAGATATAAACAACTACGGATTAGTTGTGTATAAACTCAATGATACATTATCAGATCATGGATCAGTTTCTAGAGGAGTTTGTAAAGTTTATAATAAAAAACTTACCCAAATTAATGAATTTCTAAAAATTGAAAAGGTTAAAAATAAAATTGTAGACCACGACAGCAATACTGAACTTAATAAAAATGAATTTGTATCAATGAACTTTTGGCTTTGCAGAGAAAATTTCTTTAAATATCTTGGACAATACATAGAGAAAAAGATTAATGAACTAACCGATATTAAAAAAGGGGAAATTTACTTACCCTTTGCGGCACAAGAATTACTTAGTCAAGATATCATTTCGATAAGTGTGGTAGACTCACAATCAGAATGGTTTGGAGTTACCTATAAGCAGGACAAGGTAAAAAGTATAGAAAAGCTGAGAAATTATACGAAAAAATCTGTATATCCATCTCCATTATGGTAAGATTTCAAATTCATTTATAATCAAGTTCATTACCATTTTTTACCCATGAAGTAATTCCTCCAAGGATTATGGTAATATCTTTATAATTATTTTCTTTGAGAAAATTCGCAGCCTTGGTACTTCTGTTCTGAGTTCTACAATATAGTACAATTGAAGATCTTTTATCTAATTTAAGAATTTTATTCTCGAATGCTTTAGAATTAAAATCAATGCTTATTGCATTAGGTATATGACCTGATTCATACTCCTTTGTAGTTCTGACATCAACAAGTGTATAATCATGACCTTCAATATCAATAAATTGAGCATTAGAAATTAGTTTGATCTCATTAGAGTTGAAGAAATCGCAAGAATTAAAAATTATAAAATAAAAAAGAAATAGTCTATACATAATGAATTAATAATCAATTTCTCCCTTCCATTTTACAATACCACCGACTAGATTATATACTTTTTTGAAACCTAATTCATTCATTAATTGACAGGAATTAGCACTTCTAACTCCAGTTCTACAATAAACATAATATTGAATATCTCTATCAAGCTTTTCAATCTCTTGCATGAAATTTTGAGGGTTGTAGAAATCAATATTTATTGAATTTGGGATTTTTGAAGTTTGAAATTCTTCAGGGGTTCTTACATCAATAATTACAGCGTTTTTTTCTGAAAACAACTGATTTTTCCATCGAGATTGATTTAAATTCATACACTACAAATATATTAAATATAGTTATTTTATAATTTTATTTATCTCAGAAAATAATTCTTCTTTTTCAAAGGCTTTCGGATAAAAATTATAGCTTTTAGGATTTACTATGAGAGTAGCAGGGATTCCACCATCCCAACTTTCTGAAAGTTTTGGAACCCATGTATTTATTTTAGAATCATTAAGTAGAATTACTTTAGACTTAATTTTATTCTTTTTTAAATATGGAATTAGTCTTGATTCAATCTGAGACGGAAAATCTAAACTCACAAGAATCACTTCTATATTTTTTTCTTTAAATTCATTATTAACATCCTCAAAATAAGGCAGTTCTTTAATACAAGGAGAACACCATGTTGCCCAAAAATTAACAACATATGTTTTTTCGGATGATAAATCTATTTTACCGAAAAAAGTTTCAAAATCGACCACTTCAATGGAATTTTTTTTGGGACCCGTACAAGAAAGCGTTAATAATAATATTATAAGAAGTTTACTACAGGTGGTTTTCATAAACCAAATCAATCAAATGATATGCCAGAAAACAAAAAAACCTAAGGCAATTGATATAATAAGTATTAATAAAAAAAATTTGTGGACATTTAATATTGAATAAATAATTTTACACTATCTGGTAAAAATTAGTTCTTTTTCTGATGATAAATCTTCGTGATAAATATATCCATCATAATCAAATGATTTTAATAAACTTATATCAGTGATATTGTTTTCTGTTATATATCTTGTCATCATCCCCCTAGCCTTTTTTGAAAAGATGGCTATGTTTTTGTAGGTACCGTCCTTAAACTGTTTGAAATTAGCAGAATAAACATCCGATTTGATCACTTTTGAGTCTATTGCCTTGAAATATTCATTACTTGCAAGATTAAGAACAGGTTCATTTTCAGAAAGCTCGGAGTTAAGTTGATTTGTAATCTTTTCTTTCCAGTAATCGTACAAATTATTGTTATCATCAAAAGAAAGTTTTGTACCCATTTCCAATCTGTAAGGCTGTATTAAATCTAGTGGCTTGATAAGGCCATAGAGTCCAGAGATAATTCTAACGGTACTTTGCATAAAATCAATCTTCGTGTGATCAATAGAATAGGCATCCAAACCTCTGTAAACATCTCCACTAAACGCATATACTGCTTGTCTTGAATTTTTTAGGGTAAAAGGTAACGACCATTTATGATTTCTTTCATAATTCAAATCAGCAATATTACTAGAAACACCCATTAAATCAGAAAGGTCTTTTGGGCTTTTTCTCTTTAAAATAGAATTCAGATATTCTGACTCTTTTTTAAAACACAAAGAAGAGTTTTTTTCGGTTGGAATCTGAGATTTAAAATTTAAAGACTTGGCAGGAGATAATAATACTTTCATTTCAAAATTTATTTTATTAAAAATAAATAACAAAATTTATTAAATCAAGAAAATCAAGGAATATGCCAATTTAATTAGCTACATAATTTTCCCATTTTTCAATACAACTTTGAAAATCTTTGGGTAGTTCTGAATCAAATCGCATGAATTTACCAGTTTTTGGGTGGATAAAACCTAAAGTCTTCGCATGCAACGCTTGTCGAGGAAGTAACTTAAAACAATTTTCAACAAATTGCTTATACTTCGTGAAAGTGGTTCCTTTAAGTATTGAATCACCTCCGTATCTCTCATCGTTAAATAAAGTATGACCTATATGCTTCATATGAACCCTAATTTGGTGAGTCCTTCCTGTCTCAAGAGTGCACTTCACCAAGCTAACATAATTTAAACGACTTAGTACTTCATAGTTTGTAATGGCTCTTTTTCCTTTTTCAATTTTATCATCATCTAAAACTATATTTTGCAACCTATTTTTTGGGTTTCTACCTATGTAATTATCAATTTTACCACTATCATCCTTTACATCGCCCCATACCATAGCAATATATTCTCTTTTGGATATCTTTTCCGCAAATTGATTTGATAAATGAACCATTGATTCGTTATTTTTAGCAATTACAAGTAATCCGCTTGTGTCTTTATCCAATCTGTGTACTAATCCGGGTCTATTTGAAGAATTTTTTGGAAGATTTTCAAAATGATAAATTAGGGCATTAATTAATGTTCCTGAGTAATTACCATGACCAGGGTGAACAACCATTCCAGCGGTTTTATTAACCACAACTAAATCATCATCTTCATAAATGATATCTAAGTCAATATTTTCAGCAATTAGTAAATTTTCGTGCGGAGGATATTCAAATAGAACTTTAATATCATCTTGGGGTTTAACCTTATAATTGGATTTAACCACAGCTCCATTTACCCTTATGCTACCTTTTTTTGCGGCAGCTTGAATTTTAGTTCTTGTAGCATTTTCAACAAAATTCATTAAGTATTTATCTATTCTTAATGGAGTCTGACCTTTATCTACCTGCAATGAAAAATGTTCAAATAATGAATTATTGTTTTCCATTACCTAATTTAAAATCTATAACCGAAGTTCTTTTAAGAAAATCACCTTCTTTCAACTCTTTTCCTTCACTAGAGATTGATATAACCTCATCTCTGGCTATATCATCAACGTATTCAATTTCTCCAAAAACAAATCCTAGTGATTCAATAGTTTTCCTAGCTTGACGAACTGTTATTCTTGTGATTTT
>MDTG01044529.1_pt1 | contig 14095 bp, 13 predicted proteins | sample 811421 | NCBI WGS metagenome assembly MDTG01 (sample SAMN05326645, study PRJNA326480) | marine metagenome | isolation source: seawater | place: Pacific Ocean: South East | collected 2011 | reverse complement strand
TTTCGGTAGGCTATAGGATGTCGCCGGAATTTAAGTTCCCCGTTCCTGTTGATGATTGTCTCTGTGCTCTCGATTGGGTTGCTAATAATGCCACAAGTATTGGAGTCGATGTTAATCGAATTGCTGTTGGGGGAGACAGTGCTGGAGGCAATCTAGCGACAGTAGTAGCAATTCTGGCAAGAGATAAGGGTTATCCTAGGGTTTCATTCCAGTTGCTTATCTATCCGACCACGGCACCCGAACCGGAGACACCGTCACACTTCAAATTTGCTGATGGTTATTTGCTGACTAGAAAAACCATTACTTGGTTTTATAAACATTATTTGAGGTCGCATGCAGATACCAAGGATTTTCGTTATGCACCCCTAGTGGCTGAAGACCTTTCTTCTATGCCTCCATCCTTGATCATTACGGCAGGTTATGATCCGCTACGCGATGAGGGTGTAGATTATGCGAAAAAGTTAATAGACTCAGGTAATGAAGTGAAGTTAAGCAATTATTTTGGTATGGCCCATGGCTTTATCCTCATGGGTGGTGTCGTTGATCTGGCTAGAAAAGCAATAGAGGAATCGGCCCTTCAGATGAAAAGCGCTCTAAAAAATTAAATAATAAGGTATTTAATATGGTATACGCACTGAATGTATTTAATATCAAGCCCGGGAAAGACAATGTTTATAAAGATTATTCAGTTAAGGCTGGAAAGATTATTTATGGTATGGGTGGCAAGGTGGTTTCGTCTGGTTGGAGGCCAATTAGGCAGATGCACGGTGATGCGGAGAGACGGCATCTGATAGTGGTGGATTTTCCAAGCGAAACAGTCTTTCAAGCATTCCTAGATGAGGCTGAGAAACAAGATATTCATAAGTTACGAGAAAACTCGACCAGTGATTACATATGGACACTATATGAATCATGGGACATGCGAGAATGGGTCAAACGATCTGATACCAAATAATTGTTAAGCATTTTGGAATCGTGAATATTTTAGGTACAGAATAGTTGCCATCGGCAACAGAAATCCAATTGAGCTAACCGAAATTAGTAGCCACCCTAGATCTGAGTAATTTGCTGCCATGGTAACAACACCGTCTTCTTTAACTTCTCTGGATATAGTAAAAAATTGGTTTAGATACTTAGTGCCTAGCTGAGAGGCTGAGAGTGCTAGATTTGCAAAGGAGGCCATAATGGCGAAAAAAGTAGCCTTCAGGTTTTCTGGCGCTGAATTTGCAATCCAGGCGAGCATCGGAATCATTGCAACTTGCCCCAAAGGTGACTCAAGAGCTGTATCTATCATAGCTATAAAACGTGCATCTACCACACCATTGGTCATTTCGGCTGTCCATATATGTAGACCGAAGTACATTCCAATAATTGGTATAGACAATATTGTCCCAGCAACGGTAAGAAAGCCAATCACATAGGTTATCGATCTTTCTGCCATAAATCTCCTAAAAACGAACATACCAAATAGGGCTAAAACAGACGCAATAAGAGATAGTTTTGCCAAAAATTGTTGATCGAAATGCAGGACATCTATCATCCACCATGTTGATCCCGCCCCCGGCGTAGGCATAGCTCTAAATACAAATATTAGAATTGCTGTTCCAATAAGTATGCTCTGAGAATCACGATCTAATTCTTTAATTATTTTGCTAATTAGAAAAACAACTATGAACATAGAAAGTATGAAGATGAGTTCTTGACCCAAGCCTACGTCCGCTAGTCCTATGGTAACGGATATAATAGCGAAACCAAGTCCACCTCCCAGGATCCACCAATTTATTTCAGGTCGGTTACTACCTTTTGACCCTAATAGTTTTTCAGCTTGGCTTTTCGTGTAACCTTTTTTTAACAGTTGATTGGTTTCTCTTTTTTTTAGTGCGCTGGCTAGAACAACTCCAAAAACAGAAACCAACGGAATAAGAAGGGCAATTTGATATACAAATAGATAAGCATCAGATTTTCCGTCATCAGATAGATCACCAACTCCTTGTAGTACAATAACATTGATTACCGATACTAGAATCCCACCCCCAATAATGGCGACCCGTCCTAAGGTCTGCATGGTGGTATGCATAGACTTTCTGTCACTGGATGATATTTGACGACCATTAGAATCAACTCGAGGAACTGCCTCAACGGTCATAGCGTCAGCAACCACATCTTGTAGAACATACCCAATAGGAGCTAACAAGGTCGCAAAGACAAACCAAGATCCGGGGGTTGCTATCAAGCTCATTTCATTGGGATTGCCAAGAAGCAGAATCATAATTACTAGGCTACCCCCAATTAGACTGGCGCCTAGATAAACAAGCAACCCCTTCCATTTCCAAATCAAATCTATCAAATGCCCTACCGGCATCTTGAGAGCCCAGGGCAACCCTGCCCAGAAACCTAGGGCTGCTAGAAATTCTGCTGATAGCCCTAGTCTCTCCTTTACATAAAAAGTCCCCACAATACTAGTTAGTCCCGATATTCCAGCTGCCATATAAATCATTAGGGGTGGCAAATACGATATTTTAATTTCTGTGAAAAGGCCGACAATGTTTTCAGCAAACCAATTATGGCAATACGTATAAATATTTTTGTTCATTTTATTTTCGGAACTACAATCACCGGGTTGTTTGATTTAATATTATAAAAACCAATATATTCTAAAGCATTTGATAAAATACGTCAGTGATATGTTTTAACAAATTATAAGGAAAGTTTCCTGTCGTGTTACACTGACTTGGTGACGTAAGAGCTCTATCGATAACTTAAGATATGTATAGGGCAGGTCAAAACTTCAAATGTACGAAAAATATGAAGCCGAGTGTTAGTATTTTGATATGTTTCTTTGTATTGGCTTCATCCGTTTTTGGTGCTGATGGAGATGATGCTTTCGAGTTGGAGCCAGTTTTTGTCTATGGCAAGAATCGAGGTCCAAAGATGGGGTATACCCCCCCTCCTATTTTTGATCCACTAAATGATCCGCTGTATTTGTCAGGATATAAGGACTTTCGGCCCAGTGGGGTTCCGATAGACCTCAAAAACGTTGATGCGATGACCCGAATAAAAAAATTGGGACGCATTACGGCTTGCGCTGATGCTTGGTTTTGGCCTTTCAGTCGAACAGCTAGGGAAAATGAGGCAGATGGGCTGGAAATAGAAATTTTGGAGACGATAGCAAAAAAGTATGATTGGGAATATGAAATCATGTGGATCAACATGAAGACTCGATTCGGGCCGGGTGCTCCGGGTGGTGCATATGATCGATCTATCAATAAGGGGGGGTGCGATATCGTTTTAGGACTGGCTATATCTGGAGATGATCATCATATGGCTCCCAATGAGTTAGTTTTCTCGAAACCGTTTATGAGTACCGGGTTTGTCATGGTCACACAAGGAAAAGCTAAAACCGTTAAAACTTTGGGAGATGCTAAGATTCAGAATATGAAAGTAGGCGTGCCAGCGTATTCTCCGATGGCTGAGTATGCCGAATCAAATGGGATACCATATACAACATTTTTCCAAAACTATAGAGTTATCGATGCTATGGTTCGAGGAGAAATTAATGTAGCAATGATTTGGTCTGGGGCCATATCACAGGCAAAACTCGATCGACCACAAGCACTGTTTGAACTGGTAGAGGGCTATACTCCTGTCCCAGAAATGAGTTGGGATAGTGCTTGGGTTATAAAAGAAAAAGAGGTAGATCTAGTAAAGTTTATAAACGAATAATTTGTGGATATGTTGGAAACTGGTGAGATAAAACGCATAGTTGAGCGCTACGGTATGCCCTTTTATCCGCCCAAGGGGATTAGATAGTATTTGGCGCTTAAAGATAAAGGGAAAAATAATGATTGATAAGATTATTGAGTTAAGTTATTTGTCAGGAGGTCTTTTACCAATGATGGGGTTGCTGTTGTTGATAACCTTGGCAATAATTATAGAGAGATCATATTTTTTCTATTTCAGGGTGAGCTTTGGGGAGAGCTTAGAGAGAGATCTTCAGACGGTTGAATACGGAAATAAAGAAAAACTTACAGAACTAACTGAACATTACAAAGGTGCTCTACAGCTTTCAGTAATCACTGCAGGTATGACGTCTAATGCGAATGATGAAGCTGTTATCAGCAGACATATGGAAGAGGCTATAATGTGGCAAGTGCCAAAACTCGAACGTAATATTTGGATACTTGACACTTCGGTTACTCTCGCGCCTTTAATGGGTTTACTAGGTACGATTATAGGGATGGTGCATGCTTTTGATATCCTGGGTGTTTCTGGTGTAGGAGGATCAGCTACCCAAATGGTGTCTGGCGGAATAGCAGAGGCATTGGTTGCAACCGGCGTAGGAATTTTCATAGCTATCTTAGCAGTGGTATTTCTTAACCACTTTAATAAGAAAGTCCAAGCATTTCTTCATCAAATGGATCTTCTGAAAATTATGATGGTAAATCGATTGCTGGGCGGCGGGATATCTTGATAATTATCATCAAACTTTTTTAAAAGCACCTTAAGTTTATTGGAGATTTATAAAGATGGGAACACTCAGAAACAGAAGGACTGTATCACAGGGTAGACCAAGGGTGGAAGTAATACCCATGATTGACATCATGATGTTCTTGTTGGTTTTTTTTGTGATCCTAACTTTAAAGATGATTGATGGAACTGGGGTATCTATGGAGATACCTGGATCAATGACCACACAGGATATAGAGAGATCAACGCTAACTATTGGAGTTGATAACATGGGAGCTGTAATAGTCGATGGAAAAGAAATAACTCCAGACGCGTTAGCCGAAAAATTGGTTTCACTGAAACAAGAAAATACTAATATTGATATAATTTTAGCGGGCGATAAAGATACCTCTTTGCAGCAGCTTATATTAGTCATGGATACGGTCCGGGGTGCTGGTATTAACAGTGTTGCTATCGCTGCTCGAGCTGACAAGCAATGATACGAAAGAGGGTACAGAGCCCTCTGTGGGATATAGGAGGGGATCAAAAATCCGGCGATCTGGATCTTTGGAAAGCATTCTTGATTGCGTTTCTAATTGAGTTTGGTATTCCCTTAATGTTTCATTTCTTTGATTGGCCCTTCACTATTCCGCAAGATAATCCAGAGCCCACCCCATTAATGTCCGTGCGGTTGGAAGAAAAGTTGGCGCCAGATTCACCACCAGTGCCAGAAGTAGAAGAGATAAAAAAGAAAAAGAAAAATCAGTCCTTAGAAAATATGGAGCAAATCCCTTTAGCTCCAATTGAGCCGTTACCAAATGAAAAAATTTCAAAAATCCAATTGCCAAAGCCAAAACCAAAACCTGAGCCTGAAGAAGAGATAATTGATTTACCCCCATTACCATCGGTTTTCCAGGATATAAAACCTGTAAAAAAGGTAAAGCCAAAATATCCCAGGGAGGCTGAAGATGAGAAAATCGAAGGAAGGGTAAAAGTTCGGATGAAGGTGGATTTGGATGGTACTGTTAGTGGGGTAAGTTTGATTTTTTCAGAACCAGAGGGGGTTTTTGATACAGTTGTTCTGGAGGCTGCCAAAAAATTTATTTTCAAGCAAGATGGCACGAGTTATTACGCTGATGAGGTTTTTGTGTTTATTATTGATCCATAAATCTCAAAATGAGGTATTTTAGTATGATAAGAAGTATATCCAAAAGATCACGAGAATTAGGGACCGAAAATGCTTTTGTGGTACTTGGTGAGGTTAACGACCTGGTACGAAAAGGTAGAGATATCATATCTTTCTGTATAGGGCAGCCGGACTATGAAACACCATCTAATATCAAGTTAGCGGGTATTAAAGCTATTGAAAACGGAAAGCATGGCTATACGCCTTCGTCAGGAATATTAGAGCTCCGCCAGGCAATAGCAGATTACATAATGAGAACTAGGAATTTACATGTAGACCCAGATGATGTTGTTGTCGGGGCCGGTGCCAAACCATTTATCATGTACAGTGTTTTAGCAACTACGGACTATGGCGTAGGTAATGAGGTGATTTACCCAAACCCGGGGTTTCCAATCTATGAATCACAGATACGGACTATGGGTGCGGTACCCATTCCAATAAACCTTCACCAAGATAGAAATTTTAGTTTAGATGCTAATGAACTCGAATCAAAAATAACAGATAACACCAGACTTGTGATTATTAATTCCCCACACAATCCTACGGGTGGTAGCATTTCTTACAAAGATATGGATGATTTGGCGGATGTTTTTAGACGTCATCCGCAATGCTGGATTTTCGCCGATGAAATTTACTCGCAACTTTGTTACGATAATAAATTTAGTTCTTTAACAAAATATGATGACCTTTGTGATCGTATAATAATCTCGGACGGTGTTTCTAAGACCTGGGCAATGACTGGATGGCGGTTGGGATTCGCTGCTAATAAAATGCTTGCGCCAATTTTTTCGAAATGGGTTACCAATACCGAATCTTGTGCATCACAAATTAGTCAATGGGCTGCAGTGGAAGCATTTTCTGGGAGCCAGAGTGTCGCCATCAGTATGAAAGATAGCTTTTTGGAAAGACGGAATTTGATCGTTAAGCTGACTAATGAATTACCTGGAGTTTCATGCCTAACCCCGGGGGGTGCTTTTTATACCTGGCCAGATGTAACTGAGGCTTGTAAGATGGTTGGCGCTGTTGACTCGGAAGATTTCAGGAGAAGACTTTTAAACGATGTGGGGGTGGCAGTTTTGGCTGATATTCATTTTGGTGAAAGAGTATCAGAAAGCGAGCAACATATTAGGTTTAGTTATGCGGCTTCAGTTGATAATATAAAAAACGGGATTGACCGCATCGACCATTTCATAAGAAATAACAAAATATAATATTTTTATTGGCTGTTAATTTTCTGGGCATGTTCCCTAGTAACATGGAATTCAATATCCGGCCACCTTTCTATTGTGAGATCTAAGTTAGGTTTGGATGTAGCCATAAAAGCGAGACTGTTCGAGGCATCATTAGCCAGGTGGGCGGAGTGGAGGTTTCTGAATTTTTCTATTTTTTCTCCGATATTACTGGTTATCCACCGAGCACCATAAAAGCTTAGATTCCGGATAATGGCCTCAACGCCATATTCCATTTGAAGTCTGTGAGACACAACTTCAAATTGGAGTAGTCCAACTGCACCAAGGATAATCTCATTTCCAACTAGGGGTCTAAAAACTTGGATAGCCCCTTCTTCCCCAAGTTGTTGAAGACCTTTTTGTAGTTGTTTGCTTTTTAATGGGTCGGCAACTGAAATTCCCCTGAAGAGTTCTGGAGCAAAATATGGAATACCCGTAAAATTTAAAGTTTCACCCTGAGTAAAGGTGTCGCCAATATCAATGTTACCATGATTAATTAAGCCAATTATATCGCCAGGCCATGCACCTTCTACGGTATTCCTTCTTTTCGATAAAAAAGATACTACCTGATTAGCACGTATTTCTTTTTTGGTTCTAGTGTGAAAAAGTTTCATGCCTCTTTGAAAATTACCAGAGCACACTCTTAAGAATGCGATCCTATCCCTATGCTGAGGATCCATGTTTGCCTGGATTTTAAATGTAAAAGCCGAAAAATTAGTCTCTATGGGATCTACAATTCTTTGCACAGACTCTCTGGCTAAAGGAGCTGGAGCCTCATCAACCAACATATCTAGTACTTTTTTAACACCAAAATTATTCATGGCTGATCCAAAGAAAACAGGGGTTAACTCTCCTGCCAAAAAATCAGATTGTTCAAAATCTCGAGCGTCTTCTTTTATTAATGCAATCTCGTCGATGGCTTCACTTACTTCGGGCAATGCACTCTTTTTAAAAACCTCCTCAGGTTTGCCATTGATAAGCTCGCTAGCTGGAGATGTTATGGAGGTGGCAGAAGAATAGAGGTTGGTTTGATTTTCTTTTAGATCGTAAACACCCTTAAAGTTTTTTCCCATGCCTACTGGCCATGTAATCGGCGTACAGTGTATATTTAAAACGTTTTCAATTTCATCAATAAGCTCCAGTGGGTTTTTCCCCTCCCTATCCAGTTTGTTTATGAAGGTTATGATTGGGGTTTTCCTTGCTCTACACACTTCCAGCAGTTTGATAGTTTGTGGTTCAACTCCTTTAGTAGCGTCTATAACCATTAGAGCGGAGTCCACCGCTGTTAGCACACGATATGTGTCTTCCGAAAAGTCCCTGTGACCAGGTGTATCTAAAAGATTGATAATATAGCCCCTATGCTCAAATTGCATCACCGAACTGGCGACAGAAATGCCCCTCTCCTTTTCGATTGCCATCCAGTCGGAGGTGGCAAAGCGTTTGCTTTTGCGCGATTTGACCGTTCCCGCTTCCTGGATAGCACCACCAAACAAAAGGAGTTTTTCTGTAAGCGTTGTTTTACCAGCGTCTGGGTGTGAAATTATCGCAAACGTTCGACGTTTGGAAACTTCATTTTCTAAGTTGTTTTTTTGAGTAGTCAAATTACTTGCTAAAAGTGTTCGTTGGCGTTTTATCCAATAGAATATCTTTTACTCTTGTCTCTATTGCCGGTTTTATTCGAGGGTGACTGAGTATGTAGAATTCATTTTTTTTAATGCTTTGAAAAACAAGATCAGCCACGTCTTCTGCTGAAATTTTCCCAGCTTTCACCGCATACTTCACCTTTTCTTCCATTTCTAGGTTTTCTTGGGACGGTACTCGGCTATCTTTAAGGTGATCGGGACGATTTCTATGTGAATTAGAAATTTCGGTGGGCACATAAGCCGGACATAAAACGGAGCAACTAATTTTAGCATTTGTTTCTACCAGATCGTGAAATAAGCTTTCCGTGAGTGTTACAACAGAGTGTTTTGTAACACAGTATAAGCTCATCTGGGGAAGGGAAAGTAATCCTGCTACCGAAGCCGTATTAACGATATGCCCTTCAGTTTCTTGTTTTAACATCAAAGGCGTAAATACGCTGATCCCGTTTATGATCCCCCAGACATTTACCCCTAACCCCCATTCCCATTCTTCGTTACTGTGTTCCCAAGCTCGTCCAGAGGGTGGTGCGACGCCGGCATTATTAAAAAGTAGATCTACCGAACCAAACTCCTTTATAGTACATTTGGCAAGTTCCTCGACATCTTGTCGATTTGCCACGTCACAAATCTCTCCTCTAACAACATATCCTTCATCTTTAAAAGACGCTACGGTATCAAGGAGAGTCTGTTTTTCTACGTCGGCCAACATTATTTTTACACCTTCTTTAGCCAGACGTTTCCCTATCGCTCTTCCTAGTCCACTAGCACCACCTGTGATAACCGCGACTTTATTAGTAAAATGTTTCATAATTTGTCCTCATCAGCTATAGAATAAGAGTTTAGCACGCTATTAATAATAAGAATTCCTGGAGAGCAAAATGCAACATCAATTTATAGGAACTATGCCCGTGGATGATCGGAATCAATTTGACCATGATCGCCTGGGAGAGTATATGAGGGAGAATGTGGAGGATTTTTCAGGGGATCTTAGTGTTCAACAATTTAAAGGAGGTCAGTCTAATCCAACTTATAAGCTTACTGGCAGGGACAGGCAATATGTTTTGAGGAGAAAGCCTCCAGGCAAGTTATTGCCCTCCGCTCACGCTGTGGATAGGGAGTTCAGGGTTATCTCTGCTCTATATAAGACTGATGTTCCGGTCCCTAAGACCTATTGCCTTTGTGAAGATGATGATGTTATTGGCACCATGTTTTATATTATGGAGTACGTTGAGGGTCGAGTACTATGGGATCAGACCTTGCCGGATTTAAATAAAATAGACCGATTTGCTATTTATGATGAACTGAATAGAGTAATCTCCCAACTTCACAAGCTAGATTATACAAAAATAGGACTGGAATCCTTTGGGAAACCGGGAAACTATATTAATAGGCAAATTAGCAGATGGACGAAGCAGTATCGAGCCTCTGAAACTGAGCATATAGAAGCTATGGAGAATTTGATGGCCTGGTTACCCGAGAATATTCCAGCAGATGAGCAGTTTGCAATTGTGCACGGAGATTTCAGGCTTGATAATACAATTTTCCACCCCACCAAGCCGGAGATGCTAGCTATCCTCGATTGGGAGTTATCTACGCTAGGGCATCCATTAGCTGATTTTGCATACCATTGTATGTATTGGCGTCTAACTAAACATCAATTTCGTGGTATTGGGGGTGAGGACTTGCAATTTTTGGGAATTCCGGATGAGGAGGAATATGTGCGTATGTATTGTGAGCGAACAGGCAGAGCTAACATAACTAACTGGGATTTTTATACCGCTTACAATATGTTTCGGTTGGCGGCTATATGCCAGGGGATAATGGGTCGAGTGAAAGATGGTACTGCATCTAATAGGCATGCCGAGGAGCAAGGAAAAAAGGCCCAACCATTGGCTGAGGCCGGGTGGGCTCAGGCTCAAAGGATTATAAGGAAACAAATTTAAAAAAAACCATTTTCAACTGACAAGGGATAAAAATAATGCGAGCAGTATTATGTAAAGAATATGGGCCTCCAGAGAATCTAACGATAGAATCAATTCCGTCACCTCGAGCTGGGGAGGGGGAAATCGTAGTTAGTGTTAAGGCATGTGGTGTAAATTTTCCTGACACTCTAATCATACAGGGGAAATATCAATTCAAACCCGAGTTTCCCTTCTCCCCTGGAGGTGAGGTTGCAGGTTTTGTTAAGGAGATTGGCCCTAAAGTCAGCAACGTTAGTGTTGGGGACCGTGTTATCGCTTTCAACACTTGGGGGGGATTTGCGGAAGAAATTTTAGTTGAGGCACATCGGACAATAAAAATACCGGATGAACTTGATTTTGTTCCAGCGTCTGGGCTGGTTTTGACTTACGGGACATCACTTTATGCTTTAAAAAATCGTGCAAATCTCCAGCGAGGTGAAACAGTATTGATTCTTGGAGCGTCCGGCGGTGTGGGTCTGTCCGCAATTCAGCTGGCTAAGTCTATGGGAGCTAACGTAATAGCCGCAGCGTCAACGGATGGTAAGCTTGCTGTCTGTAAAAAAAATGGAGCGGATCAGCTTATCAATTATACGAGTCAAGATTTGAGGGCTAGAGTAAAGGAAATTACTGAAGGGCGTGGGGTTAATGTAATTTACGATCCTGTCGGCGGCAAATTTTCGGAACTTGCTATAAGAGATATGGCTTGGGGAGGGCGATACCTGGTAATTGGTTTTGCTGTAGGGGAAATTCCCAAAATTCCACTAAATTTAACACTTTTGAAAGGTTGCTCGATAGTTGGTGTTTTCTGGGGACAGTTTACGCAAAGGGAGCCAGTAGCAAATAAGAATAATAACGACGAATTAATAAAGCTATATTTGAATGGAAAAATTAATCCACACATCCATGCTACTTATCCTTTGGAGAAGGCCTCGGATGCATTAAATGAGGTTTTAGATAAGAAGGTTAGTGGAAAAGTTGTTTTAACTACATAAGTTTTTGGACATCCATTTAAATAGACCAACAGTCTTAGGGAGGAGTTTCTCAAATGAAAATGGAAATATTTCAACCAGAAATGCCAGCATTTGATGATGCTGAGAAAGAGCGGTTGCATATTAAGCAAAAATTGGCAGCGGCTTTTCGGCTATTCTCAAAATGTGGGTTTGACGAGGGAGTGGCAGGCCACATAACTGCTAGAGATCCCATTCAGCCCGATTGTTTTTGGGTTAATCCTTACGGCGTGCATTTTAGTCAGATAACAGTTTCTAATCTTTCATTAATAAACCACCAAGGGCAAACCGTTCAAGGAGATCCATGTAATTCCGCAGCATTTGCCATACACTCCAGGATACATGTAGCAAGTGATAGTGTTGTTGCAGCGGCACATGCCCATGCTGTATATGGAAAAAGTTGGTCATCTTTGGGACGATTGCTTGATCCATTGACGCAAGATGCTTGTGCTTTTTATGAGGATCATGCTTTTTACGAGGATTATAATGGAGTGGTTTATGATACCGATGAAGGTGATCGGATCGCGAGGTGCCTTGGGAATAAGAAGGCTGTCATTTTGGCTAACCACGGGAATTTAACGGTTGGTCAGACAGTTGACGCTGCTGCTTGGTGGTTTATTACCATGGAGAGGAGTTGTCAGGCACAGTTGGCTGCGGAAGCAGTAGGCCGACCAAAAATAATAGATCGGGAAAACGCTTTATTAACCAGAGAGCAAGTTGGAAGCCCGTATGGAGGATGGGTGTCATTTCAGCCACTATTTAAGAGAATTATATCTGAGCAACCGGGTCTTCTTGAATAAGGTTTATGCGGAGTTAATCCCCACAACAAAGGCGATATTCCTAACAATAGTTTTATTTGTTAGGGTTGGAATTTAGAATGAAAAGCATATTAGTAAATATTAAAATCGGAGTATTTTGCGTGACCTTAGTTTTGTGCAACACTATAACTCATGCGTACACGCTCTCGGACGGCGTAGATATTTTTTGTAAGGTTGTCTGGGATGGAAAACTCATAAATGTTGAGGAGCAGTATGTGTCCAATGAATCTGAGGATGGGTGGCAACCGGAGCTGGGTGGTGCTGCAGCTGTAATCAAGTATGCTGAAAATGGCTACCCAATCATCGTATTTGATAAAAATGTTATGGCTGGCATTCATAAAAAGTTACCACTACAGACTGATTTTATCTTTTACCACGAATGTGCGCATGTTAGATATAAGAGTGATGATGAGTTTTATACAAACTGTTGGGCAGTGGTTGATATGTTTGCAGACGGACGCCTAGATTCTAATAAATTTTTCTGGCTAGAAAAATATCATCTTAATATGAGATTGCTTCCAGTTAAGTATGGAGGAGCGGGATTTGTTTTTTGGGAAAAAACTGAAAGGTGCCTAAGAAAACTTGATCATCCTCTTGTTAGGGAAGGGGACAGCTAAATTAGTATTAAACTGTTCTAAGAGTTTTTTTAGGGTCTGGTATCTGGCTAGGTTTAACGTACGATGTAGGCGATTAGATATATAAAATATCAATAGGGTCAGTTTTTTTTCGATAGTTTATTGTAACCGCACCATTGTGCTATAAAAACCGCTAAAACTTGGGAGACTCTCACTATGCTCTCAATTGATACGGATTCATCAATTCCATGGATATTGGCGGCCTTTGGCCCGTAGCAGGTTGCAGGTATGTTGCCGTATAAATTAAAGGTTCGCGCGTCAGTAGTGGCAGCACTTGCAAAAAAATCTGGGGAGGATCCAACCACGGTTCTATGGCAATTTGATAGGGTTTCAACAAAAGGTGAGTTGGTGTCAACCACACACCCTTCAGACTGGAATCCTGCATAGGAAAGATTGAAGGAGAGATCAGTAAGACTTGGGTTTTTTTGAATGGTTTTGTTAAGATTCTTTTCAATGGCAACGCAAATGTCATGCGGTTTAAAGCCAGGAAAGAATCCAATACGTAGATTCATTTTGCACCGTGTTGCGAGCGAAGACGCCCATTCTCCACCCTCTATTATACCCAAGTTAAATTTAATAGGCTCTTCAGATAGAGTAAAGGCATCTGGCCTAGTAGCGCTATTCCACTCATCTCTTAAAACTTTTAGTCCTTCCCAAAGTTCAAATGCACCTTCAATGGCATTGGTTCCTTGGCCGGCGTTTAAAACATGGGATGGTTTGCCAAAAACCTCTACGTTGACCCATAAAACTCCTACCTGAGCTGACATAATTGTCTCGTTAAATGGTTCTGGAATTACAGCAGCATCAGCTAAGTACCCTTTATGTAGGCAGGCCAAAGCTCCGTTTCCTGTGCATTCCTCTTCAACCACTGACTGCAGAAAAATTTCCCCTGCTGGTTCGAGGCCAAGCTTTTTGAAAGACTCAAAAGCTACAATATAGGCAGCTATTCCAGCTTTCATGTCACCACTCCCTCGCCCATATAACTGACCATCTTTTATGGTTGGTTTGAACGGCGGGTTGGTCCATAGAGATTCATCACCAATTGGAACTACATCTATGTGGCCATTCAAGATAAGAGATTGACCGAGAATTCTTTTGGGAGAAAAAGTGCCTACGACATTTTCATGATTATCCCAATTTCCAATGCTTGGTGAATATCCGGGGACCTCG
>MDTG01409846.1_pt1 | contig 14096 bp, 14 predicted proteins | sample 811421 | NCBI WGS metagenome assembly MDTG01 (sample SAMN05326645, study PRJNA326480) | marine metagenome | isolation source: seawater | place: Pacific Ocean: South East | collected 2011 | reverse complement strand
CCAACTCAAACTAGGGATTAATAACAATAGGGCTAAGAGGGTTTTCATATCTAAATTCTAAAACCGGTATACATTAATAAAATCCAATACATTAAATATTAACATTAATGTTTAACACCAACACTATAACTTCAATGAAGTAAGGTGTTAAACAAATTGTTTAACACCAACAAATTAAAAACTATAACAAAATCAACGTGAAAGGAGGAGGAGGGGCAACGACTTAATCATTGCCAAGGTTGAAGTCGAGGGTTCGAATCCCTTCGCCCGCTCCAAATCACATGAGTATTTAATCAACAAATTTTAAATTAGGATTAACGTTGATATCTACATCTTCAATAGAATTACCCCTTCTCACCTCATCATAATATACGATTTGCGTAGGTGTCTCTCCTTTGAAAGATGTGTAATTACTTATGAAAGACTGATAAATACCGTGTTTAAAGTAAATTGACTTTGGCTCAAAAAATATTGGTGACTCTAGGATTTTAACAATGTTATTCCCATTAACCCAAGCATCTATTCTCTTATTTTCAAAATCTAAGCACAAAGAAATATCTGTCCATACACCTTTCATGCTTTTTAATGTTTTTAATTTATAATATTTTGATTCATCTTTGACATTATCTCTAGAGCCACTTAGTTTATGCCAATTTAAGTACAAATTTCCTTTTCTAGCATCAATTTGAATCAATGGTGGGAAGGAAGATAAACTATTTGCTTTTCCAGATGGGCCACCCTTTTGGTGTATCTGACCTAACGTTGTGCTAACCTTTCTAATGTCAGTAAAATTATTAGATAATTTTATACTGTAGCCATAACATTGTTTTCCAGATATTGGTTGATTTGGCTCCGATGAAAGTTCAATCCTTTGTCTATCGTTATCGCAGTCACTCCAATTTTCATCACCAAAACAATCACCATTTCTGAGTTCAAATTTTTGATAAAAGTTTCCACTTCGTGATTTTGAATTATCCATAAAATAAGCAAAGTTATGTTTATTTTGACCCATAAAATTTTTATGAAAAGTAAAACCACTATTTGTTGTTTCTATGAATAATTTGCCATTTTGATCAAAAAGGTAATTTTTAGCAAAAGAATAAGTTGTGAATACTAATAAAAAAAATATTACGTTAAATATTAGACTGATTGATGATTTAAACATTTATTAATCTCTAGAATCACACTTTCCCAATTATCTTTAGTTTTTTGTCTTATTATTGTTAAATTATTGTACCAATTCGGTGTACTTAATTTATGATGCGACCACCTCCAATCAGCTGATTTTGACAGAAGAAGAAATGATTTTTTATTCATCGAAGAGGCAAGATGTATTAACGATGTATCAATAGATACTATAAAATCCATATTTTCAACAATAGCACTTGTGTCCTCAAAATCTTTCCATTGATCTTTTTTTCCTAAAAACTCTATGTCGTAAGATTTATTTAATATAATTTCATCATTTTCATAAAGATTTTTTTGAATAATAAATATCTTAAAATTTTCTGCTAGACTCTTAAAGTAATTAAGATCAATTCTTCTTCTATTCTCATAAATTTGATTAACATTTCCAGAAATGGCGATACCAATATTTTTTTTGTTTTTGGATAAAGGCAATATATCTCTCCAAAAATAAAATTTTTTATTATCACATTTAAAATATTTTTTTATAGAAGGTATATTTTCTAAATTCATATTAAATAATTTTGGTAAGCCCATTAATGGGCATTGGAAATCAAATTTTTTATTAGATGCATCATCAGTAACTTCGCAACTAAACTGTCTTTTTAAAAATTTCAATAAAGGTTTTTGAACTTCAAATGTCACATCGGCACCTAAAATAATTAAAGACTGAATATATCTAGAAAATTGAATTGTATCTCCCATTCCTTGCTCATACCAAATTAAGATTTTCTTACCTAATATTGATTCAAGTGACTCAAGCTTTGGAAAGTGTTTATATCTATATTTTTCGAAATCTTTTTTAAACCATCTAAGTTCATAATTTATAAGCCCTTCATTAAAATTATGCATTGTAAGTTGGCACAACGAAAAAGCATGTATTGAGTCAAAATCTTTGTTATTAAGTGATATTGCCTTTTTGAAAAACATCATCGCTTTTTCTAGATCGCACTCTTCCTCGTAAACTGAGCCTAAGTTATAAAAAACTATAGACTTCATTGGATTAATATTTAGAGATTTCTCAAAATATTCTATTGCTTTTAAATTATCACCGAGCTTTCTAAAAGTTACCCCAATATTTAAGAGTGCATCAAAATTTTTGGGATTTATTAAAAGTGCTCGCTCAAAAAACTCGAATGCCAGAGGATACTCTTTCAAGTTATAATTAATGATACCAATGTATATGAGCCCAAGCTCATTTTTTTTATTTAAATTAAACAGTCTCTCAGAAAATTTTAGAGCATCACTAAATTTTTTCTGCTCAATAAGAGCTGGTATTAGATAACTATATATTTGAATATCACTTGGATTTTTCCTTACTAAATTTAAAAAAAAAATCTCAGCCTTTATGTAATCCTTATCTTTTAAAAAGATCAAACCTTTTTTTATTTTTTCTAAATTTTGTCTCATTTTAAAAAGATACTAAGCAAAATTTTTTATTTATTGACATATTTGTTAACATTTATTTGTATAAACTTAATAATTTCTATTCAAGACCAAGTTTTCAAAATAATTAGTTAATAGTATTTTAGAAACCTATATTATTATGTACTAATTAATTTAATGTTAGTAGATCTTGAAAAAAAGAAAATACAATTTTTATCAGATGCCAATATAAATAAAGCTATTGTTGTGTGTTCACATGAAAGAAGCGGGACCCATTTTTTAATGAATTCAATTGCTTTAAATTCACATTACTCCGTTGAGCCATTTGTAGATTTCGACTACATGCATTTGGGTGATATTATAAATTTTCATAAATCTGATCATGTTTCAAATTTTATAAAAAAAATAGCTTTTATTAAAAAAAAAGACACAAGATATGGGTTATCAAGTTTGATCAAATCACACCATCCAGCTTATATTTTCAAAAATTTATTTAATAGCGATGATGTTATTTTTTATTATATTTACAGAAATCCTATAGATACATTATTATCATATTGGAAGTTTATAAATCATTGGGATTGGCATGAGGGCCCCAAGGAAACAAATTTAATAAAATTTGTTAAATCTTCACCGGAGGGACAAATGCAAAGATACCAAAAAAAATCATACCACAATATTTTTGCTCGTTGGGCTAATCATGTAAGTGAATGGGTAGAAAGTTCAAGCAAGTTTAAAAATATATATTTAGTAAAATATGAGAACTTAAATAATGATTTTGAAGAAACAATGAAAAATGTTTTTAAATCTATTGAAATTTCTAATATAAAAATTAAAAGACCCCCTAAAGAGAATTTTGTTATGACAAATCAATTAAAGATTTCTGATAATGAAATAAAAGAATATAAAGATTTTATAAAAATATGTCTTTTAGATTACCCATCATTGAAAGAAGTTTTGGAAATTTAAACAATGAATCAAAAAATCTCTGATAGCTACTTACTGGAGCAGATAAGACTTCATAAAATCAATAATAGCTACGGAGTGGCGTCTTTAAGTCATGTTCAAACTATTAAAAATTTAATGTCAGAAGCAAAATTAAAGTCCATTTGTGATTATGGTGCAGGAAAAAAAAATTTATATAAAGGTTTAGTAGAGTCAGGGTTTGATGATTTTAATTACTATCCTTATGACCCAGTTTTTCCAGAGTATGGAGATCCTAAAGAGGCTGAATTAATTTGCTGCATAGACGTTATGGAACATATTGAAGAGGAATTTTTAGATAATATTTTAAATGAGATCTGTGAAATTACCCTAAAATTTTGTTATTTTTCAATAGCTACAACCCCTGCAAAAAAAACTTTAAGTGACGGTAGGAATGCTCATATTATTCAACAACCGTCCAGGTGGTGGCTACTAAAACTCTGCAAATTGTTTAATGTGGAATTTTTAAAAAATACCAAAAGTGGATTTATTGTGTTGTGTAAATCTATATGAGATTAGATCTTCGTGTTCATCATTTCTTGTAACTTTTTTTTCCATGTTTCATGATAGTCACAGAAACGGTATTCCGGGAACCAAGGCCCCCCCTCAGTATAATGAATTGCTTTAGGTTTCCCGTCAGTCGGTTCTTGATACCATCCTACAAGCCAGTTCCACTCATGGCTTATTTCACCTATTTCATCATCCTCTAACCAGCTAAAACGGTGGAGGAATTTTCCAGTTACTTTAGGATCATTTACTAGTTCAGTGTTAATTTTTCTGTTTGAAGGATGACCACAGTTCCACATTACAAGAGAGCTCCAATTCTTTCTTGGGTAAATGGATTGAATTCTCCCATCCATTTTCGTATCTCCTTTTGGAGTATAATCGTGTTTCACACACATAACCGCATATTTATTATCTACTTGAGAAAATAACTCTTCTACTGAATTCAAAAACAATATATCACAGTCACAGAATAATGCCCAACCAGTATAATTATTTAGCACAGGTACTAAAAATCTAGAAAAAGTAAATTCTGTTGAGCCGAGTTTATCTTCGTCCCTTTTATAAAGTCCTTTTGACCTCAATTCATTTAGTTTTAACGGAAAAATTTTTGCCAACTTTGACTTCGATTTAATACTATAACTACAAACTTGATACGCTAAGTCTTCTCTACTGTCGTATCCAATAAAAATATTCATTATTTAAGCCTATTGTAGTTGTTTTCATTTACAAGAAGTTTTCTAGCTCTTTATTTAAATTGGATATACAACTACTCCAATCATTGTCATTTTTCATCCTGACAGGTTTAATTGAGGGATACCAAATTATATCATTATCTGTATTTAATCCCCAATACCATAATTTGCCATCATTAAATGGTAAAAGTAAAAAAGTCTTCACACCCAATTTTCCCGCTATATGTGCGTTTGAATTACTAACTGTAATGACAAAGTCGCAACTTTTAATCAATCCGGCAGTACCATCAATATCATTAAAACAATCAACTTTATGATCCAAGAAAATAGATTTATTAATCCTTTTTTCTAAGATATTAATTTCCTCTTTTTCATCAGAGTATTGAAGATTTATAAACTCTATATCATTTAAAAGAAAAAGATTAATTAAGTGTTCCAACTCTATTGATTTCTTTTTACCAAAAATTTTATTTGTGCTTTTCCATGATATTCCACACCTTAACTTTTTATTTTTATTTGGGATTTTGTTATTATCAAAAGAATAAAAGATTTCCTTTCTAAAGCTATTGTAATTCACAAGATTTTGAAAAAACTGACCTAACGAACCCATTGGTAAGTGGTAATCATAACTGTCATAATTCTCTAAAGATCGATAGTCCATTATTTCCATATATTTATAAATTTTTTTGAAAAATGGAATAAGTTTTTTATTAACAGCGATAGTAATTTTTTCAAACTGATCTTGTATCACTTCGATGAATTGCGAATAAAGTATTTGTTCTCCAATTCCTTGCTCTCCATAAATTAGAATATTTTTTTTTGGTTGTTTTTCCTCCCAAATTGGTTTGATAAAAGAATTACGAATTTTTTTTAATAATACAAAACTTTGTAGATTGTATCTTGACTCATGATATTTCCATCCTTTATCAAAATCTTTAATAAATAAATAACATAAAGATAAGTGATAAAGGGCATCTGCGTTGTTAGGTTCTATTTCTAAAATTTTTTGATTAACTTCTATTGCGCCCTCATAATCACCTTTGGACTTTAAAATATTTCCTATAATTATATTGGATTTAACATAAACCTGATTATTTTGTTCATTTGCTTGAATTATTTTATTAACTATTTTGAAAGCTTCATCATAATTACCACAATCATTTTCTATGTTTGCTAAAGATAATTTTGAGTCAATGAAATTTTTATTTAAAAAAATTGATTTTTCAAATGATTTCCTAGCCTCTTCAAATTGTCCACTATCTCTAAAAACTTTACCTAAAATATAATACGATAAAGAATTTTCTTTAACTGATAGAGCATTATTAAGATTTAAAATAGATTTTTGATGATCTCTTACAAGTCTATAACATACACCGATTTGATGATAGGGCTCATGTCTATTATGGTTTAATCTTGTACAGTTTTTGTAATATTCTATAGCCTTCTCAAAATTTAATAAACCAAGGTAACAATTAGCTAAATTAAAATTCGTATCATAGTCACTTTTGTTACTATCGAGAAAAATATTAAAATATTTAATCGCCTCTGCAAATTTTTTTTCCTGTGCAAAGATCAGGCCATAATAAAAATTATATTTTAAATTCTCTTTTTTAGTTTTTAGTAAATTAAAAATTAAATTTTTGGCCTCATCAAATCTGTTTTTTTTTAAAAAGTAAATAATTTTTTCTTCACTCATATTACTGATTATTTAATTAAAAAAAAATGTATCTCCGTCAATTGTTTTCATTTTTTGGTAATTTAAATTATTTAAAAATTTGTGAACTTTTTGAAAATTAATTTTCCAAATTTCTACTTGCACAAGACATTTATTATTTTGTAATAATTTTTTTATACCTTTAAGTACATTTAATTCAAAGCCTTCCACATCTATTTTAACCGTTATAACTTTATTTTTTAACTTTAACACTTCATCACCGACCAGAAGGGATATTTTAACGTTGCCCCCTCTCATTAAAGAGAAACCAGATGATTGTAACAACCTGCCTTTACTTTTTGATTGGCCATACAGTTCTTTTTTTTCATCAGCTAATCCAAAATTGTAAGTTTTTACTTTATTATTTAAATTATTCCTTATTATATTTTTATTCAAAATTTTGTAATTTCTTGAATGTGGTTCAAAAGCAAATATTTTTTTAAAGTGCTTTCCCATCATAATACTATAAAAACCTATATAGGCTCCAACATCTATTAAAATTTCAGAATTAATTTTTTTAGAGTTACTAATAAGAAAATTCATTCTAGCTTCCTCATAGTTTTTTTCAAAAAATGCCTTTCTTTCTATACTTTCCCTGATATCTAATTCAAATAAATTTTCGTTGATTTTATATGTAAATTTAATCTTTCCGAAAAATATAAAAATTCTTCTGACGATACTTGGGTATAAGCGTTTTAATATAGGAACTTTAAGGATGTTCATTTAATTGTTCAGACGTGATAATTAAATTTATTTTTCTTATAAAATTTTTTTTTCCAAGATAAATAATCAATCATTTCAAAATCAATTTCATTTTTTACAAACCAAGTTTCAAAAATTTTATATTTTTTGTTTCTTGAAAACACATCTTTTATAGCTACTTTGTAATCGTAAGCGTTTAAGAACTCAATTGCCATGTTTTCATATTTATCCCCAATATTATATTTATCGTGTTCAAAACTAATGTAGCTAAAACTTAAACCAGATCTGATTATTTTTTTTAAAATATTAAAAGTATTTTCAGCTGGTTCAATATCACATGAAAGATAATCTAACCTATTAGGAAAGTTTTTGTCCTTAATTAATTTACTATAATCAATATTAAACGCATCATCCCAAATTATTTCGTTTTTCCTATTGCTGGCAATATCCCAAGCTTTTTTAAAAGATTTATCCTTTTCAATTGAAATTCCCTTCCATCTACATTTAATTTCTAAATTAAATGTGTTGCTGTTAATTATTGGATCATGTGCACCTATTTCTAAATAAAGCCCATGAAATCCACTTAGATTGTAAGCAAATTGATCTTGTCCAGATTGTGAAAAATCGTCATTTTTTTTATATAAACCAAAAAGTTTCATTTAATTAAATCTATTAATAAAATTATTGATATTACTATAAAAATATATCCAATTATCTTTTGGATAAGCTGTGATTTATTTTTAATAAATTCTATAATTCCACCTGCTGTTACTAAATTCACCAAGAATACGTACCATAGTGCATCAACTATACTAGCAATTAATACTAATGAAATATTCAAATAAAGTTCATTATCTTTTGACATAAATTGAGAATAAATTGCAACAAACCAAATTAAAATTTTTGGATTAAGCAAAGAAATGCTTAATCCTTGTAAAAATGATTGCCCACTATCTATTAAATCTTTTTTTTTAAATTCTAATTTATTTATTTTAAATATTGAATTAATTCCAAGGTAAAACAAAAAAAGTATAGACACAATTTTTATAATTTTAAAAAGTATAATGTTAGTTTCAATTACTAAACCGATACCTAGCACAGCAAATAATGCATAAACTCCTATCCCAAAGCCATGCCCTAATGCTGTTAAAATTCCATTAAATTTATTTTTAAATATTGCGTTGTTTATAACAACCACCATACTAGGACCTGGAGACATAGCTCCTAGCAAACACACAAAAGCAATTTGTAAAAATAAGAATATTGACATGATTATTTAGATTGAGAAATCTTCTTTAATTTCGTGCTTATCTAATTTCATAGAATTTATGGTTTTTCTTAAACTATTAGAAATGTTCGTATATATGATTTTTTTTGTATAACTCCAAATTGGTAAATCCTGTTTACTGTTACCCAAATAATCAAATTCTAAAATTTTTAGCTCTTCATTAATAAATTTAACTTTGTTCATTCCAATCATATTAAAATTCTTTCTTGTACCAAAAGACTCAAAAAAAATTTTTAAATGTTTATTAATCTGATTCACTAATAATTGGTGACTTCCAGAAATTAGGTATACAACTCTATGATGATTTTTGACCGTCTTTACGTAATTAATGCTTGCTTTATTAAATTTCAATTTATCAATCGGAACTATGTAGTCTTTTGAAATTTTTTCTTTGAGGTATGCTTTACCTTTAAACAAGAAAATAATTAAGTAAGAAAAAAGTTTTAGAGGTCTTTTTTTTAAACATTCAAAAAAAGCTAAATTAGTTAAGTCCTCTTTTATTAAAGTTCCATCTAAATCAACAAATAATATTCTGTTATCATTCATTATCTTTAAAAAAAGATACTTTAATCGTAATTATGTTTTTTGATACATTTTCTTTTATAGACCCTATACAATCAGCTTTAATTTTGATTGCTTTTTGAAATATCTCTTCATATATAAGAGCTTTTTGATTAAGAATTTCTTTTTCTTTAAATTTTTTTCTGCCCCTTTTTTCTTCAGGATAATATCTAAAAAAAGACTCTAAGATATCAATATCAAATTCTCTAATAAAATTTATATTTTGGTACCTTTTCATGGGTAAATATTTTTGTTTAGGCGGCTTATTTTTAAATATATCAATCAATGCTTAAAATGACGGTCACTCAATTTATAAAAATTTAATTTGAATTTTCTAACTGATTTTTTAATTTGAAGGTCATTTTTTGAACCCATTGGTGAATATATTTCAATTTTAATTTTTTGTTTTTTTATTAATAACAATGAGTCATTGAAGGGAAAAAATGCGTCTGAAAATAAATAGCCTTTTTTTAATTTCTTCAAATTATGTTTCAATTTAAATTTATATAAACAATTTTGAAGAGCATCAATTCTTGACGTTTGCCCACCAGACTGTGAAATCAAACTATCCTCATCAAATAAAGCTATTGCATTTGATTTTATATTTTTAAGAACATTTACAAAAAAATTTATTTTCTCTTCACTGAGTTTATTACTTCCATTGATTGTTTCGATAGATGAGTTTTTTCTATTAACATCTTGAATTAGAGTCCCTCCAAAGAATGATCTTTTTTCTAATTTTTGATTTTGTTTTTTAACTTTTATAACTCTTAAATTACTTTTTGTTTTAAGAATACTTAATGCTTCTCTTTCGTAACTAGGTGCCGCAATCACTTCATAAAAACTTTTTATTAAAAGCGTTGCAGTTTTTTTATTTATCTTTTTATTAAAAGAAACTATACCACCAAAAGCACTCACCTTATCTCCAGCTAGTGCTTTATTGTAACAATTTGCTTGTATTTTTCCCATTGACGCACCACATGGGATATTATGCTTAATAATACTGCAAATATTATTTTTTGTTTTTATACCAAATGATATTTTAATGGCAGCATCTAAGTCTAATAGATTATTGTAACTAAGTTTCTTATTTCCACTTAGCTGGGTAAAACTATTATTATTTATTTTTGCAACAGCTTTTTGATGGGGGTTCTCACCATACCTTAATTCATACTCTCTTGTAATATTTCCTTCAAACCAATTGAAAATTTTACTGTCATAGTTAGCAATATCTAAGATTGCTTTTTTCGCAAATAATTTTCTTTGAGCTCCTTTGATGGGAAATTGTTTTATAAAGGTTTTGTAATCACTTGGATCGGTTATTGTTAAAACTTTTTCAAAGTTTTTTACCGCTGCCCTTATTAAACTATGTCCACCAATATCTATCATTTCTATAATTTTTGACTTATCTTTTGTGCTATTAACAGTCTTCTCAAATGGATACAGGTTAACAAGAAGTATATCAAAACTGACTATTCCCTCACTTTTCATTTCTTTAAGATGACTCCTTTTATTAGTGGCTAAAAGTCCACCAAATATTTTAGGATGAAGTGTTTTGACCCTTCCATTTAAAATTTCTTTTTGTTTTGTGTATTTTGAAATTTCAATAAAGGGAATTTTTATATCTTTTAGGTATTTAGATGTACCTCCTGTTGAGTAAATTGTGTATTTTTTTTTAATAAGAAAATCTGCGATTAAATCTAAGTTCGTTTTATCAAAAACTGATATGAGGGCATTCTTTCCCATTAATTAAAATTTTCTGACATTTTATTTGTTGAAGATATTAAGTCGCCTTGATTAAACAAAAACGAACCTGCTACTAAAATATCTGCTCCAGCTTCAACACATGTTTTTCCAGTTTCAAAATTAATTCCACCGTCAATTTCAACCTCAACATTCATTTTATTTAATTTAATGTGATCAGAAATATTTTTAATCTTATCAACTTGATCGCGCATAAATTTTTGTCCACCAAATCCAGGCTCTACTGTCATTATAGTAACTTGATCTATTAAATCTAAGTATGGTAAAATTTCTGACCAGGTGGTCTTTGGTTTAATCGCTAGCCCACATTTTATACCTTTGTTTTTAATCTTTGATATAATTTTGTTAATATCTTCATCAATCTCATAATGAAAAGTAATTATATCAGAGCCTGCCTCTATATATTCACTTAAGAATTTTTCGACTCTATTTATCATTAAATGTACATCAAAGATTTTTTTTGAGAACTTTCTTACATCTGAGATAAATTGAGCACCAAAAGTTAAATTAGGAACAAAATCACCGTCCATCACATCAAAATGTATATATTCAGCTTTAGACTTATCAAGGTCGATAATTATTTTTTCAATATTAGAAAACGAACCACCTAAAATCGATGGAGATATCTTTACTTTCATTATACTTTTTCTAGCACTGACACAAAAAAAATATCAGAACCCCCTATATTTTTAAAGGTTAGTGGATTTATAAAATATCCATTTTGTCTTTTTATCATCTTATTTGATACAACATTGTGTATTTTAACATTTTGATATTTTTGAATAGTTTTATCAATGACATCGATTGTCTCAAAAGGATGAAAAGAACAAACAATATATACTAAAAAACCACCAAAATTGAGAATCTTTAATGATTTTTCTAACATCTTTAATTGTATTTTTTGATGTTTTTTGATCAGAGATTGATCAATTTTTATAGTTACATCTGGATTTCTTCTAAAAGTCCCCAAAGCACTACAGGGTGCATCTAATAAAATTGAATTATATCTGTCAGTAAATTTTTCATCAAGAAAATCAACTTTTTGAATATCTAGCTTTAAATTTAATCGACTGATGTTTTCTTTGAACTTATTTATTTGGTTTTGTGATTTATCTATTGATAATACATTAAATCCTAATGAATTTAATAATATACTTTTCCCTCCAGGTGCAGCACAAATATCAATTAAGTTTTTATCTTTAAAAAAATTATGTGTTGCCATAATTGTTTCAAAATTACCAATATCTTGAACAATACACCCTTTTAATATTTTCTTTTCTAACATAAGTACCCTATTGCGGTAAACAGCAATATTCTTATCTGTCAAACTTATTTGATAATTTTGAGGTTTTTTAAATAGTGTACTATAAATATATTCTCTGATTGATTCACTTGAAAATATTTTATCGATAATATTTTTAAATTTTGGATAAATATATTTTTCATATTTAATATCATTAATATTTTTTAAAATATTTCTTAAAACAGCATTAACTAGCTTTTCTTTTTTAAATTCTTTACTAGCTTCTACTGCATCATTAACAATGGCGTAATGAGGTTTATCAGAGAAACTTATGAGTGTCAGACTAATCTTTAAAATATTTTTTATCTTATTAGGTGTTCGATCATTAATATATTTCTCAATTATGCGATTATGATTTTCAAAGTTTCTATAATATTCTTGGATTATTAAAAATAAAAAATTTCTTTTTATAGATGGAAATGTGTTTACAACATGATCAATACTATTTCCCTGTTCAATTCTTTTGATTGAATTAAATATATTTGTAGTGTCCGATGAGTTAGATATTTTTAGACCCGTCTATCAAAGATTTTACAACACTTGGATCTGCTAATGTTGATGTGTCACCTAATTGGCCTTCTTCTTTAGACGCTATCTTTCGTAAAATCCTTCTCATTATTTTACCAGATCTTGTCTTTGGAAGACCTGGAGAAAACTGTAATTTATCTGGTGTCGCTATAGGCCCAATTTTCTCTCTTATCCATAATATAAGCTCTTTTTTTAAATCCTCACTCACTTCAACCCCGGTATTTGTTGTTACATATGCATATATGCCTTGGCCTTTTATATCATGCGGGTAGCCTACTACTGCTGCTTCGGAAACTAATTCATGTTCAACAAATGCACTTTCAATCTCTGCAGTTCCAAGCAAATGTCCAGACACATTGATACAATCATCTACCCTTCCAGTGATCCAATAAAAGCCATCTTTATCTCTTCGACATCCATCTCCTGTAAAATATTTCCCTTTGAATTGACTAAAATAAGTATCAACAAAACGCTGGTGATCCCCATAAACTGTTCTCATCTGACCTGGCCAACTATCTAATATACAAAGCTTACCTTCACATTCACCCTCTAAAATATTTCCATCATCATCAACAATTGCGGCTTCAATTCCAAAATATGGTTGAGTTGCACTTCCAGGTTTAAGTTTTGAAACACCAGGGATTGGTGAGATTAAATGCCCCCCTGTTTCAGTTTGCCACCAAGTATCAATAACTGGACATTTGTCCTTACCAACTATCGATGAATACCAATTCCACGCCTCTGGGTTAATTGGTTCACCAACTGTTCCTAAAATTCTTAAAGATCTCAAATCACACTTTTCTATATACGAATTCCCTTCCTTCATTAAAGATCTCAATACAGTTGGTGCAGTATAAAAAATATTGACTTTGTACTTGTCACAAACTTCCCAAAAACGAGAAAAATCAGGATAGTTAGGCACACCTTCAAATAATAATGTTTTGCCTCCGTTTGCTAAAGGCCCATAAACCGAATAAGAATGTCCTGTGATCCAACCTGCATCTGCTGTACACCAGTAGATATCCCCAGGATGATAATCAAAAGAATGCTTATGAGTAAATGATGCATAAACTAAATATCCCCCTGTGGTGTGAAGAACCCCTTTTGGTTTACCAGTAGAACCAGATGTATATAAAATAAAAAGAGGATCTTCTGCATTCATTGATACACATTCGCATTGATCATCCACTTCTGTAAACAGTTCATCATAATAAAAATTATTTTCTTTATGTAGCTCGTCTTGAGTATTTGTATATCGAATAACAAGAGTCTTAATGGAACTATCACAACCCTCTAAAGCTGTATTAATATATTTTTTTAGTGGAATTATTTTTCCACCTCGAACACCTTCGTCAGCAGTAATTACAAATTGAGATTTACAATCCCTAATTCTTCCCGCAATTGACTCTGGTGCAAAACCCCCAAATATTACAGAATGTATTGCACCTATTCTTGCACAAGCTAACATAGCAAACGCAACTT
>MDTG01285767.1_pt1 | contig 14098 bp, 17 predicted proteins | sample 811421 | NCBI WGS metagenome assembly MDTG01 (sample SAMN05326645, study PRJNA326480) | marine metagenome | isolation source: seawater | place: Pacific Ocean: South East | collected 2011 | reverse complement strand
TGGCTGATTTTTTTACAGACTCTCTTTTGCTTTGGCTTGCTTTTGTGAAGACATCTCTTGCATCATCAAATCTACCCAATTCAAAATAAGCTTGTCCTAAAGTTAACTGAGCATAGCCAGGATTTTTTAATTTGCCTTTTTTAAGTCCCTTATCAATAGACTTAACAGCATCATCAATCATATCTTCTTGGTAATAAAGGTTGCCCATAGCGATATATGCTTCTCCATCATCTGTGATAGAAGCGAGTTTTTGAAAAATTTCTATTGCCGCTTGCCTTTCTCTTGCTGATCTAAGGGCTTCTGCTAGTATTGTCAGGTTTTGCTTATCTTCTTCAAGAACTGGCTTTGCATCTTTATCTAGTGCTTCCTCTGACCCTGGTTTTACGAAAGCTGGCCCATATATATCTACACATACTTCTTCTTGTATTGGTTCTCCTTGTCTATCAGTTTTAATATTTCCGTTATCATCAAGAACTCCAACTAGTTCGCATTGATCAACACCAGTGTCAGCTAAGCCTGAAACAGTTGTCATGCCTGTTATCATAACTTCAGCTGCCCAATAAGGGTTTCCAGCAGCCAATAAGCTTTGCGATAGTGACTGAAATTCACTTTTTTTATCAAGAAGTTGTTTTATGTATGCTGTTTTTAACAGTGCTGTATAGTCTATCGGTCTTTCAAGCTCATTATATAAACCTGCAAGATTTACAAAGTATTTTTTCTTTGGAAAGAGCTCTAAAACTTCTTCATATAGTGGTACTTGATCTTCCTTGAGACCTAATTCTGATAAAGTTGCGATTAATAGGGAATACCAATTCTCTCTAAATAGAGCACCTTCTTCTTCTGTAATTGTTTTTGCTTTATAAAGATTACTAAAAGCTTTCTCATGTTCATCTAGAAGAAAATAAGCTTGGCCTAAAAGAACATACGCTTGTGCTGTTACCTCTGGTGATTTTTTAAACCATTCTAGAAGATATTTAATACCATTTGAGAAATCTTCATCTGCAAGATATAACTGAGAGACTGTATAATATGATCCTAATTTTATTTGTGGTGTAGCATCCTCTTCAGCTATTAAACTAAGGTAATTTTGTCTTGCTCCAGCTAAATTATCAGCATATACAAGGTTTATATATCCTTGGTAATACCAAACCATTGATCTGTCATAACTTTTAAGCGAGTTTATTTTTTCTTTAAGCTCATTTATCTCTTTTTGAGCTTTGGCAACTGCGGCCTTAATCTCTTTATCTAATACTTTAGACTCTTGTTCTTTCTCTGCTTTAGAGTAATCATTACTTTTTAGTATTATTGCTTTTTTGTCTTCTGCAACACCTGCTTCATCAAAGGCCTCAACTATTCTTGTAACTTTTCTAGCTACGGATTGTGTTAGAACCTTTGATCTTTTCTTCTGTTGAGCTCGTTTTTTTTCTTCTTCTGTAATTAATATTGGAAGGCCATATTCAGAATTTAAGTCTTCAATACTTTTAGCCTGGCCATTAAATTCAGGTGTTATAAGAAAGATAACTAAAGCAACTAATAATCTCATGAACCATCCTCTATTTCATATGTAAATTTGTGCGGTACTTCTTCTACTGCAACTGCTCTGCCATCTCTTACTGTTGGTTTATATTTTAATTTTTTTGCAGCTCTTATTGTGGCTGAATTAAACATCGAGCAATCATTGTATTCGCCACCTCTATTTTTTGCACTTCTGCATTTACCTTCAATTACGTATGGGTCTTCAATTGTTCCAGATTCAGTAATGGTAAATGCGACTATGACATAACCCTCCGTACCTCTCTCCTGAGCTCTTCGTGGGTAAACAGGCTGTACTTTGAATAAAGGAATATATTCACCATCTCTAAATAGTGATCCACTGCCTTGGTTAAAGTTTATTTCTGGTGCAGCTTTTGAAGCTGAAACAGCTATAGGTTTCACATCTAACTGTGGTGGTGCAATATCTGGCGGCGCAACTTCTGGTTCTTCTGGAGGTTCAACTTCTTCTTCGACAATAGTTTCAATTTCCCTTTCAGGCATTATGACATCGCCTATTTTTCTCCCCTTGACAATATCTCCTGTGTCGCCTGTGCTTACAAGCAGAACCATAAAGATAAATAAAGAAGCGCCAACAAATGGTGCTAATGCTATAAATGAATAGCGTTTTACTGGAGAAGTATCAAATGCCATATTTTTTAATTTGGCTCAGCTGCAAGAGAAATATCAAATACCCCAGCATCTCTGGCCCCATCCATAACTTGAATTATTGCATCTGCACTAGCTGTTTTGTCAGCCTGCACAACAACTGTTCCTTGTGGGTTATCAGCAAGCAATTTTAAGACATTAGCTTTTACCTGTCTTACATCAATTCTTCGTCCATCCATATAAATTTCATCATTACTGCCAATTGCAATTAGTATTGCGGCATTCTCTTGAATCTCTGAAGTGTCTGAGTCTGGTCTATCTACTTCCAAGCCTGGTTCTTTAATAAAGTTTGCAGTAACAATAAAAAAGATAAGCATAATGAACACCACATCAAGCATGGGTGTTAAGTTAATTTCGCTTTCTTCGTCCCTTGCAGCTGCACTAATAGCTGTTCTTCTCATTTTCTTCCTCCTTGTGCTTTTGAATTTGATCCTGTTACATAATCAACCATTAAAAGTTCATTAGATTCGACTTTGTTTTTTACCCAGATCATAGCTAAAACTCCTGAAAGAGAAGCAACCATGCCTGCCATTGTTGGAAGAGTAGCTTTAGATACTCCTCCTGCCATAGACCTTGCATCTCCACCACCTGTAAAGGCCATAACCTGGAAAACCTCAATCATTCCAGTTACTGTCCCCATTAATCCAAATAAAGGACATAAAGCTATGCAGACTTGTATCAACTGAATATTTTTATTGATTGAAATTTTTCCTTCAGAAATAAATCTAGTTTTTGTTTGATTTTTATGCCACGGGGTTTTAAATTTCATCGAAAGATATCGTTCTTTAATATCTGCAGCAAAATTATCGTGAACAAAAATAAAGTAATAAACTCTTTCAAATATCAAAGCCCACATAAATGTAACTAAAATCGCTATATACCATAGTACTGGCCCACCAGACTCCATAAAATCTCTTAAACCTATGTAGAGTTCTGTTAACCAGTACATTATTACTTAGCTTTTTCAGCAACAATTCCAGTTGCTTGCTCTTCAAGTACATCTACAACTGATCTGGCTGAGGATTGTAAGAAAGAATGTGCTAATGTTGTAGGTATAGCAACAACAAGACCTAGTACCGTTGTAACCAGAGCCTGGGATATACCGCCGGCCATAATTTTTGGATCACCTGTTCCAAACAATGTAATCTGTTGGAAAGTAATTATCATCCCTGTAACCGTACCTAGCAAACCTGCTAGCGGAGCTACTACAGAAACAATCTTCACAAAACTAATACCCCTCTCAATTGCAGGCCTTTCACCCATAATTGCTTCAGCTAGTTTCAATTCAAGCCTATCTATTTCATCCTTCATATGAGTTTTTCCAACTGAAAGAACTCTTCCAAGTGGATTAGACTGATTTGGAGTAGTGCTTGATAATTGAGCATGTACTGCTCTACTTGTTAGCCATAACATTACATATTTAAAGATCGCATATAGTAGAGTTATGCCACCAATGGCTAAAATAATGTATCCAATTATTCCACCTTGCTGAATTCTTTCTAGAAGTGAAGGGTTCTGCACAAGATTAGCTAGTAAAGCTCCACCAGAAGGACCGCTTGGATCTACAGAAAAGCTTACATAACCACTAGAGAGATCTGCATCAGATATTCTGTCTGCCGAATTTGTATATCTTCCTGCAGGCTGTCTTGCTAAGAATTGATATTGGCCTTTAGCAGGAACGTATTCTAAGTACTTATCGCCACAAACAGCATTATATACACCAATCCTAACAACTTCACACTCTGTTTGAGTGCCATCCACATTTATAACATTAGTTGTAAATCGACTAACTTCACCAGATGCCTTCATCTCATCCAACATCTCAATCATAACTCTTTTAAGGTCGGCAATAGTAGGTAAAACTAATCCTCCACTCATATCTTTACTCAAACCTATTAGGAACTCTTCTCTTCCTATTTCGTATTCAGTTGTTCCTTTTATTTTCTCCTCAGCGAATTTTTCTTTATATTCAGCAGCATATAGAGATGATTCGAATGTCACTCTTGAATCAGTGCTAACACTCTGTATATGTCCAAAGATTTCATTCAAAGATCCAAGTTTCTTAAGATAAGCTTCTTCAGCAACTCTTATCCTTTCTTGATTATTTTTGAACTCTTCCTCTAACTGGTCAGCAATTCTCTCTTGTCTTTCCAGCTCATTTTGTTCACGTCTAAGAATTGCATCTTGTTCGTCAACCTTTGTTTTAAATTCCGCTTCTCTTTTTCTGTTTTCTGCTTGTTCTTGAAATTTGCCTTTTTTAACGAGCTCCAATAATTGGTCTAAATTCGTTGGGGCTTTATCAACATCTTCTTGAGCATGAACATATGAGCTTATAATTAAAAAAGAAAGTAAAGTTATCTTTATGTATTTCATTACTTGTCTCCTTTTTTAGCTTTAAATTTTACAGGCACGGCCAATAAATCTAATGGGGCTGTTTTGTTTGCCATTCTAATACCATCTCTTATTGCTAACCGGTAACCATCTACTTCAACCCAGCCGCCTTTACCGCCGTTTGCTTCTGTGTCCCATACACCCGCTTGGCTTTGATCTTTTAATTGGTACATAAGAGCAATTCGACCAATTCTAAGAATATTTACAACTTTTTCTTCTCCATCAATTTCGATAGCATCTTCATATGTTTCAATTGTTCTGCCATATTCACCTTCAATACTATACGCTTCCATCACCTGTCTTACTTGTTCTGATTTTGTGACAGTAGGGTCAGTAAGAATTGCTGTTATTTGATTAATTCTATTTACGCGTTCATCAAGCGAAAAGGGGGCATCTAGCATCACAAAGTTATCAAGAACCTCCACCATCTCTTCCATGAGAACAGGAATGTCTCTTGTTATTACATCTATCTCCTTTGTTTGCGCTGATATCGTAGCTAGCCTTTCTTCTTGAGCTGCAATTTGACGTCTTTTTTGTTCATTGTAGATTTTTAAACCTTCTACTTGTTTTACTACTACTTTCCATTCTGCCAGCAATGAATCTTTCTCTGTTGAGAGATCATTCACTTTATCCTGTGATTTTTCTGAAAGCGAAAAATTGCTTTCATTCTCGTTTAAGATTTCTTCAATATCAGCATTTTCTGCAAATGCAAAAGATACTAATAGTGATAATAAAAAAATATTTGTTCTCATTTATATTACCCCTTTCAAAACTTGATCACTAAATATATCAAATTAGTGTAATTTTACACCTACTTGCAGCTTAAATATATCTTAAATTAAGTAAAAAATTTACACCTATTTTTAGTGTTTTTTACATTATTTAGAAAAATTTTGGGAAAAATACAGGTGTTTTCTCCTTGTATTCTTGATAGTTAAAATCGTTGCCCCATTTCTTATCAGCTTTATTTTCTAAAAGTCTTACGCCGCTTACGAAATAAATCAGCAAAAATCCGAAGACAGGAGAAACAAGAGAAACATATTGCAATCCAGACATCACTGGTACTGCTATGATTGCTATTCCAGTCCAAAGCACTATTTCCCCAAAGTAGTTTGGATGCCTTGAAATGCTCCACAACCCTTCATTTATAAAATTGCCTTCATTTTTAGGGTTACTTTTAAATCGTGTTTTCTGATAGTCCGCTACCACTTGAAAAATAAAACCAAAGATCCAAAGGCCAAGGCCTATGTATCCAATAATCCCAAATGGAACTTTCGCTGCTTCCAATGATGTTAAAGCCACTAATGCTGCTATAAGTTGTATAAATACCCAGGCTGCTGAGAGTGTCCAAGTCATAAACAATTGACTAAAACTAGGCAAAATTGTTCTAAACCTTTTGTCCTCACCATCTTTTAATACTCTCCAAAAAAGGAAGCTTCCAAGTCTTACAGTCCATATGATGATGCAAGAAAGAATCAGAATTGACCTTAGATCCAATACTGAATGGACTAAAAGTTGTTTTATATACACAACAAAGACCAGAATTGTTATATATGTTAAAGAACCAGTTAAATCGTAGAATTTTTCAGTTTGAAAAACATATGAAGGAATAAACATTATCCAATGAATTAAAAAGGATAGGCCCATAACTACTAGAATTAAAGATACGTTGTTATAAGAAATGGTTCCAACTTGCACTGTAATTGCCAATAAGTAGCAAACTAAAAAAGTTACTACTGAGATAGAAAGAAAGAGTAAAGGTTGTAAAATAGACTTTGCCATATAAAAGAATCTAAAGGTTATTGATGAAATATTCCACTAATCAGTTTAAACAAGGGTTAAAAATTCTCATAGAAGGTGAGCCATGCTCAATAATATCTTATGAATTTCATAAGCCTGGAAAGGGTCAAGCTGTTATGAGAACCAAGCTCTATAACTTGCGAACACAAAAGGTATGGGAGAGAACATTTAAATCAAGTGAAAGCGTTGAAGAAGCAGATATATTGGAAAAAGATTATCAATTTCTGTACTCGGAGGGCCAAAGTTTTATTTTTATGGATCAGGCTAGCTTTGAACAAATTGAAGTACCTATTGATAAGCTTGTTGACGTTAAAGATTGGCTCGATGGCGAAGAAGAATGCAAGATTCTTTTTTGGAACGGAGAAGTTCTTAATATTGAACCTCCAAATTTTGTTAACAAAGAAATTGTAAGAACAGAGCCTGGACTAAAAGGAGATACGGTTTCGAATACACTTAAGCCTGCATTCATCAATTCAGGCAAAGAAATACAAGTACCTATATTTATAAATGAAGGCGATATCATAAGAATAGATACTCGTGATGGATCTTATGCAAGTAGAGCAAAAAATGATGAATAAAGAATTTTTTTTAGTTTTTTTTATTTTTGCATCTTTTTTATTGGCTGCGCGGGAAGACATAACAACACCTACTAATCTAGATCAGTTATTAGAACTAGTTAAAGTAAATTCAGCTGCTGAACAGGAAATAAACCAAAAAAGAGTGGCTAAATTTAAAGCAAATGTTAATCAACAGGATGCAATTCTTAAAAGTGAACAAAGAGAATTGGCAAGACAGGAAAGGATTGCCGACCAATTAGAGGAAAAGTGGGAAAAAAATGACAAAGAATTGCGTGTTGCTGAAGAAAAATATATTTATCAGCTTGGATCTCTAAGGGATGTCTTTGAGATACTTTCAAAATATTCTAAGAACTTAAAAGTTTCCTTAAAATCTTCATATACTGGAGGAGAGTTTGGTAATAATAGAGAAAAATTTTTACACAACTTCTCTTTAAAGATGCAAGATTCATTAGAACTTCCCACTATTAGTGAGCTTGAAGTTCTTTGGTATGAGTCTTTGCGAGAAATAAGAGCATCCAGTGATGTAAGCCATTTTTCATCTGTAGTTATGAATGTTAATGGTACTCAAACTAGATGCGAAGTTGTACGGGTAGGTAATCTTGCAGCTTTGTGTGGCGATAAGCATCTTGAGTATCTACCAGAAATAAATATGTATCGAATCATGAATAATCAGCCAAAAAACTTTAGATATGGGTTTGGGCTAATTGCATCAGATAAAGACAAATATACATTGGTCTATATTGATCCAAGGAGAGTTCTTAATGAATCTGATTGATCTGTTAAATAAAGAGCTTCTGAAAGTTGTTAAATTAATTTTTAAAGATTTAGGGAAAGAATTTTCAGATCAAGATAATGCTCTTGTTTCTTTTGATATTAGTGATACACATGAGCACGGTGATTTTTCAACTAGCTGTGCACTTAAACTTTCTAAAAAGCTGAATAAAAAACCAGCCGAAATCGCAGAGCTTATAAGTACCAAATTATCTATATCATGCATTGAGAAATCTGAAATTCTTGGTCCTGGATTTCTTAACGTTTTTCTAAATATGGAAACAAAAGCAAATAAATTAAAAGAGCTCATAGAGAAAGGTCGAAATTATGGAAAGAACAAAAAAAATAATAAAAAAATATTATTAGAATTTGTCTCATCTAATCCTACTGGACCACTTCATGTCGGGCATGGCAGAGGCGCAGTCTTGGGAATGGCATTATCTAATCTGCTAGAAAATTCAGGTTACGAGGTAACAAAAGAATATTATGTAAATGATGCTGGCAGACAAATATCTATATTGACTAGCAGCATACTAACGAAGGCATATGCAAAAGACTTTTCTGCCGAAGGAATGTATGAGGGTGATTACATATATGAAATTGCTAAAGAGTTTCTAGAGGCTAATGAAAAAGTTGATATTGAACTTAATTCAGAGATATTTTCTAATGATAAAGAAAAAAGGCTTGATGAAATTTCTGAATATTTACAAAAAAACCATAATGATGCATGGAATAAAGCAAAGGATTTTTCCATTTCAAAGATTCTTGGCTCAATAAAAGAAGAACTGCATAGTTTTAATATAATTCATCATAACTGGTTCCATGAAAGCTCTCTAGGTTCTATTGAGGAGCCTGCTTCTGATTTATCAAAATCACTATCTATTATTGAAAAAGCTGATTATACATATTCTAAAGATGGCGCAGTATGGTTTAAAACTACAAATTTTAAAGACGACAAAGATAGAGTTTTACTAAGAGAAAATGGGGAGCCAACATATTACTTAACTGACGTTGGGTATCACAAAAATAAAATAGATAGAGGCTATGACCTGTGTATAAATATTTTTGGTGCTGATCATCATGGATACATTCCAAGATTAACAGCTGCATTTGATGTAATGAAGAGCGATAAACAAGAAATCGAGTTTATGCTTTATCAGTTAGTAAACTTATATGAAGGTGGCAAAAAGAAAATGATGTCTACTAGGAAAGGTGATTACCATTCATTACAAGAGCTGAGGAATGAGCTTGGTCCAGATGTAATTAAATTCTTTTTTCTTGAAAAAAAATCAGATCATCCAATGGATTTTGATATCAATCTTGCCAAAGATGAGAGCAAAAATAACCCTTATTTTTACTCACAATATGCTCATGTAAGATGTTGTTCTATCTTGGGAAAAAAACCATTTGATCCCAATAAAAAGATTGAAGAAAGCGAAATAAAACAAAATTTTGATCTTATAAATAAAATACTAAATTTTCCTAATCTCTTAGAGGACTTTACTAATGAAAGATCTCCTCATTCTCTAGTTCACTATATAAAAGACTTATCAGCTTCTTTCCATACATTCTATGAAATGAGTCCTGTAATTGGCGAAAATGAATCAATCGAAAATACAAGATTGCTACTAACCACAGCAACACAAACTGTGTTGGCAAATAGTTTTAGAATCTTAAATGTAGAGCCGCTAGAAAAGATGTAAGATGGCTAACATCTCCTATAAAAATACTAAATTTCCACTCAAAATAGGATCAACTTTAGTTATCACAATTGGAATTACACTTTTAGTGATCGCTTTAGCAGCAATTTTACTAAAAGATGAGAAAGAATTTTCTAGTTTAGAAGATTTTAATTTATTGGATGTTGATTATGAGTTTCAAACCATTCTTGAGGATGATGTATTTGAGGAAATTGATTATCAAACACCAGATCTGGAGGTTAATTGTCAATTTTTTGTTCAATCAGGCAGTTTCAAATCTCGACAAGCAGCAGAAAGCCAAGTTTTACAACTTCAAAAAATTAATTACGAGGCGAGAGTTGAGAACGTAAATAGCGTCAATAATTTTAACTACATTGTCGTTGTTGGTCCCTTTAAAAACAGATCACAAACAAATAATGCTAGAGAAGATTTTAGACGACTAAATATGGATTCGCTGCCACCCAAATGTATAAAGATTAAGGATGAACTTGAGATCATACAATCGAATTAAGAATGAGCTTGGCTCAGATATTTGTCTTGTCGCAGTCTCTAAAGGGCAGCCATTAGAAAAGATTTTAGAACTTTATAATCTCGGGCATAGAGATTTTGGTGAAAACTTTTTGCAAGAGATGTTGGAAAAGAAGGCCCAGCTTCCTGATGATATCAAATGGCATTTTCTTGGAAATATACAATCAAATAAACTTTCTAAGATTTTAGATTCATCATATCTTATTCATTCAGTTTCGCGACAAAAAATCTATAAACTTCTTGTAAACAGTAAACCAAAAGACTCAATAAGAATTTTGCTTCAATTAAAATTAGGAATAGAAGAAACAAAATCTGGGTTTTCAGAAAATGAGATACTAAGTATTGTCAAAAACCATAATAAAGGTTCGAAAATTAAAATTAAAGGTGTGATGGCAATATCAGAAAATAACATTAGTAATACTGAATTAATAGCGCAATTTGAGTATGCAGGAAAACTTTTTAAAAATTTGCAGTTAATAGATAATGAGATTGAAATACTTTCAATGGGTATGTCCAATGATTATAAAGAAGCTTTATCATTTAATACAAATATGATTAGACTAGGAACTATAATCTTTGGAAAAAGAAACTTAAATAATGAAAGATAGAAGAAACAGAAGGCAAGCAAGAATTGCAAGAAGAGCAGAAAGAGCGGCCATAAGAGTACAAAATAGTACAAATCCCATCTATCCATTGGAAAAAAAAGGTGCTGTAGTAATTGAGAAATCTGAAAATATTGTTAATGAAATTACTGAAAAAGCTCTTAAAAGACTTGGTGACGAAGTCGATGAAATACAAGATATTGATAAATATGATGAATTAGACAATTCTTCAACTGACTCAGAATTGATAGAAGAAGCCGATGACATATTTGAACCTGATAATTATGATGATTTTTCATCTGATTCTAGTGGTGGCTGGGGTGGTTGTATTTTCTGGATAATAATTGGTGTCATAATTTTCTATATATTCTCATAGAAAATGGAAAATGAAATTTTTATTGAATTGGCCTTAAGGCTCAAAACGATCTTAGTCTACTTGATATTGATTCTTTTTTTGATTGATGATGCAAGAGCAGATAATTACAACAAAATTGCTAGAGTTATAAAAATACTGCTATATCCTTTGTTGTTAATTTTTAATATTCACTATAAAAAAGTTAATGTAGGGCTTTTATTTGCTGCTCTTTTAGTTAATGCAGTTAGCTTTTCTCTTACAACACCATTTGATATAACAACAGTTATTAATCTAGCAATTTTTGAAACAGCTTTTATTTTAATTGGAATCTTGAAGATTATTGTTCTCGCTGGTGTAGTGCTAAGTTGGGTTTATGCTTTTGGAATTAATTTTTTTAATTCTTTTACAAGTTTGGTTCAAGAATTATATGAAAAAACTGTCTCTGGCTTTAGGAATGTAATCCCTCCAGCAGGAGGCTTCGATCTGAGTCCTCTTGTAGCTTTTTTTGTCTTTCAGCTAGCCGAAAGAATGCTCTATATCTTTATGGATCAATATTTTAGCTAGCCTTCTCTAAGATATACTCTTTTATCTTATGACCTTTTGCTCTAGCTTTTTTGTTGAATGTAGAGATTTGATATGTGATAGGGAAACTAGAAATAATTTTGAAGTAGTTTTGGGAACCAATAAGCTCTTCTATATGTTTCTGATAAATAGATGAGTCGGTAATTATTTCCATACTTCCTCCTTTTTTTAAATTTTGGTGTGCTACAGAAAGAAATTCTTTTGATATAAGTCTTCTTTTAATGTGTTTTTTCTTAGGCCATGGGTCTGGAAAATGAATCCTTAAATAATCTACCTTACATGTCATTTTTTCAAAAAAATCACGTATATCTCCATTAAATAGAAATAGATTCTTGCATTTTTTTTCTTCATAAAATTGTATGGCTCTTGCAAAACCTTTTTTATAGGGTTCAATTCCTATAAAAATATAGTCTTGATTCTCAATTACATCCTTTACGAATGATTGTGCATCTCCAAAACCTATGTCTATAACAACTGGTTTTTTTGTTTTTGGTATTTTCCCACTATTTAATAGCGCTTTAGATTTTATGTTTAAAAATTTCTTATTTGTATCTGATAACCTTCCGGCTCTTGAACTAAAGGTCTTAATCATTTTAAAAATGAAGTAGGAGAGCTTGGGCTGCTTTTATTAGACACAGCAATTCTGCCAGCAAGGTAAGCTAATCTGCCTGCCTCAACACCTTTTCTAAATGATTCAGCCATTGTTATTGGATTTTTTGCTTTAGCAATAGCACTATTCACCAGCACGGCATCATAGCCCATCTCCATTACTTTTGATGCTTCAGAGGGAACCCCTAAACCTGCATCAACAATTAGGATTTGTGAAATTTCAGAACGCAACTTTTCTAGTTCTGCTAGATTATCAAAACCTCTGCCTGATCCAATTGACGACCCAAGAGGCATTATTGCTGCACACCCTAAATCCTCTAATTCTTTGCAGTTTTTAATGTCTCTATCGCAGTAAACATATATTTCAAAATCATCTTTTGATAATTTTCTTGCTGCCTTTAGTGTTTCTTCCATATTTGGGTCCAGATTTTGCGCTGAAGTTATTATTTCAAGTTTTAGTAAATTAGTTTGAAAAAGCTCTTTAGAAATATGTGCTGATCTTATTGCTTCTTTCGCTGTTAAAACTCCTGCTGTATTTGGCAAAAGTTTCTTAATGCCTATTGGTCTTAGAATATTTTCTGATTTTTCTTCTTTATTGAATCTTTTAAGTGCCAACGTGACTAGTTCTGCTCCAGAAAGCTCAATAGCTTTTTTAGCCGTTGCCTCAGATGGATATTTTCCAGTCCCAACAATAAGTCTTGAAGAAAAGGTTTCCGAGCCTATTGCTAGATTATCCTCCGCCAACTGCTGCGATGATTTCAATTCTGTCATTATGTTCCAATTTAAAGTTATTGAATTTTGAACTAGGAACTATTATGCCATTAATTTCAATTGCAAACGGCCTATCTTTTGGACCATGTTCAGCTAAAAGATCTTTGAGCTCTTTAGAGTTTAACTCTGTTGATTTTCCATTAAGAGTTATTGTTATTTTAGACATTAACTAAAGCTGTTTTGAGCTGTTTAAAAGCTTTTGACTCTATCTGCCTTATTCGTTCTGCTGAAACTGAATATTTATCAGCTAGTTCATTTAGCGTTAGCTTATTGTCTTCAAGCCATCTTGCACGAATAATATCTTGAGACCTTCTATCAAGGCTTGAAATATTTTTTAATAGAGCATTGTGATTCACTGCTTCCCAGTTATCTTGCTCTGCAGTTAGTTCAGGGTTAAAAGAATTATCCTCAAGGTATTGGCTTGGCGAAAATGCTTTCTCATCATCCTCTTCATCTGAGGGTAAATCAAATGGTGAGTCTGCTGAATGCATTCTATTTTCCATATGCATGACCTCTTTATATGAAACATCTAAATCCGTTGCTATTTGTTTTGCTTCTTTATCAGTAAGCCAACCAGAACCTTTCTTTTTGCTTCTAAGGTTGAAAAAGAGTTTTCTTTGAGCTTTAGTGGTAGCGATTTTTACTATTCTCCAATTTTTAAGAATAAATTCATGTATTTCTGCCTTGATCCAATGTACGGCAAAAGATACAAGCCTTACACCTTTCTCGGGATTAAATCGCTTAACTGCCTTTATGAGGCCTAAGTTTCCTTCTTGTATGATGTCGGCAAGTGGAAGTCCGTATCCTGCATATGATTTAGCTATGTGTATAACAAATCTTAAATGAGAAATTACAAGCTCGTGTGCAACTTCAATGTCTTCTGTTGCATAAAACTCTTTCGTAAGCTCTAGCTCCTCTTCACGTGAGAGTATCGGTGTTGCATAAACTTGGGCCAAGTACCTATCGAGGTCTGAACCAGGATTTGCTAATGCTAATGCATAACTCATATTTATACTATAATATAACCAATGCTTATTGTAAAACAAATGGGGGTGTATATTACCACTATTTTTCTGTTGTTTTCAAGATATTTGGACATTGCTTTGATGTTAAAGTTCATTAGAATAACATCATAGTATGAGCAATGTAGATCAGTTAAAAAAACTTCGAGAAGGCCTTCTTCTCCTTAGCCGTCATCGCGAGGTAGTTTTT
>MDTG01242821.1_pt1 | contig 14098 bp, 8 predicted proteins | sample 811421 | NCBI WGS metagenome assembly MDTG01 (sample SAMN05326645, study PRJNA326480) | marine metagenome | isolation source: seawater | place: Pacific Ocean: South East | collected 2011 | reverse complement strand
GCGTCCAGCAGCACGACGCGCCGCCCCATGTCGGCCAACGCCAGACTGAGGTTGACCGACACGTTGGTCTTGCCGATGCCGCCTTTGCCGCCGGTGACTGCGATAACCTGAACCGGGTGATTGCTGCCCATCTGCGCTTGGTACCTTGTCTGTTTAACTTAACTTAGCCTGCCCGCTGGCCGTGCATCATACCGGCAAACACGTCTGCCATGGCCTGATCTGCCGGCGCTTCGTTACCTGCCATGCTGACCGCGCGACTGACCAGCTGGTGGCCCACGGCCTTGCTCAGATCGTCCGGAATCCGCTGGCCATCTGCCAGATAGGCTACCGGCAAACCCTGCTCCATAGCCAGCCCCAGTGACTCTCCCAGCGTAGCCGCTTCATCGACCTTGGTCAGGATACAACCAGACAGACCGCAGGACTTGTAGTTGTGATACGCCGCCTTCATCACCCGGTGCTGACTGGTTGCTGCCAGTACCAGCAGATTGCGTACCTGACGGCCCTGTTGGGCGAGTGCATCCAGCTGACCACGCAGGTACGGGTCATTGGCCTGCAGGCCGGCGGTGTCGATCAGCACCAGACGCTTGCCGGCAAAGTCAGCCAGCACGTCACTGAGGTTCTGCTTGTCGTCCACCACTTTGACCGGCACGTTGAGAATGCGGCCCAGGGTGCGCAATTGCTCGTGGGCGCCAATGCGGTAGGTATCCATGGTCACCAGCGCAACGTGCTGGCTGCCGTGCTTGAGCACATAACGGGCGGCCAGCTTGCCCAGCGTGGTGGTTTTGCCGGCACCGGTGGGGCCAACCAGGGCGATTACGCCGCCGGCATCAATGGGTTCTTCGCGCAGCACCGGAACGCGATGGGCCAGATGCGCCAGCAGCATGCGCCAAGCCTGGCGCACATCAGTCACGTCAGAAACCTGACGCAGCAGACCCTGACAGACATCCGCCGGCAGGCCCATCTGCGTCAGACGACGCCAGAGGCCAGCCTGCTTGGGTTTTTGCTGATTCAACTGCCCCCAGGCCAGACCACCCAGCTGGGACTCCAGCATCTCGCGCAGCCCGGCCAGCTCGGCGCGCATGGCGCTGAGCCCTGCGCTGTCGGCTTCAGCAGCCGGCGCCGGGGCAGCAGCTTGAGGACGACGCGGCGCTGCCTGCGCAGCGGGAGCCGGCTCAGTCGGCTCCTGAATCAGTCGATCCAGCAGCTCGCGCGCCTCGGCAGAGCCCTGACGGGCGGCGTGACGGGTACTGTCACCAAACAGCTGGCGGTTGACCAGCGGCTGATCGTGGGAGGCCATCTGGCCGTCTTCCAGCTCAGCGCGGGCAGCGACAATGCGCTCCTGGGTCTTTTTCAGTTCCTGATCCAGGCCCGGCGTCGGCGCGCTCAGGCGCGGCGCTTCGTAATCCAGGGCTGCTGTCAGTTCGACGCCGCCAGCCACCCGGCGGTTGGCAATGATGGACGCATCGGCGCCCAGCTCATCGCGGACCAGCTTCATCGCCTGGCGCATATCGGCGGCAAAGAAACGTTTGACTTTCATGGCTGACCTCGTCGCTTAACGGTCATCTGCCGTGGCAGATGTCTCAATCATTCGGTGCTGCTAGTTCTGGCCAACCGTCGCAATGATGGTGACCTGCTTGCTGTCCGGTATTTCCTGGTAGGACAGTACGTGGGCTCCGGGCGCCGCATAGCGGACAAACTTGGCCATCATCATGCGAATCGGCCCGGCCACCAGCAGAATCGCCGGCTTGCCCTGCACCTCCTGCCGTTGTACCGCGTCGGCCAGCGAGCGCTGCAGCTTCTCGGCCATGCCCGGCTCCAACAACATTCCGTCATCAGCGCCTTGCCCGGCCTTCTGCAGACTCTGTAGCAACATCTGTTCCAACCTGGGCTCCAAGGTGATCACAGGCAGCTCGGAGTCAAGCCCCACAATGCTTTGCACGATTGAGCGCGACAGCGCGACCCGCACCGCGCCGATCAGCGCGCCAGTATCTTGACTCTTGCCCGAGTTGTTGGCGATGGCCTCGGCGATGGTACGGATGTCCCGTACCGGCACCTGCTCCTGCAGTAGACCCTGCAGCACTTTGAGCAGGTTGGAGACCGAAATCAGGCCCGGCACCAGCTCCTCGGCCAGCTTGGGCGAGGCCTTGGCCAGCACCTGCATCAGCTGCTGCACCTCCTCGTGGCCAATCAGCTCATGCGCGTGCTTGTGCAGAATCTGGTTGATGTGGGTCGCCACCACAGTACTGGCGTCTACCACGGTGTACCCAAGCGACTGGGCCTGGTCTTTCTGCGATGCTTCGATCCACACCGCGTCCAGGCCAAAGGCCGGGTCCTTGCCGGCAATACCCTTGATATCGCCAAACACCTGACCGGGGTTAATCGCCAGCTCGCGGTCCGGGTAAATCTCGGCCTCGGCCACGCTGACACCCATCAGCGTCAGGCGATAGGCGTTGGGCGCAAGATCCAGGTTGTCGCGGATATGTACCGACGGCATCAGAAAGCCCAGGTCCTGCGAGAGCTTTTTGCGCACGCCCTTGATCCGCGCCAGTAGCTGCCCACCCTGATTGCGATCCACCAGTGGGATCAGGCGGTAGCCTACCTCCAAGCCGACCATATCCACCGGGGTAACATCGTCCCAGCCCAGCTCGCGGGTTTCCGGCGCCTGCACGGCCGGCAATTGCGCCTGTTTGCGCTCGGCTTCGACCTCTTCCTCTGCCTTTTCCTTTTGGCGCTTGGCGATAAACCAGGCGCCACCGGCAGCGATAGCACCCAGGCTCAGGAATGAAAAGTGCGGCATGCCGGGGATCAGGCCCATGACGATCAGAATCGCCGCTGCAACTGCCAGCGCCTTGGGCGAGGCGAACATCTGACGCTGAACCTGCGCGCCCATGTCCTCGGAGGTGGAAACACGGGTCACCATGATGGCCGCCGCAGTCGACAGCAGCAGCGACGGAATCTGCGCCACCAAGCCGTCACCAATGGTCAGCAGCACATAGATGCGGCCTGCCTCGGCAAACGGCAGACCATGCTGCGCCATACCAATGGCCAGGCCGCCAAGTACGTTGATAAACAGAATCAGCAGGCCGGCAATCGCGTCGCCGCGGACGAATTTGCTGGCACCGTCCATGGAGCCGTAGAACTCGGCCTCCTGCGCCACTTCCCGGCGACGGGTCTTGGCCTGCTCCTGATCGATTAGGCCGGAGTTCAGGTCGGCATCAATCGCCATCTGCTTGCCGGGCATGGCATCCAGGGTGAAGCGCGCGCTGACCTCGGAAATCCGCCCCGCGCCCTTGGTGACCACCACAAAGTTGATAATCATCAGGATGGCGAACACCACCAGACCGACAACATAGTTACCGCCGATCACCACCTCACCAAAGGCCTGAATCACCTTACCGGCCGCGTCGCCACCCTCGTGACCGTACAGCAGCACCACGCGGGTGGAGGCCACGTTCAGCGCCAGACGCAGCAACGTGGAGATCAGCAAAATGGTCGGGAATACCGCAAAGTCCAACGGCCGCAGTGCGTAGGCACAAACCAGCAGCACCACCAGCGACAGCGCGATGTTGAAGGTAAAGAACACGTCCAGCAAAAACGGCGGAATCGGCAGCATCATCATGCCGAGCATCACCAGCAGCAGCACCGGAATCCCCAGGCTGCCGTGACGCAGCCCGGCCAGATTGGTCCGCATGTTGCCCATCAGTTGTGCGCGATCAACAGCCATTGGCAGAAGTGTCCCCGAATCAAATATTTGACGCTATTCACATACTTGCCTGGGACTACGCAAAAAGCGTTCCAGCTCTTCTGTACCCTGTGTTCTCTCGATGGAACCCCATCGACAAAACGACTGTCTATTTGCCATCATGCATGGGCTGCGCGGGCTTTCTGATAGACTGACCAACGCTGCAACGGCAACGGACGGCCACAGGCGCAATACGCCTTTCCCCCAGCCTTTGCCAGCAGCGCCGTCTCGGCAAAGGCCGCTCGCCACCTCACCAGAGAGAGATGATGCGGATCCACACTACCGTGCTGTTGGTGCTCGCCGTAGCTCTTGGCGGCTGTCAGACGCTGTCCGACCAGAACAGCGTTCTCGGCCGTTCGAGTGAGGCCATCAAAACCCAGGCCCAGAAACTGGCAGACCTGGCGGCCAGCATAACCGGCGACCCGCAAGCTGAAGCACGGCATGCCGAGGTTGAGGCGCTGTTCGACCAGGCCTACATCGACCCGCTGACCCGCTACCTGAACGAGCATACCGACGACCCGGCCTACCGCGACTACGTGCCGGTGGTGCGCGCAGAACGGGACAGCCGCTGCCGTGCTATCGCCTATCGCTACAACAGCCAGCCGGCCACCCGCGACGCACTGCAGCGCCTGAAGGCGGGCTACGCGTTCTCCTGTCCTGACGTCGTCGATGAGTTTGCCAAGCGCGTGCCGGCAACGGGCAATTCTGACCCGCAAACAGCCGCTGCAGGAGCGCCTGCCGCAGGGTCGTCTGCAAGCAGCAATGGACAAGCAGGCCGTTCGGCCCAGGCGCAGGAGTGCTATCTGCTGTTCGCGATCAGAAACTATCAGCAGGCCGAGCCGCTCTGCCGCACCGCAGCCAATGCAGGTGACGCCAAAGCCCGGCATCATCTGGCCGCCATCAGCAGCAATAACGGCAATCAGACCGAGGCATTGCGCTGGGCGCGCCTATCGGCGGACCAGGGGCAGGCCAATGGGCAATTGCTGCTTGCAGAGCTGCTCAAACCCCAGGCCCCCGAACAAGCCTTTAGCTGGCTGCAAAAGGCCGCCGCGCAGGAGCTGCCCGAGGCCCAGTACCAACTGGCGCAGGCCTATAAGCAAGGCCAGGGCACCGCTGCCAATCCGGCCCGCGCCGAAACCCAGCTGCGCCTGGCTGCAGCAGCCGGCCACCTGCCCGCCATGCTGGCCCTTGGCATCGACAAGAACGGCACAGCCGCCGGACGCTACTGGCTGGAACAAGCCGCCGAGCGCGGCTCGGCCGAGGCGCAGTACCGGCTGGGGCTGGATTACCTGCGCGGCACAGGCGGTCCGGAGGATGCGCAAAGCGCCTATGTCTGGCTGAGCCTATCACTGGTCAATGGCGAACAGCGCGGCAAGCGCTATCTTGAACAACTCTCGGGGCAGTTGGACAGCGCGCAGTTGGCCGCCGCTCGTAACCAGATACAAAACCGCTTGAATAGCCGCTGAACACCGGAGCCAAGGGAATGCTACCAGTCAAACGCGCGATCATGATCCTGCTCAGCCTGATGGTCGGGCTGGTGCTGGTGGTCAGCTGGCTGATGGCAAGCGCCAACCTTGAGTTCGCCGAAAAAGCCATGGCGCAGCTGCGTCAACGCCAGATTGCCGACACCTTCTACGCCAACCTGGACCGCATCAACGCCCATCACCGCCTGATGGCGCAAAGCACCGCAGGCCTGGCCCGCGCCGGCAGTCTGATGCCGCGCCTGGGTGAGGAACTGGACGACAGCCTGCGCCGGGCCCTGCGCGACTTCCCCGACACCCACGGCAGCACCCTCTGGTACGCCAACGCCGCCCTGCCCGCCCGCTATGCCTACCGGCAGGAACAGCGCCTTGCCGTGACCGACGTGCCGAGTGCAGAACAAGCGCAGCTGCGCGAGTGGTTCCAGCGCCTGCGCGCCGCCAACGCCGCCGCCGACAGCGACCCGAGCCAGAACTGGACCGCGGCCTACTACAAAGACAGCATCAGCAGTGTGGTGATCAGCCACGCCACCCTGATCACCAACAACGCAGGCACGCCGATCGGTCTGGCCGTCACCGACTGGCTGGCCGACGACATCATTCGCACCATCAGCCGAGTAGAAGTCACGCCCGGTACCTTCTCGTTTCTGCTGGACCACGCCAACCGCAACCTCTCCAGCCTGTCTGCCGCGACCGATCAAGCCCAGGCCCAGCCGCTGATCAACGCGGTGATTGATCTTCAGCTGGGCAACCAGTTGGAGCCGCAAACGCTGCCTCAGATAGTCAATGCGCGTCAGCTCACGGCGCCGCTGCAGCAACTGCAGCAAACCCTGGCTGGCGACGATTACCGACTCTTCTTTGCCCGCAGCCGGGCCGGGATGGTCTTCGGCATCGGCGTGCCGCAGGCCGAGATAGACGCGGTATTGGCTCCCATGCGTGAGAGCAACCTGCGCATTCAGCTGATTGCCGGCGTCATCATGCTGCTGATATCGGGTCTGGTGCTGTATCTGGTGGCCGGCACCCTGCGCCAGTTGCAGAACCTGTATACCGACAGCCTGACCAGCCTGCCCAACCGCGAGCGTCTGCTGGCCGACCTTAAGAAAAGCCATACAGCCAGCCTGATCCTGCTGAATATCGACTCGTTCAAGGAAATTAACGATTTTTACGGCCACAGCTGCGGTGACCACGTGATCATCAGCCTGGCCCACGCACTGCAGGACAAGCTGGACACCAACCCCGACTGGCGCGGCGCCCGGCTGTACCGCATGCCCGCCGACGAGCTCGCCATCTGGCTGCCCGGCCACCATAACGCCGAGCAGTTGACGCCCGCGCTGGAACAACTGCTGGCGTTTATTGGCGAACTGCAGGTGCGCTGGGAAGATCAGCCCCTGACCCTCAACGCCAGCTTGGGCGTGGCCTGCAGCCAGCAGGGCAACGCCGCCGACCTGAGCGGCGAGCAATTGCTGCACGGCGCCAACATCGCCCTGGAGCTGGCCCGCCTGAACCTGGAAAGTTTTGTCTTCTACGATGCCAGCCAACGCGTACGTGAGAGCTACGAGCAAAACCTGATCGGCGCCAACCGCCTGCGCGCTGCGCTGGACAGCGGGCGCATCGTCGCCTTCTACCAACCCATCCTTAATCTGGCCACCGGCGAGATCGACAAGTACGAGTGTCTGGTGCGCATGCTCGATGAGCAGGGTGAGCCCATCAGCCCGATTCACTTTTTGGACCTGGCCAAAAAGATTCGCCTCTACCGCACCCTCACCCGCCGAATGGTTGATCTGGCGCTGGAGCGCTTTGAGGGGCAGCCGTGGAGCTTTTCGCTCAACCTCTCCTGCGAGGACCTGCTGGACCCGGAGCTAAGCGACCACATCCTCGACTCCATCGCCTCACGCGGCATGGGCAAGCAGGTCATCTTTGAGATTCTGGAATCGGAAGGGATCGAGAACTACAGCGCGGTACGGCAGTTCATTGACCGCGCCAAGGCGCAGGGCTGCCGCATTGCCATTGATGATTTTGGCACCGGTTACTCCAACTTTGAGCACCTGCTGCGTCTGGATGTAGACCTGATCAAGATCGACGGCAGCCTGATCCGCCAACTCGACAGCAACCCCACCGCACTGACCCTGTGCCGCGGCATTGTGCAATTTGCGCAGGAGCTGAGTATGCAGACCGTGGCCGAGTTCGTGCACAACCCGGCGGTACTGAATCAGGTGCGCGCCCTCGGCATCCAGCATGCCCAGGGCGCCGCTATCGGCATGCCGTCGGCCGCGCTGATCACCAAGGTTACGCTGGAGACGGAGTAGCTCCCGCCTCACCAGCTGCCAGATAGGCGAAGCGCGCTTGCGCCTCCCCCAGCCAAACTTCCAGCACATCGGCCGCAACCGGCCGGCTGACAAAGTAGCCCTGAGCGTAGTCACAACCACGTTGCTGCAACCAGTGCAGGCTCTGCTCGCTCTCGATCCCTTCGGCGATCACCGCCAAGCCCATGTTGTGCGCCAGCTCGATGGTCGAGCGCACAATGACCGCATCGTCGCTGCCCTCGGTCAGCTGCAGCACAAAGGACTTGTCGATCTTCAGGTACTGCACCGGCAGACTCTTGATCATCGCCAGCGACGAATAACCGGTGCCGTAGTCGTCTACCGCCAGGCTGATACCGCTGTCACGCAGCCGGTGCAGGCTCGCCAGGCTGCGCTCAGGCTCGCGCATCAGGGCGCTTTCAGTCACCTCCAGAGACAGGTAGCGCGGCGCCACCTGATGCCGCGCCAGCGCCTGCTCAACCAACTCGGGAAAGCCCGGGTCTTCCAGGTCCAGCGCCGAAATATTCATCGCCCCCTGCAACTCGATACCCCGCGACAGCCACTCACGCACCTGTGTCAGCACCGCGTCCAGCACCCACTGCGTCAGCAGCGCAATGCTGCCGGTCTGCTCGGCCAGCACGATAAATTCATCCGGGCGAATCGGCCCCAGACGCTGGTGATGCCAACGCATCAGCGCCTCGACCTGCGGCACCTGCCCGCTGGCCAGCGCCAGCTTGGGCTGATACACCACGCTCAGCTCGTTATGGCGCGGTGCATAGGGAATATCGCGGGCCAGCTGCAGGCGGCGCTGATAGGCCTCATCGCGCTGCGCCTGATACACCGCAACGCGGTGATCTCCCGGTTCGGCATCAGCCAGCGCCATACTGGCCTGACGCAGTAGTTCGGTAACCCCACTGCCCTGACGCGGCCATTCCACCAGCCCGGCCAGCCACTGCGGGCGCAGCTTGACCTGCTCGATCTGCAGTTTGTCTGCCAACAGCTCCAGCAACTGATCCACCACCAGCACCGCATCGTTCAGCGCCCGCCCTTCGAGCAGCAGCACAAACCCGCTACCCGGCTGCCAGGCCAGCAGACTGCGCGGCGGCAAGGCCGCGTTCAGGCGCTCGGCAGACTGGCAGATCAGGCTATCGACCAGATCCTGCCCGTGCGCCTTGACCAGTTGCGCCAGCTCATCCAGGTTGCACAGGGCCAACACCCCGCTCTGGCCGCCGGCCACCGCGCTTTGCAAACGCTCACGCACCATGGCGAGATTGGGCAGCCCGGTCAGCGGGTCATGCAACGCGTTATGCGCCAGCTGTTGTTCGCGCTCGGCAATACCCTCGCGCATCAGATCGATGCTGTCGGCGAGCATGCCCAGCTCATCAGCCCGGCGCCGTTTGAGCCAGACGCGAAACTGATAGTCGCCACGGCCGATACGCCGCGCCGCATCAGCCAACGTGGCCACCGGACGCGCCAAGCTGCCGGCCAGCCAAACCGCAAGTAACGACGACGCCAGCAGCGCAGCCAGGGTAATCAGCAGCAGCTCGCGCTTGAGTACCGTAAAGCTGGCGAGCAGATCACGCAGCGGGCTGATCAACTGCACCTGCACCGCATAGGGCGCCTGCTCCAATAAGGTCAGCTGGACCAACTGATACCGCTCGCCATCGAGATTCAGCGTCTGCTTGTTCTGCACCGGCCCCGCCGGCCACTGCTGGGCAGCGGGCAGCGTGCTCAGCGCATCCTGCACTTGCCCGTTGTGGCTGCTGACAAAGCGAATATCCAGCCCGGTCAGCTCGCGCAGTTCGTCGGCCAGCGCCTGGTCCAGCCGAAAGGCCATGGCGACCTCGCCAACCGGCAGCGGCGCCCGCAGCACCGCATCGACCAGCAAGTAGGGCTGCTGATCAATCACCGCAATCAGCGCCTCGGGAGACAAGCTGGCCACCGCCTGGATCTGCGCCTGCCCATCGCGCCCGGGAACGCTGGCGATACGCAACTCGCCGGCGGCGTCAAAGAACAGCGCCTGATCGGCGCCGATGCGCCGCGCCTGGTTATCCAGTGCAGAGGCAATGGTCGGCAGATCACCACTGGCTACCGCCTGACGAAAGCCAAAATCCGCTGCAAGAATCTGGGTAGCCGTGGTCAGCTCACGGGCCCGGGCATCCAGCACGCTGCGAAAAACGCGCGCACCCAGCTCCAGCTGCCGTGTGGCCTGCCGCTCGGCAGAGAGACTGGTGCTGGTGTAAACCGCCACAAACACCGCCAGCAGCACCAGCGCCAACAGCCCCACCAGCAGCAGAATCAGCCGGCCGCGCAGGCTCTTAATAGCCATACTTGCCGCCTGCCGGGCCGTAGCGCCGCAGCAGCGAGGGCGAGTCGTCCTGACTGTCGGCCACCGGGGTGTAGCTGATTGGCAGCTCCAGCTGCTGCAGCTGCGTCAGGTCCAGCTCGCCCAAGGGCTGCGGCGGCTGATCAACCAACTGCGGATGCCACCAGGATACCGGCCACTGCCCGGCCGGCAGGTCTGGCAGCTCAAGCTGGCCCTGCCCGTTGCTGACCGCAAAGCGCGGGCTGTCGGTGACAACGATATAGCCGATCATGCTGTCGTGAATATTGCAGCCCAGCACCACCACACCGGCCTGGTTGAGCGTCACAGGCGGCGCGTCGGTGCCGGAGAACAGGCTGAGTTCAAACGTCTTGGCGGGTGAAAAGGAATACACGTGATGGCGTACATCATCACTGTTGGGGAAGGTCACTTCACTGCCGCTGGGCACCACCAGCACGCGGGGTACAAAACGCCGGCTGACCTGGTCCATTACATAAGGGCCAGTGCTGGCGGGCGGCACGCCGTCAACCATCAACACCAGCCCCGGCAAGGGCTCGCCATCCTGATCCAGCACCTGCAACGCGGCCGCCTCGCCGGCTGTCGCCAGCCCCAGTACTACCGACGCCAGCCACACGCTGGCGAACCTGTTACCACGCATTCCCGTACTCCCTGTTATAGCGGCCACGCTCTAAAGCGGGCACAACCCTTGACACCCACGGTCAGCGCAGCAGACTACAGCGAGTCCGCAGCAGACATTCAAGCCGGCTTTGGCAGGCTGACAGGCGCGCAGCAGACACGCGCAGCCATCAGCCGTTCCTATACAGTCCGGTTTACCGACGATAGCATAACGAAATCATTCGCCAATACGCAGGCCATCCGATGACGCAGCACGCCATAACGCTGTCCGTACTGGACCTCTGTTCCATTGCCGAAGGCGCCACCGCCGCCACCGCGTTGCACAACGCGCTGGAACTGGCGCAGCACACGGAAGCGCTGGGTTACCGCCGCTTCTGGGTTGCCGAGCACCACAACATGACGGGCATCGCCAGCGCCGCCACCTCGGTGGTCATGGGCTATCTGGCCGCCGGCACCGAACGCATCCGCATTGGCTCCGGCGGCATCATGCTGCCCAACCACGCCCCACTGCAGATTGCCGAGCAGTTTGGCACCCTGGAATCGCTCTACCCCGGCCGTATTGATCTTGGCCTGGGCCGCGCCCCGGGCACCGACGGCATGACCGCCCAGGCCTTGCGCCGCGGCCGCACCGATGGCGAAGACTTTCCTCAGATGCTGGATGAGTTACGCCAGCTGTTTGCACCGGCCAAACCCGGCCAGCGCCTGCGCGCCGTACCCGGCACCGGCTTGAATGTGCCCATCTGGCTGCTCGGCTCCAGCACCTTCAGCGCGCAGCTGGCCGGCCGCCTGGGCTTGCCCTTTGCCTTTGCCGGGCAGTTTTCGCCCGACTACCTGTTCAGCGCCCTGCGCCTGTATCGCGAAAGCTTTACCCCAAGCGAGCAGCTGCCATCGCCCTACGCCATGCTGGGCATCAACGCCTGCCTGGCAGACGACCGAGAACAGGCGCACTACCTCGCCAGCTCGCACCAGCAGGCCTTTCTCAACCTGATTCGGGGCACACCGGGCCAGCTGCCGCCGCCGACCCACGACATGGAATCACTGTGGCAACCGCATGAACGCCACCAGGTCATGTCGACTCTGTCAGGCAGCCTGATCGGAGACGTTGAGGCGGTTGGTGGCCAGTTGGCCGAACTGCTGGAGCGCACCGGCGTCAACGAGCTGATCGTCAACAGCCCGATTTTTGACCAGAGCGCGCGCCAGCACAGCTACGCACTGCTCAAGCGGGTTACCGAGGCGCTCTAACAAGCGCCTCGCTGCGCAGCGGCCGCGCCAAGGCATAACCGCATCTGCCCCTTCCCTGTCGCAGGCGACTCTGGTAAAAAGAGCGCCTGCGCGGGTGTAGTTCAATGGTAGAACGGCAGCTTCCCAAGCGTGCGACCTGAGAGTCGTGGAGGTAACTAGCCTTTTCGCCACGTTTTAGAGCGAAAAAAATAGCATCCTAAGGATGTAATCGACCTCGGTCGTGATCATCAACCACGGTGTAAGCCGTGTAAGTAATTGTCCAGCAGACCTCGGTCTGTAGCGGACCGGATGTCCAACCATCCGTAACCTAGGAGCAGTGCGTGGTCGGTAACGACTGGGTGCCAAGCGCTCTGACAATGTAATCACCCTCTTGGGTCTACTTTGACCCGTGAGGGTCAAAGTAGGATCTCGTTCCGCAAAACGAGTGAGATGCTAGGTTGAATCGAAGGGTTAGCGTAAGCAAACCATCATCGAAGTGTCGTCAAGCTGACTGAGCTTACTGCGGTAAGTGGCTCATGCCCCTCGGGGCAGTGATCGGATGGAGCATTGCTTGGTTGCTCCACGTTGGCAGTATGATCACCGGCATCAAGATGGAACCCTCCCGATTCGTGTTACTGACACGGAACAGGGTAAGACCGATGTCATGTCTCCTCGGAGACTAGTTAGCCGCAAGGCGAAGCGACGTGGCAGCGGTTAAAGGATGATGGAAAAAGCGAAAGCCGTGCTGTAATGGTGCGGATAGGGGATGCAACGATCGCCCCGAGCCGAAAGGCTGCTGACTTCCATCAGGTAGTCTGTCGCTAGACAGTCTTGTAAATCTAAATCGACCCTAGGGCGGATTCACTTCAGCCCTCGGGCTCGAAATGTGTTCACCCCATGGGTTTCTCATGGGCGGGCGTAGCTCAATGGTAGAGCTTTTGGTTCCCAACCAAATGACGCGGGTTCGATTCCCGTCGCCCGCTCCACTTTCTGATAAGTGGAGGCAGATATGGACACGCTCAAACGTGATGTCGTCTCCCCCCTATGGCACCAATGGCACTCTATCGAGTGGTCAGCCGTGTCCGGACGGGTCAGGAGATTACAAGCACGCATAGCGAAGGCAGCCAAAGAGTCAGATTGGCGCAAGGTCAGACAGCTGCAACGTCTGATAACAAAATCTACGAGCGCGAAGGCACTAGCCATCAAGCGAGTAACCGCAAACCGAGGCCACAAAACCCCAGGTATCGACGGGGAATTGTGGTCAACGCCAGAAGCAAAATGGGCAGCGCTGCGAACCTTGGGTAACAAGGGCTACACGGCAATGCCACTGCGCAGAATACACATCCCGAAAACCAGCGGAGGCAAGAGGCCACTGGGCATCCCGACCATGCGTGACAGAGCTATGCAGGCACTATACCTGTTAGCCCTGGAGCCCGTGTCGGAAACCAATTCGGATCTCAACTCCTATGGGTTCAGGCCTCACAGATCCACACAGGACGCAATGATGCAGTGCTGCAATGCACTTGCTCGGCAGCATTCTGCTCCGTGGATTCTGGAAGGAGACATTCGGGGGTGTTTCGACAATATCAGTCACGAGTGGCTGCTCAAGAACATTCCACTTAACCGGATTGTTCTGCGGCAATGGCTTAAGGCTGGCTATGTGGATATGCGCAAGCTGTTTCCAACGAAAGCAGGCACACCTCAGGGGGGCATCATTTCCCCTGTGCTGGCGAACATGACACTGGACGGCATCGAAGGAATGCTCAAAGAGCACTTCCCTCGGCGCAGCAAAGTGAATTTCATCCGCTACGCGGACGATTTCATCGTCACCGCAACAACGGTCGAAGAGCTGGAAACAGCCAAGCGACTGATTCAGCGGTTCCTCAAGGAAAGAGGACTAGAGCTGTCCGAACGGAAAACCAAGTTAACGCACATCAGCGAAGGCTTCGATTTTCTCGGCTGGACGTTCCGGAAGTTCAACGGCAGGTGGAGCATGACTCCTTCGAAGGCAAGCCAGAAAAGGATCTATGCGAAAGTCAGAGACATCGTAAGAGCGCACCGCGCATCCTCACAAGGGGTGTTGATTGCTGCGCTGATCCCCGTACTCCGGGGATGGGGCTACTACCACAAGCATGTAGCCTCCTCGCGGTGTTTTGCGAAGCTGGATCACAAAATTTGGCAACTGCTATGGCGCTGGGCCAAAAGGCGGCACCCGAACAAAGGCCGCCGCTGGATCAAAAACCGCTATTGGTCAAAGATCCGGGGGCGCGATTGGGTGTTCAACGACAAACGCCTCCAGCTGCGTATTCCGGCGAACGTGACCGGTCATTCCGGGGATCGTGACCGATTTGCGCACGGCCTTCACGCTGGAACGGGTTTTGTACTCTGAGCGGTCACG
>MDTG01155148.1_pt1 | contig 14098 bp, 10 predicted proteins | sample 811421 | NCBI WGS metagenome assembly MDTG01 (sample SAMN05326645, study PRJNA326480) | marine metagenome | isolation source: seawater | place: Pacific Ocean: South East | collected 2011 | reverse complement strand
TTAGCTTTTTCCTGAATTGAATGAATCCGCCATTATTCGCGGTGCTTACATTTCCGGACATGTTCGCGCAATTGCGTCCGTTTTCTTGAAAAAAATTTAATTTGCCGTTTGATACACCGCCCATCACCTGATCCGTGATAAATTTCCAGTGTTTCTCTGGCTTGTTTGTAAAATCATCAATAAGCATATTTTTATTCTTTGACAAACCCGAGACCGAAAACATCATTAAAGGTAAAATTAACAAAACATACTTTAACATTTTTAATCTCCAGCATAAATTTTCATTTACCTTTACGAACAAAAACATAGCAATGATCAATTTTTGTAAAGTAAATCGATCTCTTGATATTTTTTTTGATTAAAGAGCATCCGTTGCAGCAAAAAAAATGGATTTGTTGAGGAACCTGTCCAGACAATGAGGAAGTCATTAATAGTCCTGATTATTTTTCTTAACAAATGAAAAATTCCTCATGGATTTGGCTTGAGTTTGGAAGCACAATGTTGCGAAAATCCGTATATTATTCGTGTAAGTGGTTTTGAATTTATAGAAATTGAGCATTCTTTACATCAATACACTCAAAATTAATTTGGCTCTGAGCAGTTAAACTTTTAATCGCAGCAAATTTGTAATTTATGCCATTCGGAAAACTGAGTTTAGCCTAACATCCGTATGCCATGAATTTGTAGGTCATTAGGTCTAAATCATTGTACGTTTTTTTCTAAATAAAGAAAGAATGGAACGGAACGGTATGAAAAAATTAAAGATACTAGATGGCAAGCTAAATGTTGCCACCGAATCAATTTTTATGAATATGATCAAATAATGTATATAAAATAATGCATAAGGAGAAAAAGATGGCTAGGTTAAAAAAGTTAGATAAAATTTATGCTCCGATATTGTTGGTGCTTGGCTTAATCTTGGCTTCGAGTGTTATTTAACATATGGCAAACATCAAACCTGTGATAATTAGCACGATGGGTGATATGGCCGAACATGGCTATTACATCTCTATACATTGTGAAAGCTGTAATCGTTGGAGGGATATAGACCCGCGAAAATGGTTGGACCAAGGATTGCCTGATGTCGAGTATACTCAGGCGGAGTTTAAGTGCGAAGATTGTGGTGAATGTGGTAAAAAACAAGTTCGCTCGGTAGAAACCGATCTGATGGGGCATATAACCAAGCATTAATAAGTGTTTAAACGGCTGTGATTGGACATACAGATTTTATTTTAGCTCTCAACTATTTTTGCGGTTTCCTTGTCAATTTTTATATTTTATTTGCATTAACCTGAAAAAGATAACTTAAAAGAATTACTGTAAATAAAAACATGGTCGGAGTGAGAGGATTTGAACCTCCGGCCCCTGCCTCCCGAAGACAGTGCTCTACCAGGCTGAGCTACACTCTTATTAAAAATATTAATTGCCTCAAATCTGAAAATCCTGAGTCTTTCTGCTGGATTTAGATGTTTCTCTACCCCTGCATTTTCTAACGTTCATAATCTCACACGAAATGAGAATAGCTGCAAATTTGGAGCAGAGTGGAGCAGGAGTGGAGAAAATTTAAAGTTTCGATAAGCTTTTCAAAGCGGCTAAATGCTCACTGTGACTGATCTCCATCGACCTTTTCTCCGACATCAGACCACCGAGTTTAGCCAATGCAACGGATGCCGAGACGGCAGCTGACCATTGTCCAGACTTCTCTGCACCTGAAATAGCTCTTCGAAGACCACGGGCAATTTCATCAACTGTGATTTGGTTATTCCTCCGTGTTTCATCCTGTAGCTGCCGTAATCTCACCCTAATCTTGCCGTGTTTTAGGAGTTCATGCGCGCGAGAATGGATCGTACTTGCCTTCATATTTTCCGCGTCATAGGCAGCACGATATGAGGAAGATGCATTTCCCGAAATGAGAAATGCGTCGACGAAAGCTTGCTGTTAAGAGGTTAAGTTTTTTACAATCATTGGCTTGGTCTGAGTATATCACTATCAGACCTTAACGCATATCCTAATACCCAGATGCTGAAAATAGACCGATGTTGGACGGGTAGAATTCTTGTTAAACGTTGAAATACAAATGGCTGGGCTATTTCACGCGACTGCAGCGAGTTTTGGATATTTGCAACATCTATTACCTATGTTTAATAATATTGTCCCAGCATTTCAAACAATGCTGCAAATCTTATCTTGCTAAGCTTAATAAGGAACGTTTTGGAAGGCAGTGCATAAAGCATGGCGGTATACTCTATCAAAATGTTCAATTTTGGTCTATTTGTCTAATTTTGACAAAAATCAGGTTCGGCCTACAAAACACCTGCGTTTTCTGAATCTTTCAATGAAGCCGCCGCACAGATTTGCACCTGAGAGCCAAAGGCAGATGTGAAGAATTTTTCATTTTTACACTTTGGCACGTAGGAAAAGCTTGTAACAGTTTAAGTCAATGGTCGCAGAATTTCTTTGATTGGCTATTCGCCTGCCCCTTTTTTTGATTTTTAGAGGGCTTCCTGCGAGTTCCTGTTGAAGCGTACTTCGGCGGAATGGCTGAAGGCGCTGGTTTGCTAAATCAGTATGCGGGCAACCGTATCGAGGCTTCGAATCCCTCTCCCTCCGCCATACCACCGTCCAAAGATGTCCAAAGATGTATATTAACCCATTGATAGTATGGGTTAATATGGGATAATCAGCCTTTTCCGTCTATTGCAGTCCAACCCAATCCGGCGTAAAATGTGGGATGTTTTGTGGTATGGAAAATGGTTAAAGGCAAACACCCTTTAAACGCGCTTAACGCGCTAAATGCGGTGCGGATAGGAAAGCTGTCGTATCCGGGGCGTTATGCCGATGGAAATGGTCTTTATTTGGTTGTCGACCAATCCGGCGCCAAACGGGTTGGGTGCTTCGAACAGTAGCGCGTGGCCGAAGGCGGGACATGGGTCTGGGGGGTATAAAAACGGTTACCCTCGCTGAGGCCCGCGCTATGGCACAAAAATATTGCGAGATAGCCAGAAGTGGCGGCGACCCCCTTGAGAAGCGACGTCTAGAAAGCCAAGAGGTGCCAACCTTTAAGGAGGCTGCCTTCGCTGTGCATTTGGAAAAATCCAAAGCACGCAAAGCAGTGGTTTAAGACTATAGAGATCTAGCTTTTCCGTTCATTCAAGCCCAGGCGATTAGTTACGTCATCTCTGCCGATGTCTTGCGTGTGCTCTCTCCCGTGTGGATCGAGAAGCCTGAGACAGCTAGGCGCCTGACGCAACGAATATCTTGAATAATTAAGTGGGCTCGGGATAGCCAATATTATTCTGGCGATGATCCAGTAGAGGCGGCATTAGAGGGACTTCCGCGACAAAAAAATCCGTTAACCACCAGAAAGCAGTGAACTTCCATTCCTTATCATCGGAAAAAAGACTGATATTTAGAAAAAATTAAGATAATATGTCCCATTGACATTTTTATGCTCATCCGCGGAAAGTTTCTTTTCCGTTGGTTTGATTTTCTCCTGTAAATATCTAACTCGATTATTTCAAACATAATGCAAGTGTAAAGTTACTTTGTCATTTGCACACTGAGTGATCTCACAAAAAGGATTGCAAAATTTATTCTCTCCAAATCTAGTGAACTTAATTGGGCCACAGAATTGGACCAAAGAATGGCTATCTCTGAGCTTTCGTTTACGTTATGTCTGACTGAAAAATAGGTGAATGAATTTGATATACTGAGAAGAAAAAAAGGGGCGATAGGCCCCTTTTTTATCAATTTTTACATTCTCATTTCAGCCCTAGCTCTTTATAAGCTCTAAGGGCTCCCGGATGCATTTTGACCCCAGCATTTTTGAATGCACTCATCCCAGGCTTTGGATTCCATGACTTATAAACCGTTTTCATGAACTTTCTGGTTTTTTCAGTATAAACATATTTTACAATTTTATAAATTGTCTCCTCTGGCACAGAGGCTTGCGCCATGACAGTACTGGGAACACCATAAGATTGCGCATCGTTGACCACACCGTCGCCATAATCTTTTGCTTTGATTGTATAAGGCGCGAATGCTGGGTTCTTACCCATCAATGTTTTAAGCTCATTTTGTGTGAGAGAAATTAAACGAATTTTTCTTGTTGCAGCGAGAGCGGACACAACTGGCACAGGTACCGCAGAAGCTACTGCGAATGCATCAATATTACCGTCACGTAAAGCATTTCCAGCTTCGCTAAACCCTAGAAACTGCGCTTTAACCGAACTTCGAACACCGGCTGCTCGAAGTATCAGGTCAGCATTTGCAGAAGTCCCGCTCCCCGCCTTTGCCAATGAAACTCTTTTTCCTTTTAAATCAGAAAATAGCTTAATATTATCTTTTGCCAAACTCACAAAGTGGATTGGCGAAATGGTTAGAGACATAAGAGCCCGTAAGTTTGTTGCTGGCTTTTTCCCTTTAAATTTTCCTGTCGCTGTGACTGCGTTATAAACCGCTCCTAAGTTGGCAAGGCCTAGGTCCAATCCACCATTTTCTTGGCTCAACATACGCATATTGGTGGTCGAACCAGCAGTCGTTCGGGTGGAGAGTGTAATACCTTTTATATCCCTGGTAATCGCGGTAGAGAGACCCCCACCCATGAGAAAGTAGCTACCACCAGGTGAACTAGTCCCTAAAACAAGATTTTTGGCTGAAACGAACGTAGGCGACACGAGTAAACCTAACAACGTTACAGCAGCTAAAAACGATCTTTGACCACTCTGCATGCTTATTTCCTTTCTGATTATCGTTCGATCATAGGTTAAAACTTACACAATCAATCTTTTTTACGTTAAAGTAGACGAATAAATAGATTCGTTCAATTTTTAGTTTTGTAAAACTGCCATAAAACAAACAAAGAAAATAAAATCAATGGCACTATTGTGTAAACACCATGTGTTAAAACCAATGCAATGCCTATTATCACGGCTAATATGCGTAAAGCGGGACTCATTTTAGAGTAGAAAAATCCCTCGATACCGCTCGAAATAGCGACTCCCCCGAGAGCGAGTGTCCCAATAGTTAATCCTATGTCTAAAGCGCTACCAGTTAAAAGCAGTCCTGGCTGGTAGACAAATAAAACAGGCAAATAAAAGATAGCCATCGCTTTTAACATGGCTGCATTACAAACTGGCCATAATTTTGCTTTCGAAATGCCGGCGGCCATATAAGATGCCAAGGCGACCGGAGGCGTCACATTAGAGGCCTGCCCCCACCAAAGCACGAGTAAGTGCGCAGCCATTACTGGAATGTCAAGCTGAATAAGAGCAGGAGCTGCTAAGGTTGCAAGAATAACGTATGCTGGTATGACCGAGAGACCCATACCTAATATATACCCGATTACAAATATAAAAATCAGAGTAAAAGCTAAATTACTCTCAGCTAGGTCTATAATTAACCCCGTAATTCTTATTCCGGTTCCAGGCAGCAGAACAGCACCAGCAATAATAGAGACCGGCCCAGCGATAGCAATGATTGGTAAAGAGCTTTTTGCTCCCTCTGCGAGCGAGACAATAATGTCTTTCAAACCCATTTTTCTTCTGCTGAGCCAGCTCGCTAAAATTACGCTGCCAATAGCTAACAGGCCGATACGGCGCAGAGAATAGTCCAAGTAAACGAGCACAACTATAACAATTACTGGAATTAAATACATCCAACCCTGTTTCAAGGTTTCTCGAAAAGGCGGACACTCGTTGGGTGGTAACCCTCTCAGGTCATTACGCATTGCGTAAAAATGTACCTGAAGATAAACATTGAGAAAGTAAAGTAATGCAGGAATAGTAGCATAGAGGACGATCGTACCATAGGAAAAACCTGTTAAAGCTACCATAATAAACGCGGACGCTCCCATTACAGGAGGCATAACCGTGCCCCCTGTCGATGCTGCAGCCTCAATACCCCCGGCGACAGCAGGTCGATACCCAGTTTTTATCATCATTGGAATAGTGATACTTCCAGTAATCGCAACGTTCGCAGATGCAGAGCCTGAAATACTCGCTGTAATAAAACTTGATCCAACCGCCGCTTTTGCTCCACCTCCTGCTCTTTTACCTAAAAAAGAAAGACAAATGTCAGTAAAGAAATCAGAAGCACCGGACCGAATTAAAAAGACCCCGAAAACGAGAAAGAGAAAAAGGTTTGATGACAACACATATGTAATTGAACCATACAGACCATCTGTCTGGGCATATAGAGCCGTCGCAATTTGTCGAAAATCAAATCCTCCGTGGACGAAGGGCCAAGGAACAAAAGAGCCAAAATACAAGAACGCAAGAAACGCTGTGGAAATAATCGCCATTGATAAACCAAGGGAACGCCGTCCTGCTTCAATAACGCCAATAATCATTATCCAGCCCATCCACATATCAAAGTCACCTATGGGAAACCCCTCGTTTTCCGCGAATACGAGGTATTGATCATTAAAACGGTATGTTGCTACGCACGTTCCGATTAACAAAACCGCGTCTAACAATCTTCCCGTGATCGCCTTTGAAAGAGGGTAGGCACATATCGACAGGGCAACTCCGGCGAAGATAAAAAGGCTCCTATCAAGTGCAGGACTAAATGTACCGAAAGTAGCTACATAGATATAGTATGATGTTGTACCCAACGCGACGGCAAAGGCGATATTTTGCCATTCGCCTCTAAAACGTCTACTGAGTTCTCTAAGATTTAAATCTATTTTCATATCCAATCGGAAAAAAACAATATAGTAGGAGGTAAGTAAATCTGCCCTTAAAATTATAATTCAACGTTGACAAATTTAGTCAGATCTACCCAAAATCAAAAGTATTTAAACTGCTTCTGATTATAACCTTAAACGATGAACGTAGCTAACACCACTCCTATTCGCATTTTAAGGGAACCTGATCTCAGGGCTGTCTTAAACGTATCAGACGCGCTTTCCATAATTGAAAAGACTTTTGCTGACTATGGTTCTTCTTACACACAATGTTTATCCAGGCCTCCATCTCTATTTGCTGGTTCTGGGGAAAAGGGAGACGGTGCAGTCAAAGTTAAGGCGGCAACATTAACTACTCAAAAAGTGACCGGGGTTAGGCTTATAAGTGACCGTAGGATTGGCGAAAAGGTGAAAAGCCATCACATTCTATGCATTTTTGACGATACCACTGCTTTGCCTATTGGGCTTATTGATGAGACTTGGCTTCACCGATTTCGTACTGCGCTAACAGGTGTAGTCGCGGCCAAAATTTTGGCTAAATCGAACTCGTCACAAGTCGCGCTAATCGGCGCAGGTGCAATCGCCTCACAACTTTTTCCTGCCCTAACAGACAGTTTTAATTTATCTGAGATAAGGGTGGTTGCAAAACATTCAAAAAATGCAAGGATTTTCTGTGAGAAACATCAAAGGCTATCACGCGCTAAATTGTCGCCTGTTCTTAATGCTGCTGATGCAGTGCATGGCGCAGATATAGTAATAACTCTTACTTTTGCGCAAGAGCCTGTAATATTTCCTGGGATGCTAAAACCAGGCAGTTTTCTATGTTCAATGGGCGAAACTGAGGAGGTTGATTTGACTGTACTTGATGAAATCGATTGTTTCGTCGTTGATGATTTTAATTATGCGACGGTCTTGGGTGATATCGCGCAATGGATAAAAAGGGGTAAAATTAGTCGAGAAAACTTAGAATCAAAGGTAGATGCAAATATAGGGGAAATTATAGCAAATCGAAAGCCAGGTAGAAAAACACAAAACGATAAGATCATGTCTATTATTCAAGGGATGGCAATTTGTGATCTTGCATTAGCTCATTTTGCACTCAAACAGGCATCTATTATGAACTTAGGTGAAGAAATATCGCTTTTCGAATGGCAGTAGTGTGAGCAAAATTTGTCTGTAGTTATCAGTGGTTATTCAATAACTTGCCGAAACCTTGAACAGTGGTTTTTATTCCAATTAATCTAAGGCACTGCCAGAATGTAGCCTGATTGCTGGTTATAACCGGTTTTCCAACTTCGTTTTCCAAATCCTGGATAATCGAAAGGGATGGTAAATTCGTGCAACTTATAAAGATCGCGTCGGCATCTTTTGAATTGACCAAGGAACCAAGTTTTGCTGCAACCTGCGGTGGGACCCGTCCAATATTGGCACGTTCTTGCGCGGACTCTCCCATCTGAAGACTCCGTAATGCCACAACCTCAATTCCATGTTCTGCAAACCATTCTTTTTCACGTTTATTGACGAAATCAGTTCGTGGCGTTGCCAATCCTATCCGCTTTACCCCTAAAGCTTTCATTGAATCGAGAACTGCAGTTGCTGTTAGCACACTTGGAGCGCCGGTTAACCGTGACATGGTCCTGAGTATTGGTTCGCCATCAGCAAAATAGGTGCAGGATGTGCAACCAAACGCAACTACGTCAATGTCTGCAGATCCGAGATTACGGCTCGCATCTTCTACGTTACTAGCAATTTGTTTATAAAGTGCTGGCTCTTGCGGACCATCTTGGAAAGCCCGAGAAACGTGAATAGATACTCCATCAGGTGCCATCATTTGAAATTCAGGCTCAATACTTGTATTTGTTGAGGGACAGATCAAACCAATTTTCCCGCGCCAACCATATGGCGTATACATGGCTAGAGCCTTGCTATCCGTGGAAAATTTCTCCACATCGCCCCTTATTTGTTTGTGTTTTGTGTCAGTCATATTTATTAAACCAAGCTGATTGTCTAAACTTTAGTTATGCAGGAAAATATGCCACCGCCTGTCTTTGCTTGATGCTCTGTTCCACCGCTAACAAAAAGTTTTCCGGTTCCCAGCAATCCTCCTATTAAACCGCTTGCTGCTGCTCGCATATGTTTGTCTGGATCAAGTTCACTTTGAAAAATAGTTGTCCGATCCCCACGAACCAATCCACTAGAAGCGACCCCAGCTTTTAGGAATGTCGCTTTGAGCAGATCTGTATTATCTAGTTCCCCAATCTCATCAAGCGAGCAACCCGCCCCGAGCAACATCTTCTTTATACTTCCCGTATCAAGGATATCTTCAATTGGAGTTGTGTGAACACGGAACCCACCTGTTTTCCCTAGCCTGTTACCAAGCACAAGAACCTCACCTACATCAACCTCGGTTCCTGAAAACGCCATGCATTTATTTGAAAATTGGTTTAAGTCTGTTCCAATTTTTACATTTCGTATTTCTTCCATCCCAATCTCTCCTAAAGCTAGTGCAACACCTAGAGCTGCCGCACCGCGAGATTGCCCACTAGATCCCGCCCGACCTATGACACTGGTGTCTCCCGTCTTAACTGCTGCTTGATGCGTTAAAATTGGGCTTTTGACAAAAACTAGTTTCACTTGGCTTGCAGACAAATTAGCCTCTGCCATGGAGGCTTTGACTGCATCAGATACCAATGTGATGTGTTTTAACGTAACAAGTTCCGTGGCGTGTATAGGTCTTGTTTGGGCACCGCCCATTGAGAGCCGGAGACTCTCTGAACTGAGTTTTAAATCGCTGTCGTCATCTAAAACAGAAAATATGTAAACGCAGGGACTAAGTACGCCTTCGCAACCGGTGGAGAAAATTATTGTAGATTTTTCAAGCAAGGCTTCACCACCCAATTCTGAGATAGTATTTTTAGCATTATCAACCGCTACTTGCCTTGAGAAATCATTGATGGTTGCTGTTCCCTCCGTTTTTCCGATAAGAGCGAGCCGTTTGACCTTCTTCAAAGGTAATGCACTAAGAAATTGTTTTAAGCCAGCCACATCCCCGGGATGTTCCGTCGAGTAAGCATCAACTAATGTATGCATATAGTTTGCCTTTATTCCGTGTACCAAAACTTCGAAATGGTAAAATTGTGTAAATAGAAAACTTACTATATCGTGAGAATTAAATCATTAAATTAAAATAATAGCTTGTTCTGTAACAGTAGCCAAAATATATTTCAGGTTAGGATGAATATTTCTCTGGGAGGAGGATACAATAATTAGATTGGCAGGTAAGTACCAAGTCGTCTCTGGGGTACGGACTCGATATGTGAAAAAAAGGGTCTGATGATACCGTGGTCTTATTTCACCAAGGGAATTTTGGTTCTACTATTAGCGCGGATGCTAAAAAGGATTGGGGACAAACTATTGATGATCTTGCCCGTTGGTGCCATTTCTTTGTTTTGGCGGCAAATCATTCTTGCCCTAGTGTTGGGGGAGCTCTAGTGTTCACCCAAAATGGAGGAGGTGTTTGTGAGATCTCTTTTATATTCTGGATGACTTCTTTGATAGCATTCCTTCTAGTTTTCCCAATTAAAGCCTGAAGAGCGTTTAACTCGGATCCGAATCCAGTTCTATTTAAGAAATGAAATGCATCACGTAAATTACGTTTTTTAATCTAAATATCTAACGGTTTCTATAAATATCAGGAAAAAATAATTCTCATAAGTGTCATAAAATGTTTCTGCACATTATTCCTACGCGTCTCATATTTAGCGTGTGCGCTCTCTTCAATCTCGCGTTGCAAACGAATTGACCAAAGTGGTTTAACTTTAAAAGGGTGCAATGAGTATCTAACATCGATTATTCTCTCCCCATTGACTTTCGCTTTTGCAATAAAACCATCACTAAAATTCGAGAAACGATTAATATCTTTAGCTTGTTGGGATTTAAGATCAAGCCAAGGAAAATCTCTTTTAACATCAAGCTTCTTTGCCAGTTCCCCCTCAAAAATTTTTGGTGCAAAATTTGGACGCACTGCATTTATATAAAAGATTCCATTTTCTTCATAAATGGTTCGCCACAATAGCGCGTTTGCAAACGTTGGTTTTACCAAAATTCGGGTTGGATTATGATGGCGTTGCCCAGCTAAACGTTCAACCATCATTTTCGCAGAAAAATTTTGAAACAACCCAAAACATAAATAAATGGTAATCCAAGCTACTCCAATTAAAGCCCATTTTTTCGTTCGCAAAACTATACACAAGGTTTTTGTTTCATCAGCTAAAGAGGACTTCGATACCGCAAGCTCTGAAGCTCTCTAATCACAGTGGACGACTCAGGTTGGTAAAAGGACTGACAGGATCGGTGCACGAATACGCAAAGGTAACTATGCCTAACTCAAACAACATCCATTCCTTCGGGATCGCCGTATATGTTTATAAATATTAAATGATGCAAGGCAATATATTATGGACCCTAAAGACCCTAATATTAGGAAGATGCGTTGGCGCAGTATTGGCTTTCCATTAGGTGCTTCAGCATTGGTAATTTTGGCATCTATACACTTCTAAGTGAGCAATCAACAAGTATTTTAAGGAGCATCAATATATCTTTGTTTACAATAACGCAAACTTATTTCATCTTCATCATCTAAGAAAGCGTCTCAAATAAATTAATTTTGTTCTTTGTGTTTGCGACGTTTTTGAGGGCAATCAGAAGGTCTATTTCCTCGAACTCGTGGTCTATTTTGCCCTCGGAGATTAAAACTCTCATCCGGTTTTCCCACAAAACAGCGTGGTATGAATGGCCATCTAGAGGTAAGAAAATAAGCATAGGTACCATTTGTGAAATCTGGCGTAGATACAAATAATCCATTGCATTGATCTAGATCTCCAGTGCCTTCGCGATATTCATAATCGGCAATAAAAGTCCCATCGTAGGTGCCACCAGGGTTATCACCATCAGATGAACGCTTCCCGGATTTTAATTGATAACTTGATTTCAATTCCTTAATACCACCTTTAGAATTTTCTTTATTTGAGTATCCATAAAGACTGTAAATTGGAAAGCCATCGGCCGCCCATCCAATCACTTTTGAATGGGTTTCACTTGTTACATTTTCTTTTGACATTAAAGCCTCCGGCAAACCATGGTAGTGATATTTTCCACCTGGTTGTACATGTGCGTAACTTTCGTCGGGTCCTAGCTGTACAGCACCAGATAGCGCCTCGTATCGCCAAACCGAACCTCGGTTACCTTTGAACCATTCCGCCGCTAAAGGTTCAAAAGGAACACCATTTATCGCAACACCAAATGCCATTCCAGGCTTTAGTGGAGTTGGTCGGTTATTTTTTCTAGGGCGCAGTGGTACGATAAAGTTGTGCTCTTGTTCTTGTATTTGATGAGGATTTCCACAATTTGGGAACCTTCCTACTAAATGATTAGGAATACCGTTTGATCGAATTATTCTGGTACCACCTTTTTTTTCAATGGTAACACTCGGTGAGTTTTCTAGTCGAATAACTGATGGCTCAAGTTTTATAGGTTTGGTTTGCGTTGCTGTGTGATAACGGGTGGGTGGCCCTTTACGTTCACGATGATCCCTTCCAACTGTTATGGCAGAAGCAAAAAAAATACTAAAAAATACAATTATACTTACTAACTTCATAGATCTCTCCAACTGATATCTAAGTGATTTATCACATAAATGCTGAGTATTAAGAAAATGTTGCTTCTGCGATGGATCCAATACTCTTTGGATTTGTTGCAGAATATAAAGGGAAGCAAACATACATAACCCAAGCAGTTAATAAAATATATCTACCTTCGTAGTCATATGCAGAAAGGCTTCGTGTTATCAAATAAATAGGTCAGTAACTTTTATTAAGTATTGGTGAATTATTAGTGTGGATAGGTAAATTGCATAATGGAGTTCTGAGCATACATCCTTTAACAAGATTATTTTGGCCTCTGTTGTCGTGGAACTTGTTGACACTTTTGACAAAAAAACTCAAATCAACTTCCTTAAGAATATTCATGGTAAAAGTATTTTTACTTGCCTAATTTAACACCACTTTTTTTTAAGACCGCCTAAACTTTAATCGGCTAATGATACTGTAGTTGGAAATAAATACGGTAATCCCATTTTGTGCCCAATTAAAAATTGGCACGGTTCTTGAAAAGAAATTTGTTACTAAGTTAATGGATAATCATGCTTACAAAAACATCTTTTTTATTAGGGCCATCTTTATTCTCTATTCGTACGTCTGTAGGTCACTTTGAACGATAAAATATTTCTGTTCGAAGCTACAATTCCATCACCAATGAAGGTCAAAAACCTATAAATAAGTCAAACCCCTTTTGTTAGAAAGAATACAATTCAAAATGCGAATTTTATAGCCTTAGATACTCAATCCCTACTGCGAACCTTGAGTGGGTTCCAAAACGCCTTAGAGCCACAGAGATTTCTGATGGATATCTTGGACAGAATACGGGGGAATATTTTACTATTTTATTTCAATTTTTTTCAGGTCCTTTGAGAGATGATTTTTAGAACACGAAAGATGGTTACTGCTAAAGACTTAAATGCAAATGGGTCCTTATTTGGAGGGCAGGTACTTACTTGGATAGATGAAGAGGCTTTTATATTTAGCGCCTGTCAACTTAAAGATCATTCAGTGGTAACTCGATACATTTCTAAAATCGAATTTCTTTCCACAGCTAGAATAGGGGACATCATAGAAATTGGGATGGAAGCTACTGGTATGGGTCGAACTTCAATTTCCTTGAAGTGTATCGTTAGAAATAAGGGAACTGGAACAATCTTAACTCAAATAGATAAAATTGTTTTCGTATTGGTAGACCGTGATGGAAAACCAAAGCCACATTATCAAAAGATGAATAACTCGTATCAAGAAAAATAGCACCTCAGGAAGGTCTTGTTAATTTCGAACTTGTCTTACTTTGTTCGAATGGAAAAATTCTGATCGGTGAAACGCGACTGAAAAATGATGGTTTGGTCGCTAAATTTAGTACTTTTAAACTGACAGCTTGGTATGCGAACACTGGACTGGATGTAAAGTGGGGACTTCAGTCCACTAATATTAATACAATTTTAAAGCATGAGAAAATATCATAGCAGGGCGGAAAAATGGAGTTAAAGTCTTTTTCCAAAGTTTTTTAAAGGCTGATAATCTTTTAGTTGGCAAACATTATCTCCTCCAACTTGTCTCCACCCCATATCCTCAAGACAGTCGTGATCAGGATGATCAAAGATTTTCCATTCCTTCAATTTGTCTAATAGGACTGCCGAACGGAAGCGCTCCAATTCGCGTACATGCAAGCCTTGATAATAATTGAAACTCCACCACTCATTGGCATGACGCTTAAAATAAATATGTTGTTTAGCTTTACATTCCGGCGGGC
>MDTG01100736.1_pt1 | contig 14098 bp, 15 predicted proteins | sample 811421 | NCBI WGS metagenome assembly MDTG01 (sample SAMN05326645, study PRJNA326480) | marine metagenome | isolation source: seawater | place: Pacific Ocean: South East | collected 2011 | reverse complement strand
CTAGGATTCGAACCTAGGATGCAGGTACCAAAAACCCGTGCCTTACCGCTTGGCTACGCCCCAAAAATTAAATTCATATAACACAAAAAAAAAAAATTATACAGTTTTAGATTTAATACACCAATAGTTATTAAATTTCTTCTTAAATTTCTTAGCTGCCAAATCTCTTGCTATTTTAGAATCAAAATAAGCTACAACAGATGATCCAGATCCGGTCATTCTTACAAATTCTACTTTAGATAATTTCAACAAAAAAAGTTTAATTTTTTTTAGAATTGGATAAATTTTAAAGGCTACATTTTCTAGTTCATTTTCTGAATTAATAAGATTATATTTTTTGAATAGTGATTGTCTTGGGTTATTATATTTTGGTTTACAAAAACGCCTGACCTTCTTGTAAATCATACTTGTTGAACAGCCAATAACGGGTTTTACAATTAAAACAAAATAATTTAGTTTTTTTTCAAATCTCTTTATTTTTCCATTAGATAATAGAATAGTATTTTTGGGATTTATCCCTAATATCACATCGGATCCAATTGAATAAGATAATTTTTCTAGTTCAATTTTTTTTAATTTAATTATTTTTTTTTTTATAAAGTAATTTATCAAACTTGAAGCATTCATTGATCCCCCACCCAATCCAGATTTTTGAGGAATATTCTTTATTATTTTTAATTCAAATTTTTTTTCTCTAAGAATTCTTTTTTTATCAAGAATTTCTAAAAGTCTAGTTACTGTATTGCTATTATTTATGCTCTTTGAAAATCTTCCTTTAAAAAAAACCTTATGCTTTTTTAAATTAATTTGCCTTAAATATATTACATCATGCAAATCTACAAAAGATACTATACTTTCAATATTATGGAAATTCGACTTAAGTTTTTTAATTACGTTTAAAGATAAATTTATTTTAGCATAAGATTTTATCTTAGAAAATTTCATTAATTAAATTTTATTAAGTCCTTTAAGAAGTTTTATATTTATTTTCTTTTTCATATCTTCTTCAGTTTTTTCAAAGCTTAAAACACTTTGCCAATAATATTTGGCTTGTATTTTTCTGTTAAGTTTCCATAGTACATCTCCATAATGATCATTAACAACTGGATCATTAGGCATAATTTGAATAGCTTTTTTCAAAAAATATTCTGCTTTTTTAGTATCTCCGATTAAATAATATGCCCATCCTACCGAGTCTAGAATAAAAGGATCATTTTTTTTTAATAGATGTGCTTTTTCAAGCATTTTAATTGAATCGTCGATTTTATGATTTCTTTCTAACCAAGAATAAGCCAGATAGTTGAGAACATAAGCATCATCTGGATTAATTTTTAAAGAGTTTAACAAATCTTCATCAGATTTTTCATATTCCCCCAGTCTTTCATAGCTACTTCCTCTTCTAAATAATATTTCTGCATATGATTCTGTTTTTGAATTTATTTTAGAAAGTAAATTATCATAATACGATACTGCTATTTCATATTTTTTGAAATTTTTTGCTATATTCCCCATATCAAATAATATTTTTACAGAAGGTTTCTTAAACTTTTTTAGTTCTGAATTTATAAATTTAAATGAGTCTTCTTTTCCTTTTTGTTCTGAAATTATTTTTGTATTAGTTTTGACTTTATACCAATAGTAAATATCATCTTTTCTATTAAAATAATTTAGTATTTTTTTACATTTTACATAATTTTTATTTTTGAAAAAATTTTCAGATAATAAAGTTAAATTAAATTTAAATTTTTTGTTTAGATAGCTAGATAAATTTAAATAAAAATTTGACATTTTAAAATTTTCTTGGGTTGAGTATAAATTTGCAATAAGAAAAAAATATTCGCTTAGAATATGGGACTCATTTTTACATGAAAAAATTTGGTTAAATCTTTCATATTTTTCTTCGTCAACCCAATTTTTAGTTTGAATTACTAGTAAATTACTACTTAAAATATTTATTTGATCTACAAACTTTTTTGCCTGAGTAAATTTATTTTTTTTTATTAAATCATTAATATAGAAAAAAAAATACCTGGAGTAATCAAAATCTTCAACGTTAAATAAGTTTAAAAAATATTTTTCTGAGTCTTTTTCTGATAAGTAACAACTGTGAAATGCTTTATTTATTAATGACAAACTTTTAAATTTGTTCTCTTTAAAAGGAATTTTCTTGTTTTCAAAAAGATAAATAAAATTTTCTAGGGACTCATATATAAAATAATTAAGATTACTTTGCCTATTAAATTTTGACATTTCATACAAATATTCTTTGGTTTTTTTCAAGTCATTTTGAACAATACTATCAATGATTAGCAACAAATAAGCTTCAAAAAAATCAGAGTTTTTCTTATTTTGATTAGATTTCAATTCTTTTATAGCTGGGTTGATTTTTTCTTCTAATATTAAAGAAAATATATATTTTTTTAAATAAGGCTCATGTTCATTAAGTACTGATTTTGATAAATTAAAAAACTTTAATGAATCTATATTTTTTTGATTATCGTAAGAAACTTGAGCAGAAAAATAATTAGATAAATCATTTAAATTAAAATCATTTATATCATTTTTTTTAGAGTATAATGGTTTTTGATAAATTAATAAAAATATAAAAAAGAATACTTTAAAAATTTTAAAAAACATATTTACATTCTATGATTAAAAAACTATTAAATCAAAAAAGAATTTTAGATTTAGAATTATTGAATTCAATAGGACATAATTACGTATTCAGTAATGATCCAATTAATAGATTTCAAAATAAAATTAATAATAAAAAAAAATTATTAAATGAAAAAATAAAGAAACTTAGTTATTTAAAAAAAAAAATAAATTCAATTAATGATTGTAATTTAAAAAAAAATGCCTCTCAAATAGTTTTTGGTGAGGGAAATATAGAAAGTGAAATAATGCTAGTAGGTGAAGGTCCTGGGCAAAAAGAAGATGAGATTGGGAAACCTTTTGTTGGTGATGCAGGAATTTTACTAAATAAAATGCTTGAGGCAATAAAAATTAAAAGAAGCAATATTTATATTACTAATGTAGTAAATTTTAGACCTCCTAATAATAGAAAACCGGAACCTTCAGAAATTTCGAGATATTCAATTTACTTAAGAGAACATATTGCAATTATTAAACCAAAAATATTAATTTTGATGGGGAGTACAGCAATGGAGTCTTTGTTAGGTAATAAAATAAAAATTTCAAAAGAAAGAGGTAAATGGAAAGATATAATTATAAACAATAAAAGTTTTCCAACAATTATTACTTTCCATCCAGCTTATTTACTTAGACAACCAGATCAAAAAAAATACTCTTGGCTGGATCTTAAAGTTATAAGAAAAAAAATTGATGAATTGAAAATTTTAATTTAATGAAAAAAATAATTGCTGGAGTTGATGAAGTCGGTAGAGGAAGTTTAATTGGACCAGTATATGCTGCGGCTGTTATTTTAAATAGCAATATTGATAAAACAAAGCTTAAAGATTCAAAAAAAATATCGAGATTAAAACGTAAAATTTTGGAAAAATATATTAAAAAAAACTCAGTATGGGCCATAGGCTCTGCATCTTTATCAGAGATTGAAAAATTTAATATTTTAAATGCTAGTCTACTTGCTATGAAAAGAGCTATTAAAAAACTTAAAAAAAAGCCTCAATTAGTTTTAATTGATGGAAATAAAATCCCGAAACTGAAAAATTATAAGTTAAGAAATATAATCAAAGGGGATCAAAAGATTCCTGAAATCTCTGCAGCATCAATTGTTGCTAAAGTATCTAGAGACAAATTAATTACTAAAATGTCAAAAAAATTTGGCAAATATTACTGGGATAAAAATTTTGGTTATGGAACAAAACAACATATTAATGCAATTAAAAAATTTGGAATAACAAAACACCACAGGAAAAATTTTCGTCCTGCACACAATATATTGAGTCTTAAATAACTACTAATACTAAAAGAGTCAAATTAATTCAATCATAGGTTGACCAAGACTCTTCTCTGGAGTCTAATTGTTTTTTAAAAATGATTAACTCAATTTTAAAAAATAAAATTATAAACGGTGAAAGTATTGAGGAATTAAAAAAAATTCCTAATGAGACTTTTGATTTAATTTTTGCTGACCCTCCATACAATTTGCAATTAAAAAATGAATTAATTAGACCAGACAGATCAAAAGTGGATGCAGTAAATGATAAATGGGATAAGTTTGCAAGTTTTAAAACTTACGATGATTTTACAATTAGTTGGCTCAAAGAATGTAAAAGAATTTTAAAAAAAAATGGAAGCATATGGGTCATAGGAAGTTACCACAATATTTTTAGGGTTGGTGCAAAAATTCAAGATTTGGGCTTTTGGATATTAAATGATGTAATATGGAATAAAAACAATCCTATGCCAAATTTTAAAGGAACAAGATTTACAAATGCACACGAAACTTTAATCTGGGCATCAAAAGATAAAAAGTCTAAATATACATTCAACTATCAATCATTAAAGTGCTTAAATGATGATCTTCAAATGAGATCTACTTGGAGCATGCCTATTTGTAGTGGAAAAGAAAGATTAAAAGAAAAAGGTAAAAAAATTCACTCCACTCAAAAACCAGAATCATTACTTCATAGAATTCTTTTGGCATCAACTAATAAAAATGATTTTATTTTAGATCCATTTTTAGGTTCAGGAACTACAGCTGTGGTTGCAAAAAAACTCAATAGATTTTTTTATGGAATAGAAAAAGATAGCGTGTACTTTAAAGCTGCAAAAAAAAGAGTTAAAAATACAAAAATAATACAAGATAATTATTTAGATACTTTACAAAATAATAGGTCTAAACCACGAATTCCTTTTGGTTCATTAGTAGAAATGGGAGTTATTAGACCGGGCACAGAAATATATGATCAGAAAGAAAAAATAAATGCAAAAATTATGGTTGATGGAAGTATTAAATATCGACAATCTGAAGGATCAATTCATAAGGTTGCAGCTCAAATATTAGGTGCAGAAAGTTGTAATGGATGGACGTATTGGCATTATAAATCTGGAAATTCTCTTAAACCAATAGATGAACTAAGACAAAGACTTAGGCCTAATAATTAGTCTTTATAAATTTTTCCTAAATAGTGATCTAAAAAATTTTTGTTATTAGCAAAAGTTTTTAAAATTAAATTTCTGAAAAAAATTGTAATAGGATTTGAGAGATGAAAAATGAAATTATTTAACTTCGACCTTAAATCAACTTTTTTGATTCTTATACCTCTTCTTTTATAATAATTATTAGTCTGATTGTTAATTTCTTCGAAGGCTTCTTTCCCTGCTTCTATCGATTGTGATGCTCCTTGTGCAAATGATGGTGGAAAAGCAAACAAAGCATCACCGATAAAATAAATATTTTTAAATTTGTAAGTTTCAAATTTTTTACTTACAAAAATTGGAAAGGCTTTTATATTTTCCAATTTATCTTTCAAATTTAAAGAGGTTTTTTGACTTATTTCATTTATTAAAGATTTTAAATATTCTGTATTTTCAAAATTATTTTCTTGCAAAATCTCATTTTTACTTAGTTTTTTTTCAATTATAGATATAAAATTAAATTCATTATTTTGATTTAAAGGATATATAACAAAGTGAAAATTAGCACCTAAATATAAGGAAATATCATTATTTTCTATATTTCTAATATTACCCCTTAAAGCTATAGAATTAAAAAATTTAGGGCTCGTATCTCTATCTAAAATAATCGACTTTGTTTTTGAAAAAACTCCATCGGAAACAATAAGATAATCAAATTCTTCAACTAAATTATTTGATAATGAGAGTTTAATTTTTTGTCTTTGTTCAATACTGATTAACTCTGTGTTATTTTTAATTTTTTCAGTTGGTATATTGCTTAATAGAAATTTAATTAGAGACGATCTTTTAAGAGTAGTATATCTCTCATTTAAATTATTAAACTTCGCAATGTTTATTTCGCATATTTTTTTATTACTTTTTGCGTCAAAAAAATTAACTTTATTAGGAAAAAATACTTCACTAGCAACTACATTTTTAAAACCTATTTCATTAAGCAATCTTATACAATTAACTGAAAGTTGAATTCCATAACCATCATTTAAATTAATTTCTGATTTTTTTTCATAAATGATATAATCATAATCTTTATTATTTTGTAATCGATTTGCAAAATATAGCCCAGAGATTCCACATCCAATTATTGCAATTTTTTTCATTGATTTTTTGAAACTGTATTAATTATTTTTTTTGTAAAAGATGGCAAAATCACTTTTTGAATATTATTTTTACTTAACATTAAACTATCTTTTATTTTTTTTGGTTTACTATTTTGATTTAAAATAATTTTCATATCCATGTTCGACATTTTAATATTCATTTTTCTATCTAAAGAAGATTCAAACTTATTTTTTTTAACTTCCTTCATTGGAAAAATGAATAGGTTTTTTAAAAAATTAAATTTATTATTTTTAATTAATAAATATTTATTTTTGCTATTATAAATTGTAGCTTCAAAATATTTTATTTTATTTGATTTATTTTTAGTTTTTATTTCAAAGTTATTTTTTTTAAAAGAAATACAATTTTTTAATAATGGACATTTTTCACATAAGGGAGTCGCAGGCTTGCAAATTAATGCTCCTATCTCCATTATGGCTTGTGCATAATCTGCAGATCTTTTTGATATTCCAAAAAATAATTTTTTTTTATTTATATTTTCTTTAGATATATCTTTATCTTTTCTTAAATAAAAAACTCTTTTCACAACTCTCTCAACATTGCCATCTAAGGGGATGAATGGTTTATTGAATGCTATCGCCATGATTGCTCTAGAAGTATAGTCTCCTATACCTGGAAGAGATTTAAGATCATCTATTGTGTTTGGTAAATTAGAATTAAATTCTAGCATAATTTTTTTTGCAGATTTCTTTAGATTTCTTGCTCTAGAATAATATCCCAGTCCTTCCCAACATTTCATTAACTTAGCATTAGAAACAGAGGAAAGTTTTTTTAAATTAGGAATTTTATTAATAAAATTTTCAAAATACGGTATTACGGTATTAACTTGAGTTTGTTGCAACATAAATTCACTTACTAAGGTAAAATATTGCCTTTGTTTTTTAGATGTATGTTTTCTCCAAGGTAAATGTCTTTTATTATTATCATACCATTTAAGAATTTTTTTTGATATGTTTTGATTCTTCATATGCATTCAAAATGGAATACTAGGCAGAGAAAGAAATCAATTCAAGGTCTAAGATCTTTTAAAGATAGTTTACCTAAAGATGTTAGAGAAAAAATTTTAAAGAAAGCTGATGTTTATTCAAGAATTAATAACAACTGGAAGAAAATTGTAGGAGATGATCTTTTTGAAGCATGCGTACCTAAATCTTTCAAAAATATTGAGACTTCGGGTATAAAATTATTAAATATATTTGTAAAAAGAGGACGAGAAATGGATGTAGAATATTCAAGAAAAATCTTGATAGAACGAATAAATGACTTTCTTGGATATGAATTTGTAAACAAAATTAAATTACTAAACTTAGAAGAAAATAAAGAATGAAAAAATTAATAATAATCATATTTTTTACAATTTTCATATTTTCAAATTCAAATTCAGGAATAAAAGTTAATACAATTTATGAAGGAAATATTGATGCTAAAGTGCAGATTATAGTTTTTGAATCTTTAACGTGTAGTCATTGTGCAAATTTTCACAAGAATATTTACCCCAAATTAAAAGAAGATTTTATTGATAAAGGTTTATTAAAGATAGAGTTTAGAAATTTTCCCCTTGATATAGTAGCTTTAAATGCCTCTAAAATTGCACATTGCAAAAATGATGGGAAATCAAATATTTTGCATTTTTTATTCAATAATCATTCTATATGGGTAAAAGGTGAAACCACTGAACAGTTAAATTCAAATTTAAAGTCACTTGTAATTCAAAAAAATTTTGGGATAGATTTTGATAAATGTTTAAACAATAAAGATATTGAAGATCATGTATTAAATGATCGAATCGAAGGAACTAAAAAATATAAAGTAAATGCTACTCCTACGATAATAATTAACAACGAAAAGTTTGATAAACCATTAAGTTATAAAAATTTGAAAAAATCAATAGAAAAACTGATATAACATAATCAATGGAGTTTAAAAAAATTCAACTTAATGGGTTTAAATCATTTGCAGAAAAAACAAGCTTTCTAATAGAAGATGGTCTTACAGGAATAGTTGGTCCGAATGGTTGTGGTAAATCTAATATTGTAGAGTCATTAAGATGGGTCATGGGAGAAACATCAGCTAAAAGCATGCGTGGCTCAGGTATGGAAGATGTAATTTTTTCTGGAACTTCTAATAAACCATCAAAAAATATTGCTGAAGTTTTAATAAATATAATTAATGAAGATAAAAATGGTCCTATACAGTATCAAAACTTAGACCAAATAAGCATTAGAAGAAAAATTGAAAAAGATAAAGGGTCAAAATTTTATATAAATGATAAAGAAGTGAGAGCAAAAGATGCACAAATGTTTTTTGCAGATTTATCAACTGGCGCACATTCGCCCTCTATTATAAGTCAAGGAAGAATTGGAGCTCTAGTTACTGCAAAACCTACTGATAGAAGAGCTATTCTGGAAGAAGCTGCTGGTATAGCAGGTCTACATGTGAGAAGACATGAGGCTGAGTTAAGGTTAGGAGCGGCGGAAAATAATCTTAAAAGAGCTGATGAACTGAGAAGACAACAAGAAAGACAATTGGCAAATCTACAAAAACAGGCCGAAGAGGCATCTAAATATAAAATTATTTCTGAAGAGATTAAAAAAATTGAAGCTGGTTTATATTATTTAAGAATGAAAGATATTGATCATGAAATTAAATTAGAAAATGAAATTAATACTGAAGCAGAGTCTGAGGTAAAAAATTTTAATCAAAAATTAGATGGTCTAGAAGGAAAAATTAATTCAGAAACAGAAAAAATTACTCCTATTAGAGAAAAAAATATTGAAAATTTATCAAAAATTCAAAGACTCAATTTAGAGCTAAAAAGTATTGACGAGGAAAGTGGTAGAATAAAAGATGAAATAGAAAGTATTAAAAATTCATTAAAAACAATAGATGAGGACATTGATAGAGAAAAAACTATGGTTATAGATGCAAATTCTAATGAAAAAAGGCTAAAAGAGGAAAAAAATGAACTAATAGAAATTGATTCCAAATACTATGAAACTGAAAAAAAATCTAATGAAGACCTTGATTTTGCTAAAGTTAAATTAAAAAATGAACAGGAAAAAGTTAATGAAATGCTTAACGCTTTTTCGGCAGTAGCATTAAGAAAGAATGCCCAGATAATTAAAGAGATAAGTTTTGAAATTGATAAAGCAAAAAAATTAATTAATGATGAAAATATAATTGAAGCAATTAATTTACTAGACAATTGCAAAGTGACATTGTCTTATTTATTACAAAAAATTAATGAAAATGAAGATAATGAGAAAATTTCTAAAATTACTTCTAAAAATGAAAGTATAAAAAAATTACAAGAGGATTATGCTGATAGTTACAGCAAAAATCAAACAATAAAAAAAGAGTCAATTAAAAGAAATGAAAGAATTAAAACTATTGAAAAAGAAATAGATAGTTGGAAAAACTTGTTATTAAGTTCTGAAAAAATGATTAATGAACTAAATGAAAGAAAAAATAAATTGTTTTCTAAATTAAATGACCTCGAAAAACAACCTCAAACCCAAGCAGAAAAAAAAGGTCAAATTTCTGAAAACTTAAGAATTTCTGAAAAAGAAAAGGATGAAAATGAAATTATAATTAAACAAATAGATATTGAAATAAATAAACTTAGAAATGAATTGAATGCTACAAAAGAAAGCTCAATTAAAATAAGAGAAAGAAAAGCTAGCTCTTCTGCAACAATAGAAGGATTAACTAAAAGAAGGAACGATTTGCTTGAAAGAATCCAAACTGAATTAAATTTAAATGAAAATAATCTTCTTGAATTTTCAAACTTAGAAAAGGAAAATGAATTTCCTGATGCAGTGTCGCAAGAAGAGTTATTAGATGCTAGAAAAAGAGATAGAGAAAAACTTGGATCAGTAAACTTAAGAGCTGATGAAGAAACATCAAAATATGAATTTGAAATAAAGAAAATGGAAAAAGACAGAGAAGACCTTGTTACTGCAATAATTAAGCTAAAAGAAAGTATAGCTGAACTTAATCAAAAAGGTAGAGAAAGACTTTTAGAAGCTTTTGAAAAAGTAAATAGAAAATTTAATGAGGTTTATACAAGATTATTTAATGGAGGTAATGCAAAACTTGAACTTGTAGACGCAGATGATCCACTAGAAGCTGGATTAGAAATGTTAGTCAGCCCACCTGGCAAAAGACTTCAGTCTATAACTCTGCTTTCAGGTGGTGAACAGGCATTAACTGCCCTATCATTAATATTTGCTGTTTTTTTAACAAACCCAGCTCCAATTTGTGTATTAGATGAAGTTGATGCGCCGCTAGATGATGCTAACGTAACAAGATTCTGCAGTCTTTTAGAAGAATTAACAAAGATCACAAATACAAAATTTATAATTGTTACTCACCATGCCTTAACAATGTCTAAGATGGACAGACTTTATGGTGTTACTATGCCTGAAAAAGGAATTAGCCAGTTAGTTGCTGTAGATTTGCAAAAAGCTGAAAGTATGGTTGCATAATTAATTAATGAATAAAGATTCATTTAAAACTCGCTTAGAGATTGCAAAAGGTAAAATTTCTAAAAAAAACACCCCTAAAAACAAAAAAACACCCACATCAATTGGTCTAGCTTTCAAAATGAGCACTGAATTAATCTCCGCAGTAGTAGTTGGGACAATTATTGGGTTTATTTTAGATAATACCTTTGGTACTAAACCATGGTTAATATTAATTTTTTTTTTCGTAGGTGTGATAGCAGGAATAATAAACGTTTTCAGATCTGCTAAAAAAATGCAGAAATAAGTAAAGATATGGCAACAAATCCAATGCACCAATTCGAGGTATACAGAATTGGACCAGAAATAAAATTAGGATCAATAGATATTTCTTTTACGAATGCCAGTTTATTCATGGTTATTAGTTCATTGGCTATCTTACTAATTTTCAATCTTGGATCAAAAAAAAATTCAATGATACCAAACAAAATCCAACTTTTAGCTGAACTCAGTTATACTTTTGTCTCAAAAATGATAAGCGATACAGCTGGTTCTAAAGCAAAACCATATTTTGCTTTTATATTTTCACTATTTATGTTTGTGCTTTTTTGTAACATGTTTGGAATGATTCCTTACACTTTCACAGTAACTAGTCATATTATTGTTACTTTTGTATTAGCTTCATTCATTTTTGTTGGGGTTACAATTATAGGATTTATAAAGCACGGTATTGGATATTTAAAATTATTTGTTCCTAGTGGTGTTCCAATTGTATTAATGCCACTAATTGTAGTTATTGAAATTATATCTTATTTAAGTAGACCAGTTAGCCTATCAGTTAGATTATTTGCAAATATGATGGCTGGTCATACTATGATGAAAGTTTTCGGTGGCTTTGTTATAAGTCTCGGAATAATTGGTGGATGGCTTCCACTAAGTTTTTCAGTTGCTTTAACTGGTTTGGAGATATTAGTTGCATTTCTTCAAGCATATGTTTTTGCAATATTAACATGCATTTATTTAAATGATGCATTAAATTTACACCATTAATTAAAACAAGGAGGATAAATGGAACTAGAAGCAGCAAAAATGATCGGAGCAGGACTAGCAGCAATTGCTTTGGCAGGTGCAGGTGTTGGGATCGGTATTATTTTTGGTAATTACCTATCTGGTGCAATGAGAAATCCATCAGCGGCTCAGAAACAATTCCCTAACTTATTGTTAGGTTTTGCTTTAGCTGAAGCTACTGGGTTATTTGGATTGGTAGTTGCGTTAATTATTTTATTTGCGTTTTAAATTTAATGATTAAAAAAATATTTTTTATATTTACATTCTTAAGCTTCTTATTTTTAAGAGAAGCTTTTGCGGCTGAAAGTGGTGGAATGCCTCAATTGAATCCTGAGTTTTGGATTTCTCAAATTTTTTGGTTAATAATAACTTTTGGAGTATTATATTTTACATTATCTAAATTTATACTTCCAAAAATTAGCGCAAATCTAGAAATTAGAAAATCTCAAATTTTAGAAAATATTGAGGCTGCTGAAAAACAAAAAAAACAAACTGACCAAAAAATAAAAGATTATGAAAACTTAATTTCTGACTGCAAGAATGAAGCAAAAAGTTATTTTAATCAGGCCCGAGAAAAAATTATAAATGATATTAGCAAGAAAAAAGAAGCCTTAGATAAAGAACTTGAAGAAGAAATTAAAAAAGCAGAAATAGAAATACAGGAATTTAAAAATAAATCTCCTGAAAAAATGAAAAAAATTGCAATTGAAACTTCTGGTGGTCTAATTCTTAAATTGATAGGTACAGAAGTTAATAATAGCAATATATCTGCAATAGTTGATGATATAACAAAAAAATTTACAGGTAAGCACTATGGCAATTGATGCAACATTTTGGGTGGCTATTTCATTTTTGATATTTATCGGAGGCCTTATTTACTTAAAAGTTCCACAAAAAATTAACGATATTTTGGTAAAACAAATATCTGATATAAAAAGTGAAATTAAAGAGAGTGAAAAGTTACGATCTGATGCAAAAATTTTATTAGATAATGCACAAAATAAACTAGACTCAGCACAGTCAGATAGTCAAAATATTTTAAATCAAGCAAAAAAAGATGCAGATAATTTAATAATTGAAATGAATGAAAGGTTTCACAAATCTTCTGAAATAAAAAAAAATTTAGCAAAAAATAAAATTGTTCAAATGAAAGAGTCTGCAATAAATGAGATAAAAGATTTATCGGTTAAAATTGCATTGGACTCTGTAAAAAAAATTATTACCACATCGGTTGATAAATCTAAACTTAATAATCTTTTTAATAAAAACCTGGAAGAAACAAAAGAAGCTTTAAAAAAAGTTAATTCATAATTACCTTACATTTTTTAAAAAAAAATATAAATTAATAAAATGAAATCTATTGTAATCGGCTCAGGATTTGGTGGCATTGCAGCAGCTTTGAGACTTAGGGCAAAAAAACACGAAGTTATTTTAATTGAAAAACATGAAGATATAGGTGGAAGAGCCAGAGTATTTAAAAAAAATGGATTTACATTCGATGGAGGACCAACTGTTATTACAGCTCCTTATTTAATCTACGAGTTGTTTCAATTATTTAATAAAGATCCAAAAAACTATATTAAAATAACTCCACTAAAAGTTTGGTATAGATTTGTTTTTGAAGATGGAATGAATTTTGATTATTCAGGTGATGAAGATTCAATGAAAGATCAAATTGAAAAAATAAATAAGTATGATGTCAAAGGTTATGAAAATTTAGTAAAATTTACTGAAAAAATATTTAATAAAGGATATTCTGAACTATCTGATGTGCCTTTTGATAAAACTTTTTTTATGATGAAACAAATCCCAGCATTAATTGGTCTTAAAAGTTACAAGTCTGTTTACTCTCTAGTATCATCTTATATTAAAAATGAAAAATTAAGAAGAATTTTAAGTATGCACCCACTACTAGTAGGTGGAAACCCTTTTACGACAACATCAATATACGCCTTAATTTTATTTTTAGAAAAAAAATGGGGCATTCATTATTCAATGGGTGGAACTGGTAATGTTATTAATGCTTTAGAAAAATTGATGTTAGAAGAAAATATAAAAATCTTAAAAGGATCAGAAGTTACAAAAATTAATTTAGAAAATCAAAAAATTAAAAGTGTAGTTCTTAAAAATCAAAAAGAGATTGAATCTGATAATGTTATTTGCAATGCTGATCCAGCTTCTGTTTATGAAGTATTATTAAATAATAAAAAATCAAACCCTATATTTAACTGGAAAAAAAAAAGAATGGAATATTCTATGGGATTATTTGTTTATTATTTTGGAACAAAAAAAGTTTATGAAAATGTTGAACATCATACAAT
>MDTG01071387.1_pt1 | contig 14098 bp, 11 predicted proteins | sample 811421 | NCBI WGS metagenome assembly MDTG01 (sample SAMN05326645, study PRJNA326480) | marine metagenome | isolation source: seawater | place: Pacific Ocean: South East | collected 2011 | reverse complement strand
TTCAGGAATCCTCCTGCCCCGCCAATCTCCACCCGTTATGCGCATGCCTTCATAGATTGAAAAAGGGCCCTCCACGATGCGTTCGACGCACGTGACGACGACACCTCTGAAACAGCTTGAACCTCCAAGAACCTTGACCAACCTTGGGCAAATTCCACCTCTCCTGACCAACAAGCCCGACAAGTCTCCATGCCCACGCCAGCTCGATGAGCCACATTGACCATGGCGTACAAGGCGTCCTCTGCGGAACAACCTGCTTTCAGGTGGTGCACCCATTGGAGGTGCTCTCCCGCCAAAGCAACCATGACCGCTCCTTCAGCTCGAACGTCAGCCCGGAAAGTCCACCCACGGTGTCCGTCTCTGCGGTTCATTTGCAAGGCATCGTGCACGAGCGCGTGGATCACAGGCACCCGTCGCGCGTGAGGAAACACGTCCATCAGAGACTGCTCCCAATTCAAATCTCCTTCCACAACGAGACACGGCTGGTCGTCAATCGCGTCCAGTGCATGGAGTTGCACCTCAAACGACGTCTTGATTGGACCATGCAAGGTTTCGTGCAACTTGGTCACAGCCTGCTTTTCCCAGGGTGAAGTCAACAACGCGGAAGGAATCACCGTCGCCGGACGAGCCCACTCGGCGTGAATGACGGCAGTGCCAGGAGATACTTGTTTTCGAAGCGCCTTGAGCACTTCCTTCACCATGGAAGGACTTGAAATTTCTCGACGCGCGATGGTGTCAGGCGCGTCATGGGTCGACCAGGTCAACCATGTGCCGTCCCAAATGAGGGCAAGCTGACCCATCCGCCAATCAGTTGCGCCAGTTGCCGTCTCGGTGCGCTTCGAACAGCGAGCCGAATCGCAACGTGTCTTTTTTGACCTTTTCTCGGCCAAACGGCGTGGGATCCTGGACCAGGATGGTTGATTGCCAAACGCGTCCGACCTCCACAGCCCCCGTTTTCATGATGAAACGTTCGCCTGTGTAGGGGTTGAAGGGAAGGGAATCCAAACTCACTTGGGGCAGGCGCTGCGCAGTTCGCACCTCCGGGGTGAAGTTCTCTGCGTAGAATGACGTGTACAGCGTGTCGCGAACTTTGTAGGGACTCAAATCGTCGGTGATGAGATCCAACAACTCTTGCTCCGACATGCCATCTTCCTCTGCAATGGCCGCGATTTGTTCACGCTTGATGACGTAACCTTCCTCACGGCATTGGGCTTCTGGGAGGGTGTCATGGAAAGAGCCCATGTTGAATTCAACGGGAACGACTGGGGCTTGCACAAACTTGATCAAGCTGTCGAACGTTTCCGCAAAAGAACCATTCACCGCCAGGTGCGATTCCTGTGCAGACCGAATGTCCTTCAACCGCTGAATCGTGGTGGCATTGACCTGCTTCTGGGTGGCTTGGAATTGGATCTCTTCGTCGACCGAGTAGAACACCGAATACGCCAAGCCCGCGGCAGCCAACACACCCGCAGCAAGAAGCACTTTGTACAAAGACTGGTTCACTTTTTCGAGGACGACTGGCATGGCCAAAATGCCGACCACAATCATCGCCAGTGAAGCATACAGCATGGAGGTGGGCTGACTCTCGAGCGCGTCACCGCTTGCGTACTTCAACAAAAATCCAAGACCAAAAAGAAGCAGCACAAGACTGATCACGTAACCGTTGATGATTCTGAGGAACTTTTCCATGGTGGGTGTTTGCGGTTCCAAAACTACAACATGCTTCGCACCCTGCAACGCATCGCGAATTACCTTCGGTGCCCAATCATGCCTCGCCCCTCGTCAGCTTCTTCCAACCTCGCACAAGCCGCGGAATTTGAATCTCGGTTGCTCGGGCAAATCCCATTCACAGCCACCGACAGCCAGGCGCGGTTTGCCCACGTTTGGTCTCGTTTCATCGTGTCAGAAAAACCGAGATGCGCACTGGTGTTGAGGGGTTACGCGGGAACGGGTAAAACCACCGCGGTGGGTGCGGTGGTTCGCACCCTTCGCGATGCACGTCAAAAGTGCGTCCTCCTCGCCCCAACCGGTCGAGCCGCGAAAGTCTTGGCGCGGCATGCCGGGCAAGATGCATCGACCATCCACAGACACATCTACCGACCCAAGCGCAACCCTGAGGGAGGCACGGCCTACGGATTGATGCCCAACCGACGCACGGACACGTTGTTCGTCGTCGACGAGGCGTCCATGATTGGCGAGAGCGGAGGTTTGCCCTCCGGTGGCTTCCAATATCGCAGTTTGTTGGACGACCTCATTGAATTTGTCTACTCGGGCCATGGATGCCGATTGATGCTCATTGGTGACGACGCTCAGTTGCCGCCTGTGGGGGCTTCCGAAAGTCCCGCCCTACAAGGACCCAAACTCCGGGACGCCTTTGACTTGACACTTGCAGAAGTGTCGCTCAACGACGTGGTTCGTCAGGAACTGGACAGCGCCATCCTCAGCAATGCCCACGATTTGCGGATGCGGATGGCCGTAACCGACAAAGACCACCCAGCCCCTCTCCCCCATTTTGAATTGGGTCCGGGACTTCACCGGGTTTATGGTCAAGAACTGGAAGACTTGCTGGTGGATCTCCATGCCAAGCACGGCGAAGACAATTTGGTCGTCATCACGAGGTCCAACAAAAGGGCGGTCCAATTCAACCAACAAATCCGCGCCCGAGTCCTGTGGCAAGAAGACGAATTGAACGCCGGGGACCGGCTCATGGTGGGGGCCAACAACTACCATTGGCTGGTGGGCCACGAAGAACTTCCGACCAACCTGATTGCCAATGGCGACACGCTCATCGTGGACCGCATCTTGTCGCGGTTTGAACGTTACGACACGCCTTTTGCCGTGGCCGAGGTTCGCTTGGCCGATGTGCCGGATTACCCCAGTTTTGCCGTGCACATCAACCTGAGCGTTCTGAACTCCGACCGCGCATCACAACCCAGAGCAGAACGAAAGGCGTTGTACGACACCGTGAGCGCCGACCACGCCCATCTCGGGAGCAAGGCCAAAATCCACGAAGCCACCAACTCCGACCCCTGCTACCAGGCGCTTCAGGTCAAATTCGCCTACGCCCTAACGTGCCATAAAAGCCAGGGCGGCCAATGGCCTGCCGTGGTCGTCGATCAAGGCTACATGACCGAGGAACGCGTGGACCTCGAATGGCTGCGGTGGTTGTACACCGCCCTAACGCGGGCAGAGAGCGAACTCTACCTCCTCAACTTCGCAGACATCTTTTTTGATTGAAGTTCAAGCATGAAAAAAGCAGCTCAGGGCTGCTTTTTTCTCGTTGAACAAATCGAAGAAGGATTCAAGCCAGCTCGCGGGCGCTGAAGAAGAATGCGCCTTCGATGGCGGCGTTCTCGTCGCTGTCGGAGCCGTGCACGGCATTGGCCGCGATGCTCTCAGCGAAGTCCGCACGGATGGTGCCGGGCGCGGCTTCAGCCGGGTTGGTTGCGCCAATCAGCGTGCGGAAGTCTGCCACGGCGTTGTCCTTCTCAAGGATGGCCGCCACGATGGGAGCCGACGTCATGTACTCGGTGAGTTCACCAAAGAAAGGACGCTCTTTGTGCACCGCGTAAAACGCAGCGGCATCGTCCATGCTCAATTGGGTCCACTTCATCGCTTTGATAGTGAAACCAGCACCGATGATGCGGTCGATGATTTTGCCAGTTTTACCCGCGCCTGTTGCGTCGGGCTTGATCATGGTAAAAGTGCGGTTGGTCGCCATGGGGAAAAGATTGATTTCTTGAGATTTGGAGTGCAAAAATACATCGCCTGTCATGGAAGTCCACCGGGTGAGGCGAAGTCCCGCATTATTTTCGTGGCATGAACTCGAATACACCGCTCAGCTCGGCCGATTTGATGGCCCTTGAAAACGCCCATGGCGCTCACAATTATCACCCGCTTCCCGTTGTGCTTGATCGCGGTGAAGGTGTGCACGTGTGGGACGTGGAAGGCAAGCAGTACTTCGATTTCTTGAGCGCATACAGCGCCGTGAACCAAGGGCATTGCCACCCGCGCATTGTAGGCGCACTCCAAAGGCAATCAGAAAAATTGACCTTAACGTCAAGGGCATTCTACAACAGCAATCTCGGGCCCTTTGAGAAATTCATGACCAGTTTGTTTGGGTATGATAAGGTCCTCCCAATGAACAGCGGCGTAGAAGGCGGAGAGACGTCCAACAAACTTGCCCGTAAATGGGGCTACCAGAAAAAGGGCATTCCTGAAAATCAAGCCCGCATTTTATTTGCGCATGGGAATTTTTGGGGCCGCACCTTGGCGGCAATTTCCAGTTCCGATGATCCACTCAGCTACAAGGATTTTGGTCCATACATGCCCGGATACGATTTGATCCCTTACAACGATTTGGAAGCACTCGAACGCGAGTTGCACGATCCCAACGTTTGTGCCTTCATGGTGGAACCCATTCAAGGCGAAGCTGGTGTAGTTGTTCCAGATGAAGGTTACTTGGCCGGGGTTCGACGGCTTTGTTCGCGATACAATGTGTTGTTCATTGCAGATGAAGTCCAAACAGGCATTGCTCGAACCGGGCGTTTGCTTGCAACCGACTATGAAGACGCCCGTCCAGATTTGCTGGTTTTGGGGAAAGCCCTTTCTGGCGGTGTATTTCCGGTCTCGGCTGTACTGGCAGACAACGACGTCATGATGTGCCTAAAGCCAGGAGAACACGGTTCAACATTCGGTGGAAACCCATTAGCGTGCGCTGTTGCCCAAGCTGCACTCGAGGTGGTCATCGACGAAGAATTGGGTGCAAACGCTTATAAACTCGGCATGAGATTTCGGGAGGCGATGCAAGAACTCGTTGAATCCACGGACCTAGTGACCTCTGTCCGCGGAAAGGGATTGTTGAATGCAATTGTCATCAACGACACGCCCGACAGTAGCACCGCTTGGGATTTGTGTGTGGCACTAAAAGACAACGGCCTCCTGGCCAAGCCCACCCACGGCAACATCATCCGATTCGCCCCACCCCTTGTGATGACCGCAGACCAACTCGAGTCGTGCATCGAGATCATCTCGAACACGGTGCGTGAATTCACTAAGCAGTCATGACATTTATCAACTTCATGAGGAGCGCGACCTTCTTGTGCTTCGCAGCCATGTGCTCAGCCTCCACGTGGACCCATGCACAAGAGGAAGTTCTGCGCGACGTGGCGGACCAACACATGTCTTGGTACATGTTGTTTGGCAATCACAGGGTCAGCGAACAATTGGGCATTCACACCGAGTATCAATTCCGACGCACTGGATTCGGTGCCGATTGGCAACAATCGCTTTTGCGCGTGGGGCTTGATTGGCACCGAAACGAGAACTGCACCATCACAGGTGGCTACGGATGGATTCGCAGTTTCCCCTACGGCGAGCAGCCCATTGACCAAACGTTTGACGAGCATCGCATTTGGCAGCAGCTGATCACAAAAGCCGAAACAGGCGCCTTGAAATGGCTTCATCGCTACCGCCTCGAACAACGCCTCATGATGAGGGAGTCGGGCAGCACCTGGCAACATCGTGCCCGCTACTTCGTGCAAGTGACTTGGCCTTTGCCCAACCGACCTGCTTGGTCCATCAGCGCTTATGAAGAGGCGTTCATTGGATTGCGTGCCTTGGAGCAGCCCGTCCTCAATCTGTTGCAGCAAAACCGAATCTCTTTGGCTGTCAATCACAAGCTCAAAGGGGGCACGGCCCTCCAATTGGGCTACCTCCAGCAAGTGCTGTGGAAAGGATCAGGCTTGGCTGCAGAGCGCAATCACGTGTTGCTCGTCGGCGTGCGTCACAACCTGGATTTCCGAGACTGAACTCGGCCGAGACTCACTTCAGCCAGCCCTGCTCGCGCATCCAGTCGTCGTTGTACACCTTCGCCGTGTAGCGTGAGCCGTGGTCATGGAACAGCACGACGGGCACGTCTGTGGGCTTCAACCGGTCTTTCAATTGACGGAGCCCCTGGAAGGCGCTCCCGCAGCTGTACCCAATGAGGAGGCCTTCTTTTTTGGCCAGTTCACGGGCGGCGTGCGCACCCGCTTCGTCGGTGACCTTTTCGAAGTGGTCAATCAAACTGAAATCGACGTTGGCAGGCAAGATGTCCTCCCCAATGCCTTCGGTGATGTACGAGTAAATTTCGTTTTCGTCGAACTCGCCCGTTTCGTGGTACTTCTTGAACACTGAGCCGTACGAATCGATACCCCAAATCTGGATGTCCGGATTCTGCTCCTTCAGGTATTTGGCGGTGCCGCTGATCGTACCACCCGTGCCCACGCCGACGATGAAATGGGTGATTTTGCCTTCCGTTTGCTTCCAAATCTCAGGCCCGGTTGAACGGTAATGCGCCTCCCGATTGGCGAGGTTGTCGTATTGATTGCACCACACGCTGTTGGGGATGTCATTGTGCAACTTCTCAGCCACACTGTAGTAGCTGTCCGGGTGGTCGGGAGCCACGGCGGTAGGACAAACGTGCACCTCCGCCCCCATTGCCCTTAGGACGTCGACTTTCTCCTTGCTCTGTTTGCAATTGGTGGTGCAAATCAACTTGTAGCCTTTGACGATGCAGGCCAAAGCCAAACCCATGCCTGTGTTTCCAGAAGTGCATTCGATCACGGTGCCCCCGGGCTTGAGCGTTCCACTTGCCTCGGCGGCTTCGATCATAGACAGCGCCATGCGGTCTTTCACGCTGTGACCTGGGTTGAAGTACTCCACTTTGGCCCAAATGGGACAGGGAAATTCTTCCGCGATTGCATTCAATCGAACCATGGGAGTGTTGCCAATGGTTCCGAGGATGTTGTCATGCACGTTCATGCGTCCAAAAGTAGCGCTTCCCATCCTGTGCATCGCTTGCGAAGGCCCTTACCTTTCAGGTTGTGAACGTGGAAAGGTTGATCGCACGGCGCATGGCGCAAAGCAACCGAGCATTGAATGCTCGGCCTGTCGTCCGCATCGCCATTGCGGGGGTCACCCTTGGGGTCGCCCTGATGATTTTGGCCTCGGCGGTGGTTCAGGGCTTCCAGCATGAAGTCAAGAACCTTGTCGTGGGCTTCGACAGCCACGTCCAGGTTTCGTCGAGCGATCCGGGCGCCCGTGGCATCCCATGGACCGCCGGCATGCTCGACACGCTGCGCCTCGTCCCCGGTGTCGAACACGTGGCCTTGCGTCACGAGCGCGCTGGCATCCTCGAAACCCCTGACGCCTTGAAAGGAGTCGTCATTCGAGGGTTGGACTCCACCTCAAGGGTGAACCGCATCCAAAACGGCCTTTTGCGAGGACGAATGCCATCCCTCTCTTCCGCCAAGGACGTCTTGATCGGCGAACCTCTGGCAAGAACCTTGAATCTGGATACAGGCGACCGCGTGACGGCTTACATCGTGGTCGGTCCGGACAACATCCGGCCCCGGCCCATGCGGATTGCCGGCGTCTATGAAACGGGGCTCCTCGAATTTGACCAACGTCACGTGTGGATTGCAGCTGGACTACTTCAGGACGCGGCGGCACGCGGTGCGGAGGGCCAAGTCGTCCTTGAAACCACATCTCAAGGAATGCGTGCTGTGGGACAAGCTTTTGGCAAGACGGAGCAGGGCAGCAAATGGACAGGTCGATGGGACAACCTGCCTGAAGGCGTTTCCTCTTCCGGCAGGCGAAGTCTTTCCATGGTTAGCCTGCCCCCGACAGCCCGCCCCATGTGGATCGTGGGCGAAGGGGCACTGGCCGACACGGTGGTCGTGCAGTGGTCCGATTCGTCGGGTTGGCACGCCGGGGTTTCGAATGGCACCCATCGTAAGGTCGCCGACGGATACGACCTGTGGGCAGAAGGACTTGATGGGCTCCCAGAGCTGCAATCGCGTCTGTTCGAGGCCATCCCCTACAACTGGCAAGCCGCTCGCGTCGACCAACAGCATCCTGAAATGTTCAGCTGGCTGGGCATGCTCGATCTCAACGTGGACGTGATTGTCGGATTGATGGTGTTGATCTCCATCATCAACATGACCAGCGCTTTGTTGATCATCATTATGGAGCGAAGGCAACAAGTGGGGTTACTCAAAGCCATGGGCATGAACGACGTTGCCATTGTCCAAACCTTCATGTGGCATGCGTCGCGCATTTTGGGTCAGGGCTTCTTGTGGGGCAATGTTGCCGGATTGGGACTGACTTGGATGCAAGCCCAATGGCAAATCGTGCCGCTCAATCCAGAGGCCTATTACCTCGACGCCGTCCCCATTCTGATTGATTTCCCTGCCATTCTCTCTATGGAGTTGGTGGCCTTTGTCTTGTGCGTGGGAGCCATGGTTTTGCCCTCACTTTGGACCACCCGAATTCAACCGGCCGTGACGTTAAGAATGCAATGACCATGTCCACAAAACAATGGAGTTTTTCGGCTCAAATCGAACGCTTCGAAGGAGAAGGGGAAATGCATTTTTTGGCCATCCCCAACAACCTGATTGACGACATCAAAAGCGAAGGGAAAAAACGGTATGTCATCACCGTCAACGATGCGGTGTCTTGGCATTGCGGGCTCCTGGGGACAGGAGACGGGCGGTGGTTTGTGATGGTGGCCAAGGCCAAGTTGAAACAAGCCCAAACCACATTCGGAGGCTGGGTGCACGTGGACTTCGAGGTGGATGACAGCAAGTATGGCATGCCCATCCCCCCCGATTTGCAAAACATGTTCGATGACGACCCAGAGTTCCTGAAGCGATTTGACGCCCTGCTGCCGGGCAAGAGGCGAAACGCGTTGCATCAGATCGCCTCCGCCAAAACCGACGCCACCATCGCCAAACGCATCCTCAAGTTGATGAATGAACTCGGACTGATGTGGGCAGCTGCCTTGCTCCTCTCCGCCTCCATGTCAGCGTGTGGCCAACAACAAGATGCCGCCACGCGACATGAAATGCGTTTGGGCAACGTGCAAACAGAAGCCTACTTGCCCATGCTCTTAGACAAGCACGTGGCGGTCGTTGGCAACCACACGAGTGTGGTTGAAGGGGTTCATCTGGTGGACACGCTGCTTTCCAGCGGAGTCAATGTGATGCATGTCTTTGCCCCTGAGCATGGGTTTCGAGGAGAGGCTGCCAACGGGGCTGATATCCAAGATGGCATCGACGCTGCAACAGGACTGAAAGTGCATTCGCTGCATGGCAAGCACAAAAAACCACAGCCCGAGCACCTCGCGGGCATCGACGTCGTGGTGTTCGACATCCAGGATGTCGGAGCCCGATTCTACACCTTCATCAGTTCCATGATGCTCGTCATGGAGGCGTGCGCTGAGCATGGAGTCCAAATGCTCATTTTGGACCGCCCCAATCCACATGGGCACCACATGCAGGGCCCCATGCTCGAGCCAGAATTTCAGTCCTTTGTCGGTTTCGTTCCGGTGCCCATGGTGCACGGACTCACGTTGGGTGAAGCGGCGTTGATGGCCTGCGGGGAAGGGTGGATTGAGGTGCCTGAATCGTGGCGCCCCGTGGTCATCCCCTGCCAACATTGGTCTCACGGCGACGATTGCGCACTGGGCATCCGACCGAGCCCCAACCTTCCCACCAAAGCGGCCATTGACCTCTATCCCAGCCTGTGTTTGTTTGAACCCACGGTCGTCAGCGTTGGCCGAGGCACCGACGCGCCATTTGAGCAGCTGGGACATCCCGAGGTCGCCATGGGAGAACATGTGTTCACGCCACGCCCCATTCCCGGTGCCGCCCCGCACCCCAAACACGAAGGAGCCCAGTGTCAAGGACAGAAGTTGACCTCGTTGGCCCTCGTTTGGCGGGAAGAAGCCATGGCGCACGGAGCGAATGCAGTCCCGGGCTTTTCGCTCGAACCGTTGTCGGCTTGGGCGGACGCGTGGCGTCAAGCGCACGAAGGTTCGTTGGACGGGTTCATCACGTCCCCTTCTTTTTTCGACAAACTCGCCGGAACAGACGCCGTAAGGTTGAGCCTTGAAGCCAACGAGCCCTTGGCCCCACTCGAGCAAGAATGGCGCCATGCGCATCGTGCATTTTTCGAGGCTGCCAACCCTTACTTCTTGTACCCATGGAATGGGGTTTGGCCTGCGAAATCCTCCAACGACTAAGCCTTGCGATTCGTATCTTTCCATTCAAATTCACACGCATGACCTCTTTGATCAGGAAGCCCGCCTTGGCTGCGTTCATCATCACGTTGATTGCCCTGCCCGGCTGCACCAAATACGCCGACCGCGATGACGGGCGTTTCCGTTGTGAGTGTGGAAACCTTGAGTGGAACGGTCGTGATCTTGAGCTTCGCATGGCGGAGGTTGTGACCATCGACTCGGTCACGTTTGCCTACCACGTCATTGCTGACTTGCGAACGCAAACCCAAATCGAAGCTGGAATTCCCGCAAAAGACATCGTTTTTGACCTTGTTCTGGCGTTTGATGGTGAAGAAGAGTTGACCTTGGAATCTGGGGACGCGACGTTCACCATCCAGGAACTTCAAGCCCCGGCATCCAGTGCCGATTGGTTCATGGAACGGGCGGTGGTTGATGTCGACATCACCGAGACGAACCACGTGTTCGAACTCCGTGAATTGACGACCTCACGAAACGGATTGACGGTGAACGCCAGCGGCGAATTCATCTTCGACCTCGACGACTGACGTTTCGACGGGGCTCGGATCGCATCGGTCCCATGACCTCCGTTTCCGTGACAACATAGACTTCAGTTCCTCGCTTGGGCTCAATGAGGTGCGTGCCCGTGAAAGCCCCAAACGCAGGCAACATCAGCCTCAGCCCGGCCTCGCATCCTGTGGTCGTTTGGACAAAACACGGTACGGTCACTGCCTGACGTCCTCCACCTCTCATGCGCACCGCTGGATGCACGTGACCACACAGGTGAACGGAGGTTCCCTTGGGGATCCAATCGTCCGGTTCGTGGGTCAACACCACGGCAGAATCTTCCCACAAGTCGACCACGGTCAATCCCATGGAGACATAGGTGTCGTCCTGGGCGCGATCGTGATTGCCACGGACCAGGACCGCCTCTTTCAATCCGACTTCTTTTTCTTCAGCCAACCATGTTTCAAACATGGACCAGGCCCGATTCGGGGCACTGTGGAACAAGTCTCCCAGCATCAACAGGGTTTCCGGTCTGTGGGTGCGGAGCAGGTCGGTCAGGACTCCAAGGGTTTGAAGGTCCACGGTCGGTGGCACGGGAAGTCCTTTGGACCGAAAGTGCTCTGCCTTGGCCAAATGCAAGTCCGACACAATGAGCATGGACTGGGCTGGCCACATGATGGCCTTCTGCGGCAGCAGCCACATTTCTCGCTCGTTGGACAGCCATGACTTCCTCCCTGCAGTTTCCATGCACCAAAATTGCGGCAATTCATGCCTCACACCGCATGGGCAAAGCCCCCAGCCTTCCTGAATTGTGTATTTTCGCGTTCGACCCAACGCAGCCGCAGAGGATCAACCGCACCCAGACGATGAGCAAGTACCAAAAGTACCTCCAAGAAATTGAAGACCGCAAAGGCCAAGGATTGCATCCGAAGCCCATTGACGATGCTGCACTTCTCAGTGAAATCATCGACCAAATCAAGGATGCGACGCACCCCGAGCGTGACGCTTCTTTGAACTTCTTCATCTACAATGTTCTTCCTGGCACCACCAGTGCAGCCGGTATCAAAGCCGCGTTTTTGAAGGACATCATTTTGGGGCAAGTGGACGTACCAGAGGTCGACCGGGCGTCGGCGTTGGAGCAATTGTCGCACATGAAGGGAGGCCCTTCCATCGAGGTGCTGCTCGACTTGGCTTTGGGCAGCGCCTCAGGCATTGCTGAAGAAGCGGCGGCTGTGCTGAAAACCCAAGTCTTCCTGTACGAGGCCGATACAGATCGGTTGGCGGAAGCTTACAAGGCAGGCAACGCCATCGCGACCGACATCATCACCAGTCACACCAACGCTGAATTCTTCACCCAACTTCCTGAGGTGGAGGAAACGATTGATGTGGTATCCTACGTAGCAGGCATTGGAGACATCTCCACCGATTTGCTCTCACCCGGAAGCGACGCGCACTCTCGTTCAGACCGTGAACTTCACGGCAAGTCGATGTTCGAGCACGACACCGTGCGACAAAACGAGCTCCTCGAGTTGCAGAAGCAGCACCCCGACAAGCGTGTGATGCTCGTCGCGGAGAAGGGCACCATGGGTGTCGGCTCCTCACGGATGTCAGGGGTGAACAACGTGGCGCTTTGGATCGGCAAACAGGCCAGCCAGTACGTTCCATTCATCAACATCGCCCCTGTCGTGGCCGGAACCAACGGCATCTCCCCCATCTTCTTGACCACGGTGGGAGTCACAGGTGGCGTCGGTGTCGACTTGAAAAATTGGGTCAAAAAGGTGGACAGCGAAGGCAACGTGGTGCTCGACAAAGACGGGGAGCCTGAATTGGAACAGGTCTTCTCTGTCGACACGGGGAGCGTGTTCACCATCAACACCAAGACCAAAAAGCTCTGCCAAGGTGACAAGGAATTGATTGACATCAGTGCTTCGTTGACGCCGCAGAAAACGGAATTCATGCGGGCCGGTGGTTCGTACGCCATCGTGTTTGGCAAGAAACTTCAAACCTTCGCTGCCAAAACGTTGGGCATCGAGGTGCCTCCCGTGTTTGCACCTTCCAAGGAAGTCAGCCACGAAGGCCAAGGGCTGACGGCCGTGGAGAAGATCTTCAACAAGAACGCCGTGGGAACCTCTGGCAACATTTTGCACGCAGGGTCCTACGTACGCGCCGAAGTGAACATCGTGGGCTCCCAAGACACCACTGGTTTGATGACGTCGCAGGAGCTCGAAATGATGGCCGCAACAACCATCTCTCCCATTGTCGACGGCGCCTACCAGTCGGGCTGTCACACGGCCTCGGTTTGGGACTTGAAAGCCCAAGAGAACATCCCACGTCTCATGACGTTCATGAACGACTTCGGCCTCATCACGGGACGCGACCCCAAGGGCGAATACCACGCCATGACGGACGTGATTCACAAAGTGCTGAACGACCTGACGGTGGACGATTGGGCCATCATCATTGGCGGTGATTCTCACACCCGCATGTCCAAGGGTGTGGCCTTTGGGGCAGACTCTGGAACCGTCGCGTTGGCGCTGGCCACAGGGGAAGCGTCCATGCCCATTCCCGAATCGGTCAAAGTCACCTTCAAAGGCCAAATGCAACCGCACATGGACTTCCGCGACGTTGTCCACGCCACCCAAGCCCAAATGCTCCAGCATTTTGGCGGTGAAAACGTCTTCCAAGGGCGCATCATCGAAGTGCACATCGGCACCCTTCCTGCTGACCAGGCATTCACTTTCACCGATTGGACGGCAGAAATGAAGGCGAAAGCGTCCATCTGCATTTCTGAACCGAACACGCTGATTGAATCGCTCAACATCGCCAAGGGACGGATCCAAATCATGATCGACAAGGGCATGGACAACGACAAAGGTGTCCTCCAGGGCCTCATCGATCGCGCAAACAAGCGCATCGCTGAAATCGAGTCCGGTGAAAAGCCACCGTTGACCCCTGACGACAACGCCAAGTACTACGCCACATTCGAAGTGGACCTCGACATCATCAACCAACCGATGATTGCCGATCCTGACGTGCACAACGAAGACGTGTCCAAGCGTTACACCCACGACACCATTCGGCCGTTGAGTTACTACGGCGGAGACAAGCACGTCGACTTGGGCTTTGTTGGGTCATGCATGGTCCACAAAGGCGACCTCAAAATCGTCGCCCAAATGCTGCGCAACCTCGAGAAACAGCAAGGCGAAGTGTCGTTCCAAGCTCCACTTGTGGTGACGGCTCCGACGTACAACATCATCGACGAGCTCAAGGCCGAAGGCGATTGGGACGTGTTGCAGAAATACTCGGGCTTCGAGTTTGACGACGACGCACCCAAAACCGCGGCTCGCACGGAGTACGAAAACATGATGTACCTCGAGCGTCCGGGTTGCAACCTTTGCATGGGCAACCAAGAGAAAGCCGAGAAAGGCGACACCGTCATGGCGACGTCAACACGTTTGTTCCAAGGACGTGTTGTGAAGGACAGCGAGCGCAAGAAAGGCGAATCCCTGTTGGCGTCGACCCCAGTGGTTG
>MDTG01077734.1_pt1 | contig 14100 bp, 12 predicted proteins | sample 811421 | NCBI WGS metagenome assembly MDTG01 (sample SAMN05326645, study PRJNA326480) | marine metagenome | isolation source: seawater | place: Pacific Ocean: South East | collected 2011 | reverse complement strand
CCCAAAAAATTTTCCAAAGGAATTAATTCTAATTATGTTTTTTTTTAGTTTTTGAATTTTTCGTGATGATATTGAATGAAAACTTTGATCTATAATGAGATATTCTACCTTTTTACTTACTGTGTCTAATTCTTGATCAGTATACAATTTACCTGTAGGATTATTTGGATTTACTATTATTGCTATTTGGGCTTCATTTAAATCTGACAAAGTGTATACTTTTTCTATTTTGAACCCAAAATTTCTAAAACAATTTTCATACTCATTATAGGTTGGGCTCAGAATTTTTACAGACTCTTTGCTTCTAAAAAGTAATGGAAGAAATTGAATAGCTGATTGAGCGCCTCCTACAGATAAGGTTAAGGTTTCTTTATCCATCTTTAAAGTCTGTGAAGCGGCTAGTGATAATTTTTCTATTGTTTTTTTTCTTGGTAAATTTTGTAAAGAAACATGGTTTTTTAATTTCCATGGGTAAGAAATACGATTAATTCCAGTAGAAAGATCTAGCCAGTCTGTTAAATGACCTCCATACTTAGAAAGTGCTATATCGAGGTCTCCTCCATGAACATACTCTCTTATCATTTATATAAACTCCATAAGAAACTAGATATTATTAAAATGATTGTAACTAGCACTATTGTTTTTTTATAGAGTTTTAAAGCCTCGCGGAGATTTTCCTTTTTTGGAAAGGGAGCATGTTCATTTATTGAAGCTTGATCTATAATTACACCATTATAAGATTTTTTCCCCATTAATCTTATTTGAAGTGCGTAAGCCATCGCTGACTGGGGCCATCCAGCATTGGGGGAAGGGCTTGCCGTAGAGTTCTTGCTGGAAAACAAAAATGCCTTTAACGGATTATAAGCCAATACAACGATTAAAAATGCTGTTAGTCTTGCTGGGATCCAATTTATAAGATCATCTAGTCTTGCGCTAGCCCAACCAAAATCTTTAAATCTTTCATTTTTATATCCAACCATACTGTCAAGTGTATTAATTATTTTATAAAAAAGTATACCAGGAAAACCGAAGACTAATGCCCAAAATATAGGTGCAATTACACCGTCCGCCGTACTTTCAGATAAGCTTTCTATTGAAGCTTTGCAGATTTGTTCTTCATTCAGGTTTTTCACATCTCTTCCAACGATTTTAGAAAGAGCTATTCTCGCAGCCCCCAGATCATTCCTTTCTAATTCTAAAAGAATAGCGTAAACGTGAGCATGTAGAGATCGTATTGCTAAAAATGGCCAAATTAAAATAGCTTCGATAATTACATAAAATGGCCATTCCTTCAAAAAAGAGGTCAAAAATATTGCACTTATCATAATTGGAAAGCTTAAAAAACAAATCATTAGGATACCTAAATTTCGTTTTTTTAATTTGTTGAACTGCTTTTTATTTAAAGTTTTTTCAAGAAAATTAATTACTTTTCCTATCCAAGTGACTGGATGCCCGATAATTATAAAAAGCTTATTAGGCCATCCTATGAGAATATCAATAAGTAGTGCGAGGATGATAACTACTGGATAAGATGAATAAAAATTATAAAACATTTTTAATTTTTGTTGCTACCAATGAAAAAAAATAATAATGGCTTTGATAAGTATAATAACTTCTGACTTAATTGACCCCCTTTTGTAAAGGTAAATTAAATGAGAAAAATTGAACAAATAAAATCTGAGAAAGAAATTTTAGAGATTCTCGCAATATTACCTTCTTATTCTAAGTTGAATGAGGCAGAAGCTATTCAAAGACAGAAGAATCTTTTAAAGCCTCTGGGATCTCTAGGGCAGTTGGAAGATATTGCCGTATTCTTAGCAGGGTGGAATTTAAAGAAGCTTGAAGATCTTAAGACAGTTCAGGCAATTATATTTGCTGGAAATCATGGCGTATGCAACCAGTCAGTAAATCCTTTTCCTCAGGAAGTTACTTCTCAAATGGTAGAAACTTACAGGGGCGGGAAAGCAGCAATAAACAGAATATGTGAGTTAAATGATATAAAATTAAATGTAATTCCAATAAATTTGGAGAAACCAACAAGAGATATTTCTTTAGGTTCAGCCATGGATATGGATGAATTTTTGGAGGCATTCAATATAGGAATTCAGGCCATTTCTTCAGATGTTGATCTTTTGTGTTTAGGTGAGATGGGTATTGGAAATACAACAATCTCTTCTGCTCTTTGTTACAACTTTTTTGGAGGAAGTTTAAAGTCCTGGGTAGGTCCAGGAACGGGTGCTGATAATATACAACAATTAAATAAACAGAAGGTCATAGAAAAAGCCTTGGAAATTAACCGACCAAACATGAAAAGACCTTTAAGTGCACTTTATAGTATTGGGGGAAGGGAGCAGGCCGCAATCTGTGGAGCATTGTTAGCTGCACGTTATTTTTCTATTCCCGTCATATTAGATGGGTTTGTTTGTAGCGCAGCGGTTTTACCATTAGTTATGGAAAATAGAAAAATTTTAGATCATTGCCTCGTAGGACACTGTTCCAAGGAGCCAGGTCATAGTGATTTGGCAAGGCGGCTTGGTAAGGATCCTATATTAAATTTAGAAATGGCACTTGGGGAAGGGTCGGGAGCAGCTCTATCAGTTCAGATTATAAAAGCAGCCTTAAAATGTCACTCGGAAATGGCTACATTTGAAGAGGCTGGGGTCTCTGGAAAATCTTAGTTTTATTTGTATGAAGTCATCCTGTCTATTAAATTATCTTCCAAGAAAATTTGGTGATAAACAATAGCGATAAGATGTATTAGAACGATTGCATATAAGACGTTTACTGACGCTGTATGTAGATTGCCAATAAACAAATTTGAGGTATTCCACGCGGCAAATCCAGAAATAGGAACAATAAAAAGCACCATATAAAAAAGCCAGTGGATAATTTTAGCCAAGATTATGGTGATTGAAGAAGATTGCTCTGTGGGTCTAGGAACACCAAGAAAAATTCTAAGTATGAGGCGAATGATCATTAATAGAAAAATTGTTAAACCAAAGAAAAGATGGTACCAAGAATTTTCGGATACTTCCTGGATAGATATTTTACCGTCTTTCAGTGCCAAAAAGTCACTAGATATTGTACCACCGGTTGCAATTTGAAATAGAACAAAGCATGCTACAAGCCAGTGAACAATAACCTGATATTTTGAAAATTTTTCTTTTTTTAAATCACTAGTTTTCATATCTATGTTCCACAAAATGTCTGTTGAACCAATTCATCTTTTTTCGGCGCATTATAAAAATCAACAAAACTGCTATTATAAGTAAAAGGTTGTTTTAAACAGGAAGCCAATTGATTGAATTGATCAAAATTACCTTCTGATGCGTCTCTTATTACTCTTTCGATCATATGATTTCTTGGGATAAAAATTGGATTATTTGTTTTTAATCTTTTTAAAGCATTTTTCTTATCAGTTTCTTCATCTAATAATTTGTTCCAGTCCTTAAGCCAATTGTTAAGTTGCTTCTCTTGTTCTTTTTTTGGAAACACAAAATTCTTAATAAAGTGACTTTGTTGAGAACTTTGTACAACACTTTCCAACGATTTTAAAGTAAGCGTAAAATCTGCTCCTCCAGACTCCATCAATGCTAATAAATCTTTATATAATTTTTCTGAGTGCTTTGATGCATAACGTAAACCCAATTTTTTGGAGGTAATTTCAGAGAAAGTTGAATGAAAAATCTTTTCGAAATTTAATAAAATTTCTTCAGCTATCTTTACAGATTTGTCTTGGTCATCTGAAAGTAGAAATAGAATTGTTTCAGCAAATCTACTCAAGTTCCAAGGTCCAACCAAAGCTTGATTTGAGAAGGAATATCTACCAAATTGATCAATTGAGCTAAATACTTTTTTTTCTTGATAACTATCCATAAATGCGCAGGGTCCATAATCTATCGTTTCACAAGATATAGATGTATTGTCCGTATTCATTACTCCGTGAATAAATCCGATGGACATCCATTTTGCAATTAAATTTGCTTGACCCTCAACGACTTTTTCTAGAAACAGCCTGTATTTATTTTTCTTTGTTTTTATACTCTGAAAATTCCTATCGATAATAAAATCAGTTAGCCGTTGGACGTGGTCTTTTTGATCTCTGATAGCAAAAAATTGAAATGTTCCTACTCTGACATGACTTTTTGCAACTCTAACTAAAATAGCTCCCGGCTGGATGGTTTCTCTAACTATTTTTTCTCCAGTTAAAAGAATAGCGAGTGATCTAGTTGTAGGAATATCTAAATAATGCATGCTTTCAGAAACTAAATACTCTCGTATAACGGGTCCGATGCCAGCTCTACCATCGCCCCCTCTTGAGAACATTGTCTTTCCACTACCCTTTAATTGTATATCTCGTCTTTGATTATCCGTACAAATTTTATCTCCAAGAAGTAACGCTCTACCATCACCTAATTGAGGGACAAGTTGACCAAATTGATGACCAGCGTATGCTAACGCAATACTTTTGGTGGTTTCAGGTAGCGCTTGACCGCCTAGAAACATAGTACCGTCTTTACTCAAGAGAAAATCTTTGTCTAAATCAAGAAGTTTCGCCAATTCACAGTTTAATTTTATCAATTTTAGACCAGGCATTACCTCCGGTTGTGTAATTCTGTAGAAATCTGTTGGAAGACTTGTGTAAGAGTTTTCCAGGCCAAGGTTTTTCATGGTATAAGAAGGTTTGTTAGTTTCCGTGTTTATTTAGGGTACTCCGAAACTTTTCGATTATTTCATCAATATGTTTTCGTTCCGATATAAACATTGGTGCAACAATTCCAGAGTCGCCAGTAAACTTGACATGCAATCCATTCCAAAAAAGTTCTTTTTGAAATTTTGTACCTCTCTTTCCGGGATTGCCGTCGATATGAAGTTCTACACCACCCATCATCCCTATACCTCTCACATCTTTCACAAGAGGGTGATCTGTTAAAGAAAACAAGCAGTCCAGGAAATAAGAAGACATTTCATTAGCTCTGTTAAAAAGATCCTCTTCTTCATAAATATCTAGTGTTGCTAATCCAGCAGCGCAAGATCCAGGATGTCCTGAATAAGTATAGCCATGAAAGAACTCTATTGTATCTGGATTTGAATTATCTGTTATTATATCATAAATATGGTCTTTCGCGCACACAGCTCCCATCGGCATGGAACCATTTGTTATTGCTTTGGCCATTGTCATTATGTCTGGCACAACATTAAACCTTTGAGAAGCAAAGGGATGCCCAAGTCTACCAAACCCTGTTATTACCTCATCAAAAACTAATAATATTCCGTGTTCATCACATATTTCTCTTAATCTCTCCAAATAACCAACTGGAGGAACAAGCGTACCTGTTGACCCGGCAACTGGTTCTACAAAACATGCAGCAATTGTATTTCCTCCATAAGCCAATGCAAATCTTTCTAAATCGTTTGCTAGTTCTACACCATTTTCTGGCTGACCCTTGACGTTTAATTCATTACCTGTCCATGTGTGTCTCATTAGTACTATGTTAGGCATTACTACTGGAAATGTTCTTCTGTTATTTACCATGCCTGAAAGGGAAACTCCTCCCATGTTAACACCATGATAAGCTCTTTCTCTACTAACAAAACGATGCCTATTTTGACCGGTAGCTGAATGGTATGACATAATCATTTTAAGAGCCGTATCTATCGCTTCAGATCCAGAATTTACAAAAAACACATGGTTCATTCCCTCGGGAGTAAGTTCTGATACTTTATCAGCTAGTGCAAAACTTGCGGGATGCCCCATTCCAAAAGGTGATGTGTAAGTGTTTTTCTTAAGTTGATTATGTACAGCCTCAATAATTTTTGGGTGGCAATGGCCGGCTGGTGAACAAAATAAGCCTGAGGATCCATCAATAATCTCGGTGTCTTTATGACTTTTCATATACACTCCTGATGCCTCTGTGATAAGTCTTGGATCCACTTTGAAACCGCGATTATCAGTAAAAGGCATCCAATGATTTTCTAAGGAATTCTTGACAACGTTCTCAACCATTTTTATTTCTCCCCTAAATTTCTAGCTGTAAAAATCTCAATATAAAGGAAATATAAGTACTACCTTTTAAAATTGAAATAAACTATTATATTTTAATAACTAAAATCGGGAAATGTCAAATAGGTAAGGAAATGAAAGATACAATCGAAGGAGTAAAGAATCCATCTGAAGTGGGAAACATGCCTTTTAATTGGTCCGATCCGTTCTTGCTTAATGAACAGCTATCGGAGAGCGAGAGGCTTATAAAAAACACTGCTGAAAATTTTGCTCACAAGGAACTAAAACCAAAAGTAATGAATGCCTATGATGACGAGATAGTGGATAAAGAGATATTCCGGCTAATGGGAGAAACTGGATTGCTGGGCTGTACTATTCCTGAGGAATACGGGGGAATAGGAAGTAGTTATGTTTCTTATGGTCTAATAGCGAGAGAAATTGAACGAATAGATTCGGGCTACAGATCTATGATGTCAGTACAATCGTCATTAGTAATGTATCCGATATACAAGTTTGGAAATGAAAGTCAGAGAAAAAAATATCTGCCTAGTTTGGCCTCAGGGAAGACGATAGGTTGTTTTGGACTTACAGAGGCGAATTCAGGCTCTGATCCAGCATCAATGACAACCAGAGCAACCAAGGTGGATGGAGGTTATGAATTAAATGGTTCAAAGATGTGGATTTCAAACGCGCCGATAGCAGATATTTTTATTATTTGGGCTAAGTCAAGCCATCACCAAAACAAGATTAAAGGTTTTATCCTTGAAAAAGATCACAAGGGTTTGAAAACAAGTAAAATTAGTGGAAAATTAAGCTTAAGAACTTCAGTTACTGGGGAAATAAGTTTAGAAAAAATATTCGTAGCAGATGATGCATTGCTTGGAAATGTTGAGGGGCTTAAAGGACCATTTAGCTGTCTAAATATGGCCAGGTACGGTATTTCATGGGGCGCTCTTGGTGCAGCAGAATATTGTTGGCATGCAGCAAGAGATTATGGTTTGGCAAGAAAGCAGTTTGGGAAACCGCTTGCGGCCACTCAACTGTTTCAGAAAAAGTTAGCTGATATGCAAACGGAGATTTCAATTGGTTTGCAAAGTGTTTTAAGGTTGGGTCAAATGATAGACAATGGAAGTGGATCATCGGAAACGATTAGTTTATTAAAAAGAAATAATTGTGGAAAAGCGTTAGAGGTTGCAAGATTAGCTAGAGATATGCATGGAGGAAATGGTATATCTTCAGAATATGGTGTTATGAGGCATCTGCAGAACTTGGAGACCGTAAATACTTATGAAGGAACCCATGATATTCACGCTCTTATTTTAGGAAGAGCTCAAACAGGCATCCAGGCTTTTTTTTAATTTAAGTTCTTAATCTGTACCCTGTCTTAAAGATCAATCCAATAATAATAAGGCACGCTGTCATAAAAATAGCTATAGCGAGCAATGATATCCCTATAGGAATTTCTGAATTTCCAAAGAAGCTCCAGCGGAATCCACTTATCAGATAAAAGACGGGGTTGAATAATGATACAGTTTGCCAGAAATCTGGTAACATTTCTATGGAGTAAAAACTTCCACCCAAAAACACTAATGGTGTAACCAATAGGGTTGGTATTATGCTTAGTCTTTCCCAACTTTGCGCCCAAATTCCAATTATAAACCCAAATAGCGAAAAGCTAACAGACGTCAGCGCAATAAAAATACCCATAATAATGGGATGCTTAATGTCATGGCTAACAAAAAAATTGGAAGTTAAAAATATCATAAGACCTATAATTGTTGATTTTGAAGCCGCCGCACCCACATATCCTATAGTAGCTTCGATAGCAGAAACTGGAGCAGACAATACTTCAAAAATCGATCCCGTAAACTTCGGAAAATATATTCCAAAGGCAGCATTATTGATACTTTCAGTCATCAAATAAAGCATTATTAAGCCGGGTACTATGAATGATCCATAGGATACTCCATTAATTGATTCAATTTTTGATCCAATAGCAGCACCAAAAACTACGAAGTAGAGTGAGGTAGTTATTATTGGTGCAACAAGACTTTGAAAAATCGTCCGCCTAAATCGCATCATTTCGAAATTGTAGATGGTAATTATTGCAATAAAATTCATTTTTTCTCTATCAACTCCAAAAAAATATCTTCAAGGGAGTTATTTTCCGTACTTACCTCGGCATAATTAATACCTTCTTTGGTGAGTAAAGTGAGAATGGATTGAAGGGTATCACGCTTACTGATACCCGATCTATACTTAAGTTTTCTGCCTTCATCAATTAAAGACATATTTATATTTCTTAATTTCCTAGGCAATGAATTCATTTTTTTTTCCAAAGTGATGATTGTCGACTTTTTGTCGAACTCTTTCATTAGATCTTGTTTATCCCTCACTAGCACCAAGCTACCATTATTTATTATGCCCACTCTATCGGCAAGTTGTTCAGCTTCCTCAATATAGTGCGTTGTCAGAATAATGGTCACTCCTCTTTCTTTAAGTTTTGCAACTAATCCCCAAAGATCTTTTCTTAAGGCGACATCAACACCAGCTGTAGGTTCATCCAAAAACAGTATTTTTGGTTCATGGGAAAGCGCCTTGGCAATCAGAAGCCTACGTTTCATTCCTCCAGACAATCCAAATATTTGTTGATCTTTTTTTTCAAGTAAAGATAAAGACCCTAGTATCTCTTTTATGTAGGTATCATTGGGTTTTAATCCAAAAAGTCCTCTTGAAAATTCACAAGTATTATAAACACTTTCAAAACTATCAAATGGCAATTCTTGAGGAACTAGTCCAATCTTTTTTCTAGTTTCTCGGTAGTTGGTAATTGTATCCTTACTTTCTATATAAATAGAACCTTTAGACTGTTTTGTAAGGCCACAAATACAAGAAATCAAGGTAGTTTTTCCTGCTCCGTTAGGACCAAGTAAAGCAAAAATTTCACCTTTATTAATTTCCAATGAAATATTATTTAGAGCCTGCTCGGACCCAAAGCTTTTATAAAGATTTTTTACGGAAATAAGATTTTGCATAAATTTAAAATTACATCGGCATTGGTGTTTTTTTATACAAATTATCTATTTTTTTTAATATTTCTTGATCAAGGTAAACATTCTTTCCTTCTAAAATAAGTTTGAGTTGATCCTTGTTGGTTGCACCAAAAATTACGGAACCCACAAACGGTCTTGAACGACAAAAAGCAAGAGCTAAATGAACAGGGTCAATGGACAACTCTTTTGAAAGGTGCAAATAATCTGTTATTGCTTTTGTAGAATTTTCTGTCACACGTCCAAACATATCAGGAATTCTAGATAGACGAGAGTTCTCTGGTACCTTGCTATTCAAATACTTTCCAGTAATCATTCCACCCACGAGTGGAGAATACGCCAACAATTTGATGTTCTCATGATGACAAGTTTCTGCGAGGTCCGTATCAAATAATCGACATAGTAGACTATACTCGTTTTGTATCGACGCAACTGGAAAATTATTATAACTTTTCGTCACATTTGAAAATTGTGTTGTACCCCAAGCTGTTTCGTTAGAAAGACCTATAAAGCGAATTTTTCCTTCTTCCTTAAGTTTATGAAGCTCTTCTACCACTTTACCTATGGTTTCTTTTTCAATTTCAGTTTCCTGGGAAGTAGCATCAAACTTCCAATATTGTCTGAAATGATAACTGCCACGGTTTGGCCAGTGAAGTTGATACAGGTCAATGTAATCAGTTTGAAGTTTTTGTAAGCTAGAGTCTACCGCTATTCTCACTTCATTAGGATAGATTCCTTTACCCTCTCTTACATTCTTGTATCCTTTTCCGCTTATTTTAGTCGCTACGATTAGTTCAGAACGTTTCCCTCTATTTTTACCAAGCCAATTCCCGAGAATTCTCTCTGTATCACCAGTTGTTTCGGCTCTTAGGGGGCATACTGGATACATTTCGGCGGTATCAATGAAATTTATACCTTCATCTATACTCATATTTATCTGTTCATGAGCATCTTTTTCATCTGTTTGCTCTCCCCAAGTCATCGTTCCTAAACAGAAATCTGACACGTTTAAGCTAGATTTTCCTAATTTTACGAATTTCAATTTCAGACCTTTCCTTAATCAGTTGATTGTTATTTTTATGAAAAAATGTAATTTTGTTTTTTTTGAGAATTAGAAGATCTATCAATTTAATTAAAAGACTATATATATAATAAATTAGAAAATTACAAAGAATAAATATCTTATTGGTGGAGAGTAATATGAAGCTTTTAAAAGCTATAAAGAGTAGATTTAAAAAAAGACCTTTGGTGGTAGTAGTGAGGTTAGAGGGAGTAATTGGTGCGGGAAGTCGGTTTGGGTCAAGCGGCATTGATGACGCCAATACTCAAAAACTACTTGAGAAAGCTTTTGAATTTGAAAAGGCAAAAAGCATTATAATTAAAATAAATTCTCCTGGGGGGTCTCCAACTCAATCTTCTTTAATTGCTTCCCGCATAATAAAGTTATCAAGGGATAAAAATATTCCGGTGATAGCCTTCTGTGAGGATGTTGCAGCATCAGGTGGCTACTGGTTAGCATGTGCATCAGACGAAATATATGCTGATGTGAATTCAATCATTGGATCTATTGGGGTTATCTCAGCTAGTTTTGGTTTTTCTAAGTTAATAAGCCGTTATGGTATTGAGCGTAGAGTTTACACGGCTGGTGAAGAAAAGAGTATGCTTGATCCCTTTCAACCAGAAAAGGCGGGTGATATCAAACGATTAAAAGCTATCCAGAAGGCTATTTTTGAAAATTTCAAGAACTTTGTAAGCGAAAGAAGAGGTGATAAGGTGGCTGGAAAAAAGATTTTTAATGGAGAAGTTTGGGAGGCGGAAAGAGCAAAAAAATTGGGACTGATAGATGATATTGGAACCATGGAAAGTATTTTGGAAACTAAATTTGGTGACAATATAAAATATAAATATGTCAACAAGAAGAAATCATTTTTTTCAAGATTTAGTAGTTCAATTGTTGACGAGGTATTATCAAAAATTATAGAAAATAAATATTTTTCTAAATTTGGGCTCTAGAAATTAAAGTAGGAGAAAGAATTGGAGAAACAAAAAACAGCGTTAATTACTGGAGGTGCAAGAAGGTTAGGTAAAGCGATCGTGGAAGATTTAGCTGATATGGGTTTCAATGTAATAATTCATTATAATAATTCTCATGAAGAGGCATTTGAATTAAAGGAGAAACTTAAAGCTAAGGGATCTAAGGTGTTTTTAATTAAAGCTAATTTACAAGTTGATGAAGAGGTGGTGTCTCTGATAGAAAATTGTAATAGACTCTCTGAGAGCAAAATTAGTTTGCTCGTAAATAATGCATCCGTTTTTGAGTATGACAATATACAAACTGCTTCATTAGCAAGCTGGGAGAGTCATTTTAAGTCTAATCTTCAGGCTCCCTTTTTTTTGACAAAAAGTTTTGCAGAACAAGCTCCTGAATTGACCTACTCCAAAAACGGAGAGAAAAAAAGTCATGCCAATATAATAAATATTATCGATCAAAGAGTTCGAAACTTAACAACAGATTTTACTACTTATACACTCTCAAAAACAGGTCTGTGGACACTGACAAAAATAGCTGCAAAGGCTCTATCTCCTAAAATAAGGGTTAATGCTATTGGCCCAGGTCCCACAATTAAGGCTGCTTTTCAAAGTGAAGAAAATTATTTAAAGCAAAGAAGGTCAACCCCTTTGGGAAGAGGTTCTGATGTGGAAGAAATTTTACAAACGGTTAAATATTTTCTTGAAAACTCAAGTGTCTCTGGACAACTTATATGTGTAGACGGTGGTCAAAATTTGCAAATCATTGGGCAAGCGGACGAGATTGATTAAATAGAAAGCTAGAAAACCGGTGACTAATTTTAATTTAAGCGACGACTTAAGGGGTGAAAAAGTAATACAATCTTTCGCACGCACTCTTTCTGGTCAGCCGGGCGTATATCGAATGCTCGATGAAAATAAGAACGTACTTTACGTGGGTAAAGCTAAAAATTTGAGGAAACGAGTTTCTAGTTATACAAAAATTAAAGGACACTCCGTTAGAATAGCCAGAATGATTTCCTCTACAAAAGATATGGTATTTGTTACCACAGATACTGAATTAGAAGCTTTGTTATTAGAACAAAACTTAATTAAAAAATTCCAACCACAGTATAATGTTTTACTTAAGGACGATAAAAGCTTTCCTCAAATAGCTATAACAAAAGGAAAAAATTTCCCTCAGATCTTAAAATATAGAGGGAGGAAATTAGACGGGGTAAAGTATTTTGGTCCTTATGCTTCGTCTTATGCCGTAGATAATGCAGTAACCTATATCCAGAAAATTTTCCAACTTAGAAATTGTAGAGACACAATCTTTTACGGTCGTTCTAGAGCTTGTCTACTGCATTTTATTCAAAAATGTTCAGCTCCTTGTGTTGGGAAAATTTCTGAATCCGATTATGAAAAGTCTGTTGAACAGGCAGAAAATTTTCTTTTAGGGAAACATACGATTATTAAAGATAATCTTAGGGATCGTATGATACAATCAAGTGAAGCGCTAGACTTTGAAAGAGCAGCTTTTTACCGTGATAGAATTGAGTTGGTAGCAAAGATACAATCTAGTCAAAATATCAATAATTTGAATTTGAAAGATGCCGATGTAATTGGAATATGTAAAATAGGAAACGAAAGCTGTATTCAGGTATTTTTTATCAGGTCATATGAGAACAGAGGAAACCATGCTTTTTTTCCTAAAACGGGTAAGGGTGCTGATGAGGTCGAAATTATAGAGCATTTTTTGGTTCAATTTTATAGAAATAAGTTGCCTGCTAAGCAAATTATCTTATCAAAAGCTTTACGAAATAAAATATTGATAGAAAATTTTCTTAGTAATAAGAAAAAAGGGCAGGTGAGGATAAAGTGCCCAGAAAGGGGAAGATCTAAGGAGCTTATTAGATCAGTTGATGCAAATGCTAAAGACGCCTTAGAGAGAAAATTAGCAATGACCGCGTCTCAGAAAGCACTTTTTACTGCAGTAGAACAAGAGCTAGGATTAGAAAGAATAATTGAAAAAATAGAGGTTTATGATAATTCACATATTCAAGGAGCGTTCCCTGTAGGTTGCCTTGTATCTTTAGATAAATATGGATACAGAAAGTCTGAATATCGTAAATTCAATCTTAAAGATAGCGATGTGAACCCGGGAGACGACTTAGGAATAATGAGACATGTTTTGCAGAGGAGATTCAGTAAAAAACTAGAACCAAATGTGGAGAATGGATTGAACCTACCAGATCTTATAGTTATAGATGGTGGCAAAAATCAACTCAACATCGCTAAGCAGGTATTAGGACAGTTAGGCCATAGCAAAATACCAATAATTTCAATTGCAAAAGGAATAAAGAGAAATGCAGGTATTGAAGAATTTCATTTCAAAGAGAGAGTGCTTAGTTTCCCTAAAAACAGTTCTCTTCGCTTTTTTTTTCAGAGAATAAGAGATGAAGCTCATAGATTTGCGATTGGTACTCATAGAAAAAAAAGGTCCTCCTCAATAAATAAAAGTGAACTTGATAATGTTTTTGGTATTGGTCCAAAAAAGAAAAAAGAACTGCTACAGCACTTTGGTTCAGTTAAAGAATTATCTAAATCAAGCCTTAAAGATTTACTTATGGTTAAAGGTATTTCAAAATCTTCTGCAGAAATTATTTTAAATCATTTTAATTCGTGATATTAGACATTTACGATGTTCATATATCTTCCAAATACTTTAACCTTTTTAAGGCTAATCTTAGCGCCTGCTTTGATTGTTTATTTGATTATAGACAAGTCCGACCCAGCAAAGTTTTTTGGTATGTTTGTATTTATTGCAATTATCTTAACAGATTTTTTTGATGGTTACCTTGCAAGAAGGTTTAATAATGTAAGTAACTTAGGAAGAATCTTTGACCCTATTGCTGACAAAATGATAATCATTTTGTTATTATGCTTTTTTTTGGGGCACTATCTTAATAGCTCTGACGACCTTTTAATAAGTATTATCTTGGTTCTTATTATTGCCAGAGAAATATTAGTTTCTGG
>MDTG01165632.1_pt1 | contig 14101 bp, 10 predicted proteins | sample 811421 | NCBI WGS metagenome assembly MDTG01 (sample SAMN05326645, study PRJNA326480) | marine metagenome | isolation source: seawater | place: Pacific Ocean: South East | collected 2011 | reverse complement strand
GGCATGGAGAAGCCGCTCATGCCGCCCATGCTGGGCATGGAGAAGCCGCTCATGCCGCCCATGCTGGGCATGGAGAAGCCGCCCATGCTGGGCATGGAGAAGCCGCTCATGCCGCCCATGCGGGGCATGAAGCCGCCCATGCTGGGCATGCGGAAGCTGCCCATGCCGCCCATGCTGGGCATCCCGAAGCCGCCCATGCCGCTGGGCATGGAGAAGCCGCCCATGGCAGGCAGGGAGAAGCCACTCATGCTGGGCATGCGGAAGCCGCTTGCTGTGCCCATACCGGGCATGGCGAAGCCGCTCATGCCGCCCATGCTGGGCATGCGGAAGCCGCCCATGCTGGGCAAGGAGAAGCTGTTGGGTGCGGAGCCGCTCATGCTGGGCATGGAGAGACCCATACCGCCCATGCTTGGCATGCGGAAGCCGGGCATGGAGAAGCCGCCCATGCTGGGCATGGAGAAGCCGCCCATGCCTGGCATGCGGAGGCCGGGCAGGGAGTAGCCGCCCATGCTGGGCATGCGGAAGCCGGGCAAGGAGAAGCCGCCCATGCTGGGCATGCGGAAGCCGCTCATGCCGCCCATGCTGGGCATGCGGGACCCACCCAGGGAGGCGGGGCTGAAGCTGCCGCCCATGCCGGGCATGGAGAAGCCGCGGAAGCCGGGCATGGAGAAGCCGCGCATGCCGGGCATGCCGAAGCCACCCAAGGCGGCGGGGCTGAAGCTGCCGCCCATGCTGGGCATGCGGAAGCCGCCTGCGCCGAAGCCACCTGCGCCGAAGCCACCGAAGCCGCCCATGCTCGGACTGGAGGGCAGCTGGAAGCCGTGGCTCGAGCCCGGCCGGCCGAAGGGCCCAAAGCCGCTCGGGGCGCGGCCAAGACCGGGGAACGTGAAGGAGCCCGGGCGGAAGGAGGCGCTAGAGGAGCTCGCTCTGGAGGAGCCGCCCCCGTAGCCCTGGAAGAGGCGCGCGAGGTCGAAGCCAGCGAAGCCAGCCAGGGAGCCAAAGCCCCGGCCGCCGCCAGAGCCCAGACCCTTGAAATCCAGACCCTTGAAATCCAGACCCTTGAAGGCCTGACCCTGGGCCAGACGAGGAGCAGCGCCGCCCTGAGGCCGGGAGAAGCCACCCGACAAGGCGGTCATGCCAGGGAAGGAGCCAGCGAAGGAGCGTCCCCCCGGGAAGCTCCACTTCGCGAAGCCAGGCATGCGCGCCTGGCCGCCGACTGCGTAGCGGCCGCCGAGCGAGCCGAGGCCGGCCCCGCCGCGGAAGTTGGGGAGCTGCCAGCGGGAGAAGCCAGGCAGGCTCGCGGCGGCGCCACCGAAGGCGCGTCCGCTGCCGAAGGAGGGGAAGGAGAAGCCTTGGAGACCCCTCGCGCCGAGGCCGCGCGGAGCAGCGCCCCCGAAGGCCCGCGGAGAAGCGCCCCCGCCGAAGCGACCGAAGTCCGGGAGCGACCAGCCGCGCGGGAGACCGCCTGCGAACGAGCGCGGGCTGAAGCCCCCGAGCGATCGGCCGGCGCCGCCGAAGCGGGGGAGCTGCCACTGACCGAAGCCGGGCATCCGAGGGCTTGCGCCCGAGAAGGCCTTGCCGCTGCCAAAGGAGGGCAAGGACCAGGAGCGACCCGCGCCTTGGAATGCGCGCGGGCTCAGGCCAGCGGTGAAGCCGCCTCCGAAGCTCGGCAGCTGCCAGCGGCCGAAGCTCGGCATGCGAGGGCTCGCTCCCGCGAAGCTCCGACCGCCGCCGAAGAGGCCCGCCAGAGCGCCGAGGTTCCCTGCGTTGAAGCTTCCACCTGGGAAGGACCCGTCGGGGAAGGAGCCACGCGACCCGCCGAGGCCCGGCAGCTGCCAGCGGGTGAAGCTCGGCATGCGCGGGCTGGCGCCGCTGAAGGCGCGGCCGCCGGACAGGCTGGGGAAGGAGAACCCGCCCAGCGCGCCCAGCTGGCTGGGGTCGAAGCGGAAGCCGGCCTGGGGCCGCCCGCTGCCGAGGCGGAAGTTGGGGAGCTGCCAGCCCGCGCTGCTGGGGAGCTGAGGGCGAGCCCCGCTGAAGGCGGCGCCGCCGAAGCGCGGCAGCTGCCAGTTGCCGAAGCCGCTCAAGCCAGGCATGCCGGCCGCCAGGCGCCCAGCGCTCCCCATGGCGGGCAGCCGGAAGCCGCCGCCGCCAGGGAAGGAGAACCCGCCGCCCATGGACAGCCCGGGGAGGCGGAAGGCGCCGCCCGCGGGGGACGAGAAGCCTCCGCCCATGGAGGGCAGGCGGAACCCGCTGCCTGCAGGGAACGAGGAGGCTCCGCTCGAGCCCGGCATGCGGAATCCACCGCCAGGGAACGAGAAGCCGCTCGAGGGGAACGAGAAGCCGCCCGAGCTCCCGCCCATCAGGCGACGCAGGTCGGAGAGCGAGCCGACGCCGCGGAGGCCGCCCAGCGAGCCGAGGGAGAGCGCGGGGAGGAGCGCGCCCATGTTGAAGCCGCCGCCATGCGACCCCGAACGACCGAGGCTCGCTCCGCCGAAGCCGAAGCCGCCTTGCGAGAGCGCGCCGCTGAAGCCGCTCGGGAGGCCGGGGAAGGAGCCGCTGCCGCCGAGCTGGCTGAGCTGAGGCAGCTTGCCGGCCCAGGAGGCCTGCCAGCGAATCCCGCCGCCCGGGAACATGGGCAAGCGACCCAGGGAGGGCATGCGCAGGTCGCGGCCGAACACGCTCGCGCCGAAGCCGCCGAGGCCAGAGACGCCTCCGCTCATGCCCGTCAGTCGCGGTCGGCCGAAGCCGTCCATGCGGAACCCGCCCTGCGGCAGGGAGCCGAGGGAGAGACCGCCGAACCCGCCCGAGAGGGAGCGCGCGAAGCCAGCTCCGCCGAAGCCCCCTCCGCTGAAGCCCCCGCTGAAGCGAGGCATGCTCCCGCTGCTGAGCCCGGCGAAGCCGGGGAAGCGGGAGAGGTCGAGCCCGCCGAGGCCCGCGAAGGACCGTCCGCCGCCGCCCGAGAGCGAGCGCAGGCTCGCGGGGAGGGCCCAGGGCGGGAGCCCGCCGCCGCCGCTGCGGGCGAGGCTCGCGAAGGACATCCCGCCCGGCATGCTGCCCAGGCTGGCCTGGCGGAGCTGCGGGAGCGAGAAGCCGGAGAAGCCCGGGAAGCTGCCCGCAGACATCCCGCCCCCGGCGAGGCCCAGGGCGAGGTGACGCATGGCGCCCGAGCCGCGCAGGAGGGTCTGCAGCCCGCGCAGGCCGCGGCTCGCGCCACCGCTGCCCCCAAACAGGCTCGCGAGCCGGCCCGAGCGGAGCTGCTGGAGGGCGCTGGCGGGGAGCTGCCCGCTGCTGATCATCGCCTTGAGCGCAGGCGGCAGGTTCATGCCGGCCAGGTTCGGGAACGCGCCCCCGAAGCTGCCGGCGCCCTGGATCATGCCCGGGAAGGCTGGCATGCCGCCCGGCATGCCAGGCATGCCGGGGAAGCTGAAGTTGGGCAGGTCGAGGCCGAAGCCCTCGAAGCCCATCCCCGTCGAGCCGTCCGGCATCGTGATCGGGAGCACGAAGCCGAGCCGCTGGGCGCCAGCGCCGAAGCTCTCGAACCCGTCGAAGTCGGCGAAGCGACCCAGGCGGAGGCGCTCGAAGGGGTCGCGCCCGCTGCCGAAGAGCGCGTCGAGGATCCCGAGGCGGCGGTCGAGCTGGCTCAGCCGGTTGGTGTAGCGCTCGACCCACATGTCGGCGCGGTCGGCCCAGCTGGTGACCTGGGTCTGCGCCGCAGCGCGCGCCTCGATCCGCTGCAGGAGCGGGAAGGCGATCTCGGCCCGGCGCAGGAGGGGCGAGAGCCGCTCGTCCTTCTCCTCCATCCGCTCGAGCAAGCGGTCGAGGAAGAGCGGCGTGTCGGGGACGCCGGGGCTCGCCGGGCTCTTGGGGAGAGGGGCAGCCGCGACCAGCAGCTTGGCCAAGGGGTGGTGGGGGAGGTCGCCCTCGACCAGGAGCGGCCCGAAGGCCTCGGCGAGGTCGCGCAGGCCAGCGCCGGACTCGACCTGGCGCGCGCCGCGCTCGAAGGCGCCGCGCAGGACGGCGGCGGCGGCCTCGGCCCCGCGCCCCTTGGCGTCCTCGAAGCGCACCAGCAGCTTGGGCTGCAGCTCGAGCGCCTCTTCGAGGCGTCCGCCCTGGAGCGCCGCCAGCATGCGGCCGAGGTCCTGCTCGAGGTCCTGCAGCCCGCCGACCGGACGCCGATCGGGGTCGTCCTCGGGCAGGAGCTCGCCGAGGGTCCCGGGCAGGTCGACGCGCTCGCCCTCGAGCTCGGCCAGGGCCTCACCCGTCGCGGGCACCAGCCCGCTGGGCGCGAGGGCCATCGTGACCAGGATCACGTAGGCCAAGTAGAGCGAGCGGGGTCCGTCCTTGAGCGCCGAGGCGGTCTCGGCGAAGGTGGCGCGCGTCGCGCTGACCAGGCGGCGCCGGTCGCGCGGGCGGAGCTCCGCGCTGACCTCGGCCAGGCGCACGAGCGCGCGGCGGCGGTCCACTCCCTGCCCCTCGACCGGATCGGCGAGGGTCGCCAGGAGGGCGCGGGCGGCGTCGGGCAGCCGAGCGTCGCGCGTCGCAGACTGCGGCGCGTCGATCAGCTGGAGGAATGCCGACAGGGCGTCGTTCACTGCGTCCTCCTCAGCGGGCCGCTCCCTCGAGCTTTTGCTTGGCGGAGCTCAGCTCGTTGAGGTTGCCGTCCTCGGTCTTCCTGGCCTCGGCGATCGACTTGAGCCGCTCGTCGAGGGCCTTGAGCTCTTCGTCCAGCCCCTTGCGCCGGTCCTCGAGCTGCTCGCTCGCCTCCTCGAGGTGCTCTTCCTCGCGGGCGAGCGACTCGCGCAGCTTCTGGTAGCGCTGCAGGACCTGGTCCAGCTGCTTCTGGCGCTGATCCTGGTGCTGGAGGAGGTGGTTCAGGCGCTGGATCTTCTGCTCCAGCTCGGCCCGCCGGCGCGAGTCGCGGGTGCGCTCCAGCTCGGCCACCAGGCGCTTCTTCTCCGCCTCGGGGTTGCTGCCGCCCAGCTGCCTCTTGGCGCGCTCCTCCTCGCCGTCGATCTTGCGCCGCTGCTCGGCGAAGCGCCGGCGCTGTTCGCTCAGCTTGCGCTCCTCGCCCTTGAGCTTGCTCTGCTCGCGCTTGACCTCTTCGATCCGCTGCTTGGTCTTGCGCTCTTGCTCGCCGAGCTCGCGCTTGCGCTGCTCGATCTGGCGCTTGAGGCGCTCGGCTTCTTGCTTGTCGCGCTGCAGCGCGGCCGGGTCCCCGCCGCCGTCCTGGCGCAGGTGATTGACCGTGCGACCGACCTGCTCGAGGAAGGCCTTCAGCTCGGGGTCAATGACCGCGCCGAGCTTGACCGGATCGGGCTTGGTGCCCGTCCCCGCGTGGTTCTTGAGCGTCGCGTGGATCTTGCGGGCGGTCTCCTCGATCTCCCGGTTCAGGCCGAGGAGCTCGGCGTCGTAGTTGCCGCCCTGGCCGGGCGCCGCGGCGAGGAGCGCTTCGCGCACGCGCTGGCGGCGCTCGTCGACCCGCTGGATCTTGCTGATCAACTGCGAGAGCACGGCGCGCCTCCTACTTCTTCATCTCGAAGCCGTCGTGGGCTAGCTCGATGGCCTCGATCGCGAGGTCGTCTTCGCCCGCGGAGAAGTCGGGGCCCTCGTAGCGGCAGGGCCAGGCGTTCTTGAAGTCCCAGCGGCAGACCGGGTCGCCGGCCTGCGAGAGCGCTTCGATCGAGCCGTTGCGGCGCGTGACTTTGCCGCCGATCGTCTCCTTGATCCAGTTGAAGACGTCGAGCGAGTCGGTCGTGCCGCGCCGGAACACGAGGTTGCTGTAGCGGGTCCCGCCCACCAGCTTGTGGTGGCGCGAGTTCTCGCCGCCCTCGTAGAGCTCGACCACCTCGAGCTGAACGTTGAGGCCGTCCACCTGGCGGAAGTCGGTCACGCCGTCGAGTCCATCGATCTTGACTCGGAAGCGGTACTGCTGGTTGTACTGATCGCGGTCGCTGGGCACGGGTCCACTCCTAGGAGACGGGCTCCTCGGTGATGATGTCCTTGGCCTGCTGGCCAATGCGGAACACGATGAACTCGGCCGGGCGGACGGCCGCGACGCCGATCTCGACGTGGAACTCGCCGGCTTCGCGCACCTCCGGCGGGTTGAGGTCCTCGTCGCAGCGGACGAAGAAGGCTTGCTCGGGCACATCGCCCTGGAGCGCGCCTTCGCGCCACAGGTTGTAGAGGAAGGTGTTGATCTGCCGCTCGACGGCCTTCCAGGTGCCCCACTCGTTGGGCTCGAACACGGCCCACTCGCAGCCCTCCGCGATCGAGCGCTCGATCATGATGAACAGCCGGCGCACGTTCAGGTGCGCCCACTGCGGGTCCGAGCTGAGCGTGCGCGCGCCCCAGGGGCGGATCCCGCGTCCGCGGAAGGAGCGCACGCAGTTGATCCCCTCGGGGGTGAGCAGATCCAGGAGGTCCTTCTCCAGGTTCCGCTCGAGCCCGATCACGTCCTTGAGCGGCAGGTTGGCCGCTGCGCGGTGGACGCCGTGCTCCTTGTCGACCTTGCTCGTGAGCCCGCTCACGTGGCCGCAAGGCGGCACGAGGCGCGTCGCGCCGCGGCGGCCCGTCGGGTCCTGCACGCGATACCAGGGGTAGTAGAGGGTCGCGTACTTGCTGTCGAAGCGGTCGCGCCAGTCGCGCGCCTCGTCGACGTCGAAGTGGCGGGGCACGTCGAGCACCGCGACGTGGATCTTGCGCCGCTCGCAGAAGTCGACCACCGCCTGCTGGGTGGCCTCGACGTCGGCGAGGGTGAAGTCGCCGCGGTCGAGCGAGGTCTGCAGGTCGGGCAGGCAGATCATGCCGACGTCGTCGGTGTCCTCGAGCGCGAGCAGCCCCGTGCGCTGACCGAGGCCGTCGTTGCGACCCAGGAAGTCTGCCGGCGAGGCGCCGCTCGCGCCGTCGCTGCCGCCGACGAGGGCGACCTCGAGCTCGGCCTGGGGGAGGTTGAAGGGCGAGGGGGTGCGGCTGCCGAGGTCGTGCACGCGGATCGTGGCGCTGCGCTCGTTGATCACGTCGACGAGGTAGCGCGGGTGGCCGGCGCGGAACACGAGGTTGTCGTGGATCTCGAACCCGAAGGGGCTGGTCACGCTGACCTGCAGCTCGACGCCCTCGACCTGCGGGTCGTCGTACTCGCCGCGCAGCGCCTCGCGCTTGCTCCAGCGGATCATCTTCCGCTCGACGGCCTCGAGGGTCACGTACTCGGAGCGGGCCCCGCTCGAGATCCGCACCACCGCGCCGACCTCGAGGCCCTTGGTCAAACGGACCCGCGCCTCGGTCGCGCCGCGGCTCAGCGTCCCGATCACACGGGTCATGGGCGGCCGCGAGGCGCCCGCGACGCGGACCTTGATGCCGCGGCCCCACGCGCCGGGGTCCTTGGCTTCGACCCGGAGGGTGGGCCGGCCGTAGAGGTCCTTGAGGGTGAGCGCCGAGCAGCTCGCGCCATCGTCACCCTCGGCCTGGCCGCAGCGAATGATCACCGCCTCGCGCCCGCCGTTGGCGAAGAAGCTGAACACCGAGTGGGGGAGCAGATACTCGCTGCTGAAGCCGCCATAGATCGCTTCGAAGCTGCTCCAGGAGGTGATCCACTGGGGCTTGCCCATGGGCCCGCGGTTGGCGAAGCCGAGGAAGGCCGTGGCGTGGATCGGAGCTCGCGAGATCGGCCCACGAGCCTCTCGCTGCAAGTCGCTGGTGCGCTCGAAGTAGAGGTCGGGGGTTTGATACTTCTGGACCATGAGTTCTCTGGAAGGTTTTCTGGAGAAGTCCGCTCGGATTGGATCGCAGCGGACTCCGTCTTCCCCTTCGTCAGTGGCTGAACTGGGGACGTATCCCCTTTCGCTACAGCCATTTGCGGCTAACGCGGAATTCTAGCACGTGGAGCGGGCGACTGCAGTCGGTCGTCTCCTCCTCAAGCCTTTTATCTGCAAGCACTTCGCGAACAGCGCAGGGCGCGCCGGCTGACCGGCGCGCCCCTGAACGTGGCTACTCGTTGGAGAGGTTGAGTCCGCCGGAGAATCCGCCACCGAAGCCTCCGCCGAACCCGCCTCCGCCGCTCTGTTGTTGCGACGAGCGGTTGATCTTCTTGTTGATCTTGGAGATCTCCTGCACCCACCGGTGTCGCTCGCGATGGGCCAGGTCGAGGATCTCCTCACGCCTCCAGTGGAAGTGGTAGGCGATGTAGGCCACCTCCTGATAGAGGCGATCCTCGGGGTAGCAAGCTATACCCCCCCCAACGAGCCCAAATCGAAGTCGAATTCACCGTTGCAGTGGGGGCAAACGGTCGGGACGAGCGCGGAGCCGTCCTCGTTGATGCGCCGATAGAACTCCTGCAGGTAGGAGAGGTCGGCGGAGTAGAGACCCTCGACGATGTCGGTCGTGACGTCGCTGTCGGTCAGGGTGCCCAGCTTGGTGATGACCCGCGAGAGCAGGATGATCACCAGGTAGGCGCGGTTCTTCTGCACGCGGAAGTCGGTCAGCGGCGCGATCTCGTCCTTGGCCGTGGCCAAGCGCATGACTCCCTTCTTGTGCAGGTTGCCTTCCTGGTCCACGAAGCCGCGGGGCAGCGTGAACTCGAACTCGGTCTGCAGTGCCATTGCTTGCTGTCTGCTCCTAGATTGGGTTGAGCGCCAAGGTTAGCCGACCCGAAGAGGCGGGGCGAGGACCTCGAGCGCAGTAGATTGTTGCACGAGACGCCTATCAAAACGACGACGCCCGCACGAGGTGCGTGCGGGCGTCCTGTCCTGGTCTGAAAGCGACCCTTCCCCTTAGGTGAGGAAGTTGTCGCTGTAGCCGACGCAGAGCTCGATGGTCTCGGTCGCCTCGGTGTCGTCGTCGTCACCGTTGAGCGCGCAGAGCGAGTAGCCGGTCAGGAAGCAGTGGAGGTAGTTCACCGACCACAGGTCGCTGCCGTCGCGGTTCAGGATCGTGACGGTCACGTCCTTGTAGCACTCGTCGGGGCCACCCTTCTGCTGCATGTCCTTGTACCAGGTCAGCATGTCCTTGCGCTTGTCGGTCACGCTGCCGACGAGGACCAGGTCCTGCCACTCGGCGATGCCGGGCGAGTGGTTCTTGAACTGGTCGGTGCCGGTGGTCACGCCGGTGGTCTCGTGAATCCGGACGCCACCGCCGCGGAGGGAGTTCCAGGACCCCTCGCTGCTGTCCGGGGCCGCGGCGCCGTTGATCTCGACGCGGAAGGCGTAGTTGCGGTTGTACTGATCCGCGAGGTGCTTGTTACCCGTGCTCATCGTCTACCTCCTTAAGCCATGTCGATCCGGTTGACCCGGACCTCGAGGCGGATTTTGCCGACCGTTCCCGAATCGCCACCGCTGCCCACGTCCACGTAATCGAGGGCGACGGGGAAGGTGTCGATCAGGTTGAAGGTGCGGACGGTGTCGCCCGCCTGGTTCAGAACCTCGATGGTGATGTCCTTGCGGGCATCCTTGCCTTCGTAGCAGTCCTTCATCCAGGCCTTGATCTCCTTCCGCGACTCATCGTGGTCGATGATCGTGAAGTTGATGTTGCCGTACTGCGGCTGGCCCGGCTGGAAGCGCTTGTAGTCGTAGTGCCGACTGTCGCTAGCCTTCACCTTGGGGAAACGCGAGGTGATGGGCGAGATCTCGCTCACGTGCTTGCAGAGATCGCACTTGAAATACGAAGCATAGACCTTGGACCGCATGTCCTTCGGTGACGCCATAGGTTCTCCTCTCGAACGCCTTCAATCGTATGAACGGCAACCGAAAGCAGCCGTCCGGGGGTTTGTCGGGGGCCGCCCTGGTGGGCGACCCCCGACGGTGTCTAGTCCTACTCGGCGACGTCGCTGCCCGACTGCCACTGACCGATTCGGAAGATGACGAACTCAGCCGGCTTCACGGGGCAGATACCGATCTCGGTGATCACCTGACCCGCGTCGATGGTCTCCACGGGGTTGGTCTCCTCGTCGCACTTGACGTAGAAGGCCTCCTCGGGGGTCTTGCCGAACAGAGCGCCGCTCTTCCAGATCCGGTAGAGGAAGCTGCTCACGTCGCGAGTGATGCGCTTCCACAGACGGTGGTCGTTGGGCTCGAACACGGCCCACTGGAGGCCAATGTCGATCGACTCCTCGACCATGATGAAGAGGCGGCGAACGTTGATGTAGCGCCACGAGGCGTCCGAGCTGATGGTGCGAGCACCCCAGACGCGGATGCCGCGGCCACGACGCGAGAAGTCGCGGATGCAGTTGATCCCCTTCGGGTTCAGGATGTCCTGCTCCGAGCGGCTGATCGAGTACTTCAGGCCGAGGGCGCCGCGGACGATCTCGTTCGCGGGAGCCTTGTGGACACCGCGCTCCGCGTCGACGCGGGCGTAGATGCCGACCATGTGGCCGCTGGGCGGAATGAAGATGTTGCCGCGCTCGGGGTCGTAGACCTCGATCCAGGGGAAGTAGTAGGCGCCGTACTTCGAGTCACGGGGCTTGGGGATCTTGTCGATGCCGCCCATGTCGATGGTCTCGGGCGAGTCGAGCACCGCGAAGCGGTCCTTCTTGAGCTCGCAGTGGGTCAGCAGCGCGTCCTGAATGGCGGGCTCGGTCATGCCGGGCGCCACGACCAGGCTGATGTCGTCGCAGTCCTCGAAGGTCTTGAGGCCGGTGCGGGCGTTGGGGCCCTTGTCCTCACCGATGAACATGCCGGTGAGCTGCTTCTGCCAGTCGCCCTTGGGCGCGGCCTTCTTGTCGTCCTTCTTGCCGTCGCCAGCGGGGGCGTCGGCCGCGACCTTGTCGAGGCCGCCGGGGTGCTCGCCGACGTTGGTGACGAAGCAGCGGGTGCCGCCGTTGTTGAAGAAGCCGTAGACCGCGTGGGCCAGGAACTGGCTGTCGCGGAAGTCACCGAAGGTGTTGGTGAACTGGGTCCAGTTGCCGATGAAGATCGGCTTGTTCACGGGGCCCTTGGCGCAGGTGCCGAGGAAGCCCACGGTGCTCGTGCCGACGGCTTCGATCGGCTTCGAGCCGCGATCGACCTCTTCGACGTAGACACCAGGACTGAGATAAGACGTTGCCATAAGCGTTCGAATCCTTGGATTGATTCAGTTCCGAGTAGTTCGCCCAACCGGGAGTCGTGAAGCGCGGTTCACGCGGCGAGCACCCTCTTCTTCCCCGAGCGGGGAGTCGAAGGGACGCGAAATCTACCCTTCCCTCAGATCCACCACAAGGACTCCTAGCCCTCGATCTTCCTGAAATCCATGACCCGCTCCTTCACGCGCTTGATCGGGGTGACCTTGCCGCTTTGGAGCCTGAAGTCGACGCAGTAGGCGACGCTCGGAGCGAAGGGCATCCCGAAGCCCTGGGCGAGGTCGCGGTGTTCTTCGAGCGAGACCGTGTCGAGGTTGACCTCGGGGATCCCGGCGTAGGCGATCATGTCCTCTTCGTCCTCGCCCTCGAGCTCGAGCGCGGGGCGGTCGAGGAAGGTCCGCAGGACGGCGCCGAGGAGCGCCTGGTCCTCGGGGGGCTCGGCCCAGGCGCTGACGAAGTATTGGGCGCGCAGGAGGAGGGGCGGGTTGCGGAACTGCTCCGCGCCGCCCTTGAGCTCGTACTCGCGGTCGACGTTGCCCGAGCGGCGCACGACGCCGACGTGGCAGAGGGTCAGGCACTCGCCCTTGACGTCGGAGTAGCGGAATCGGACCGGGATCTCTCTGCCGCACGCCTCGCGGAGCTGCTTCTCCAGCGTGCGCGCCATAGCGAGCGTAATTCCCTTGATGACTTCGAATTGCTGCACGTAGGACGTGTCTTCCTCTAGGCTTGGTGCGGAATTGTAGAACTCAGAAAGCGCGAGTCAACGCGATCACCTTTCGCCCTTTCTCGAGCTTGATCCGGTTGTCCCACAGGGGTTTGAGTCCTTCATGAGCGATCCGCTGGCCACCGATTTCAGGGCCCTTGGAGAGGTGAGCGACCACCATCTGCAGCGTTTCTTGGCCTTCACCGAGTGGGCAGGAGTGTGCGCCCAGCTCGCGCGACACACCGAGAGCAAGGCGGGGCGCCTGGCCGCCCAGGCGATGACGCCCAGCTGCGAGGCCGCCGAGGTCCGAGCGCTCCAGGACACCACGCGAGAGGCTCAGGCCCTCCTCGCGCGCGATGCGTGCTGTGAAATGCGCTCCCTGAGCGACCTGGTCGACCTCTACGCGCGCGCTAGCGAGCAAGGTCGCCCCTTGAGCGCGCGCGAGCTCGTCGGGGTGGCGCAGACCATTCGGCTGGGTGATCGCGCCGCCGAGGCGTTCGCCTCGAGCCCTCGCCTGAGCGCCTTGGTCGCGCGCGAGGCCGAGGTGGTGTCCGTCCAGACCGAGCTGGCTGACCTCATCGAAGCCAGCGTTGGTCCCTACGGGCAGGTGCTGGACACGGCCAGCGAGCTCCTGGGACGGCTCCGAAGCGAGATCGCGAGTCAGCGAGTCAGCCTCGACGCCGAGCTGAGCCAGCTCTGCCAGAACGGGTCCCTGATGTTGGCGTTGGTCCAGCACCGACCCGTCGAGCGGGAGGGCACGCCCTGTTTGCTGGTCAAGCAAGGGGAGCTCGGGCGGGTCCCGGGCCCCATCGTCGATCGCCAGCCTGAGGGCTTCTACGTCCACCCCGATGCGCTGGCGGGCAGCTACAACGTGCTGCGGGACCTCTTGATCGCGGCGGAGGAGGAGGCGCTGCGCATCTCGGACGCCCTCTCGGCGCGAGCCATGGGGCTGAGGGTGGACCTCGAGCGCCTCGCCGCGGGCCTGATCGCGGCCGATCTCCACCAGGCCATGGCGCGCTACGGGCAGGACGCCGAGGGCGTGCTCGTCGAGGCCAGCGAGGACGCGTCCCTGCTCCTCCGCGGCGCGCTCCACCCGATCCTGGCCCGCCAGGGGGAGTGCGTCCCGCTCGACCTCGAGCTCGGCAGCGACTCGCGCCTGCTCATGATCTCGGGCCCCAACGGCGGAGGGAAGACGGCGGCGATGAAGACGCTCGGCCTGACCGCGCTCCTGACTCAGTGCGGCTGCCCCGTTCCGGTCCAGAGCGGGCGCCTTCCGGTCTATCGAGCCTTCGCTTGTGTGGCCGAGGCTCGCTCCAGCGTGGGCGCCGGGGTCTCGACCTTCCAGGCCCACGCCCGTGACCTGGCGGCTGCGCTCGAGGGGGCGAGGCCGGGAGCGCTCGTCCTGCTGGACGAGATCGGCGTCGGGACCGACCCCGGCGAGGCGGCTGCCCTGGCGCAAGCCTTCCTCGAGCTGCTGCTCGAGCGCGAGCTGCGGATCCTGGCCACGACCCACCTCGGCCCGCTCAAGCGCTTCGCCCAGGAGGAGCCGCGCTGCCAGAACGCGGCGGTCAGCCTCGACGGGGAGGGGCGGCCGACCTTCGCGCTCTTGCTCGGTCAGAGCGGTCGCAGCTACGCGCTCGAGGTCGTGCGACAGGCGGGGCTGCCGGACTCCTTGATTCAGCGCGCGGCCGAGCTCCACCGGGGAGAGGGATGAGCGCGGACTGGGAGACGCCAGCGCTGCGGGCCTTCGCGGGGCGCCTGGTCCAGCGGCGCAGCCGCACGGGCGCCGTGGGCGAGCGCGCCCACCAGCACCCCTCTTGGGGTGAGCGCGCGCTCGCCTTCTGCAGGCGCCTCGTCGAGGCCAGCGCCGGGGAGGGCGTCGAGCGCCGCTTCGAGTGGGAGCTGATGGATCGCGAGCAGGTCCCCGCGAAGGTGCGCAAGGGGATGAACGAGGCCCAGAAGCCCTTTCATCTCTGGAACGTCGAGCGCATCGAGGAGACCGGGCAGTATCAGCTCGTGCCCGGGCCGCGCTACGTGGTCGGGGAGGCGACCAAGGACCTCGCGCCGCGCGGGATGCCTCAGGGGGTCGAGACCGCGACCCGCGCCCTGCGCGCTTGGCTCGACGCGCAAGAGCTGGAGGACCTGCGCGTGCGAATGAACGAGCGCCGCTTTCGTGAGCTGCTCCGGCAGCCGCTGCCCTACGGGCGCGGGGACGAGGACGACGAGCAGCCGGCCGCGGCCAGCAGCGGGGACGGCGGGGTCAGCGGCGGGTTCAGCGGCGGGTTCAGCGGCGGGTTCAGCGGCGGGTTCAGCGGTGGATTCGGCGGTGACCTGACTCCCGGTGGTGGCGACGG
>MDTG01086229.1_pt1 | contig 14102 bp, 11 predicted proteins | sample 811421 | NCBI WGS metagenome assembly MDTG01 (sample SAMN05326645, study PRJNA326480) | marine metagenome | isolation source: seawater | place: Pacific Ocean: South East | collected 2011 | reverse complement strand
TATCTGCAGCATTTTTTATTTCATCAGCTGCATTTGAATGTCCAATAACATAGACTTCCATAGACTTGATAATTGTACCCACTGGAAATCTTGTAGTATCATTAAAAGGATTCCCATTATAATTACCGAGGATTATATAATTACCCAGATCTATATCATCATTTGTTGGATTGAAAATTTCAAAAGCCTTATTGTTACCTCCACCTTCAATGTATTCAGAGAAAAACAAACTTTGTTGTGCAAGGGCAGACCCAGCACTTAGTAGCATAACAAGCATTGCTAACAATCCTTGCTTTAATATGTTATTTGTAGCCTTATTCATAGTTATTAGGGTTATTTTATGATTACTAGTTTACCTGTTTGCACCTCTCCTGATGCTATATCTTTTACGGAATACAGGTATAATCCCGTTGTTAAAATCTGATTTGCTGAGGACTGTAAGTCCCAAGCATGTTCACCGCCAGCTAAAACACGCGGATCGTCACTATAATTCTGGAACCAGTCAATATTGCCAATATAATTACTGGCATCATGCTTAAATTCTGCGATAATATCACCGGAAACAGTGTAAATTCGCACTTCTGATCTTGCAGGTAAATTATAAAAATAAAGCTTTCGGTCTCCTTCAGCCAGTCCATCCCAAGCGGCGTTGAGGCGGTAAGGGTTGGGATATACTCCAACTTGATACTGAGGATCATCACTTGCAAATTGCTCATTAGCCGGAGTACCTGGGAATACACGAATTGCATTTACATTGGCACTACTTTCCAGTCCTTCTATACCAAATTCATCGCTACCCTTATCGAAGGCTGTGACTGACAATTGGTACTGCCATCCACTCAATAAATTATTCAGCTCATATGCATAATAATAGGTGGTGGTATCTCCTTCGAAAAGTACGGGCTGACTAAGCTCAACTTCATTGAAACCAGTATTGAATCCCACCGCATTTGCTGGATTATCAAACTCTCTGATGAGCCGTGGCTGTGGATTAATGTCTTGCCCAAGTTTTGAGCGATAAATACGATATCCTTCAAAATCTTGCTCACCTGAAACGCGATCTCTTGATCGTTCTGCACTTTTATCCCAATATAAGGTCACTTTACCAGCTGCTAGCTGTACCCTAACTTTTGGATTATCAGGAGGGGTTGGAAATAAATACCGGGTTAGCTCTCCATTTCCATCAGTATCTTCTCCATCGTCTAAGATTCCATTGTTATTCTTATCCTCACCCTGAAATACCTTGTTTACAGCATTCAATGTTTTGGTAAGCTCCACCCTAGATTCCTCGTTATCTACTTCCTTACCTGAAATACCTTGAAATTCCTCAGGCTTTAATGCAGCAGAAAATGCATAGTATACAGAAATGGTTTCACCTGGCTCAACTTGATTAAATGGGCCCATCGACAGCATGGATATATAATTCCCATTTCCTGTTTGACCATCGGTCCGTAATTGTTCTCGTACTGTTTCACCTAAAATCACGGAATCCATAGGGAACGGTACTGCCATTCGTTCATATCGTTGTTGATCGCTTGAGGGACGCACATATAGCCCCGTCCCTGAACTAAATAGCCAATAACTAGGAGTTACAAAGGGAGTGCGGTATCCATTTGCTGATAAATACTCGGAATTAGAAGGATGAAAATACTGTCCTCGATAATCCGCGCCGATGATGGACATAGCTCCATAAGTATTAATAGATGGATTATCAGGTGAACCGGCATCAAATACGTAGGCGGTGAATAGAGAGTCCAAATAACCGATTCCATTTTTATTAAAAAAGGCCCCTCCAGTCTCTGTGGCTGAATTCACATTACGCACCACTAAGTCAGCATACATACCAACAAATACACTATCCCAGGTAGCTGGGGCCGCGTACTTATCGCTATTATTGGTAATATCGTAACGAAGAATGGTGAAATTCTCCGTAAAAGGGAAACTCCAATTATAGCTTTCAAGCCGTACATCTGCGAATAGTGGAGTATCATGCCCACTGATAGGTGTCCCATTAATATCCCGGCGTTTATCTGAAAATTGAGCGATAATATCTTGTTCACCCACAGAGAAGGGTGAAAAGTATTCGTCATTTGGATTACTACTTCGTTGGCTTATTGGAGCATCTGCGGTAAATTCAAAACCCGCACCACCTCGCGCGTAACCCCCAGAAGTAGTGACCGATGCAGTAGAAACCCTTAATTGAGATTTATTATAAAGGGCCCCAATCCAGATTCCAGCTTCAAATAAATGCTCCGTACCTGTATTGGAAGGATAGCGCATACTAAATCCACCTTCTGGATTAGTTCGCACATCAGGTTTTCCAAGTGTACCAAAATTAGTAATAGATAGCCCAAAAACACCTGCGTCGGTCTCAATTCGTTCAAAAGACGCTTGAGAGAAAGCTATTTGTGTACTGAGTGCGAAGTTTAGAAATAGAAGAGAAAATTTCAAGAAATAAAGATTGTTGATCAACAAATTTACAAGAAAAATACGAAATAAAATGAATGAGTATCATTTAAACCGTCTGAATTAATATCAGAAATCAGCATTGTAAAACATCACAGAAAAATACTCTTTTAAGGTAATTCAACTACCATTTCATCTCGTGCTAGAGTAACTAGTTCGTAAACACTTTCGTACTCCGCTTGAATCTGATCACATCTTTTTTGCAAATCGACGTCGGAATTATCAGGATCATGATGTGTTAAATATAGCTGTTTAATCTGAGAGTTTTTTGTAAGCTCAAGAAGCTTTTCCCAGTTAGTGTGCCCCCAGCCCTCTCGCTGCTTATATTCTTCTAAATTATATTGAGCATCATGTATGAGCACATCTGCACCTTGTATAAACGCTAGAAACTTTTCTATAAAAGTTTTAGAGTTTTCCGAATTGTCATGTGGTAATTCATTATCCGGGGCATATACAATAACCTTATCCTCAATAATTACCTTAAATATTCCGGTTGGAATGGTATGCCTACCCCACATCATTTCAACTACAAAATCACCATAGTCATACACACCTTCCTCTATGCTTGTACATTTCATCTCGGCTGAAAGCATGTCCAAAGTGACCGGAAAAAAGGTATTTGAAAAATGCCCTTGCAATATCTCGTTGCAACTCAATCCAGGTTGAGAGGTTAAATGCAAATTAAAGTTACCCTCTGGATGATAGAACGGTTTAAAAAAGCCAAATCCTTGGAGATGATCCCAATGCGGATGAGTTAGAAATATATGCCCACGAAGTGCTTCCTTTTTTTGAATAATATCATTACCCAAATTTCTAATTCCGGTGCCACAATCCAACACAAGGAGCTCATTTAAATGAGTCGCAGATATTTGAACGCAGGACGTATTGCCCCCAAAACCCATATTTTCGTTGTTAGCGCATGGCGTAGAACCTCGAACTCCCCAAAATTTTATTTTAACCATAAATCTCACAAACTAATTAAGATCTTGAAACACCGCTGTTTAATATCCTACATATTTAAGGTGAATTATTATAATAAAAGCTCTTAATTATTCCGAACCTTTATTTTTTAAAAGGTCAATCGTTTTTTTTAGCTCAAAAGCTTCTGCATGTTTTTGGTCTAATTTATTTTTTGCCGTAGCAATTTTATTATCCAGATCGTCCAATAAAGCATTCCCCTTATTTGTAGGTTTGAAGTAGGTTTTTGCTTCTTGAAATTGAATAATTTCCGCTTCCAATGCACTTATAGCTTTTAACGCCGCATCTAATTTTTTCTGAATTCCTATTACTTCTTTTCGAGTCGATGGATCCAGCCCCTCTGAAGTAAGTTTTCTATCCATTCCTAAATCGGGTCCAGAAAATCTATAATTACCGTAAATTTTATCACATACTTCTCGATAATCTTTCCAAATTTTATTCTTAAGTTTTATTGGTACATGCCCAATTTCCTTAAACATTTCTTGTAGCTTTTTAGCTTCTTGAACAGCTACTGCTGGATCATCATGACCCACCAATAAGTTGAGTTGTTCAAGAAGCTCATTTTTCTTTTTTAAATTTTCTTTGTGGGTTTTACGTACATCTTTGAAATGCTCCCTTCTCTGATTGTAAAAATCATCCATAATGTCTTTGAATTGTTTCCAAATTTTGGATGATTTTTTTCTTGGAACTGGGCCTATTTTTTTCCATTCAGCCATCAGATCTTGCATCTTCTGATGACCATTATCACTATTATCTGCATCCTTGATAGAAATTGCTTGTCGAACTAAGGCGAGTTTGAGCTCATAATTTTTTTGCTCTATAGCACGCAACTCTTCTAAATTTTCCGACTTCTTATCGTTAAAAGCATCCGTAGCAGCCTTAAAGGCATCCCATAATTCATTCTCTTCTTTTTGAGGGAGATTCCCTGTTTTTTTCCAAAGCTTATGGAGTTTATTGACTCTTCTTGCCGCTTCAGCTAAATCTTCCATATCTAATAAAGATTCTGCTTCTTTGATGAGTTTTTGCTTTTTTTGTAATGCTTTTTCAACTGAGTTTCTAAACGAGGCGTCATGTTTATACCTCAATTCATTGAATTGATCCAACGTTGCATAAAATTGATCCCATGTGTGCTGATTTCGATCTAAAGGTACTCTCCCAACTTTACGCCATTGATTCTGCAGATCTTGTAATTCAGTATTTAAGACAGCAAAATCTGCCGATGCGTGATCAGCCTTTCCATTCAATTCTTTAATTTTTTCTAATAAAAGTAATTTGAGAGTTAAATTTTCTTCTTCTTTCTGTAGCTTTTTCACCAAGCGATCAACTTTATGATTCTCAAACTCCTGAATCAAACTGTCAAATCGCTTATTTAATGCGTCTACCTCTGAGGCTGGAAGTAATTTAATCTGCTCCCATAATTGCTGTATGGACCTAATCTCTTTGGTAGCTGTCCAATTCTGCGTCTCAATTAGATCGGAAAGTTTTTTTAATAATTTTTTCTTACGCTCTAAATTATCCGCTCTTTTTTTATTTAACTCTTCGTAATGCGTCTTTTTTCGGTCATCAAATTCGTCTCTAAGTATTTGAAAAGCAGCTATTGCCTGCTTAGCACCTTCTGAATCAGGTTCAGGTCCTTCTGAAATTTTAAGTGCTAGACTAGCTAGTTCATTTGACACAAAAGCCCAGTCGGGTTGCAGAACAAATTCCTCAGCCTTTTGGCAAATCTCTTGGTAAAAAGTTTCCACACTTTCTAAAGAATTGTTATCGGAAGATACCTTGGATTCTAAGGCAGATTCAGAGTGGTCCGTAACCTTTGATTCTGAGGCAGTATCTAGCTCTAATTCAACCTCTGATTCAGTCTGGGCCTCGTTTGCATGAATCAGCAAGCTAGAGCCAAGCTCATTCAATCCAGATTGCCCCTTCGATTCAGCTTGTTCGACGTCTTTGACTACTTTGGAAGAATCGGATTCGTTTTGTAGTTCTGTTATTTTCCCACTAATTTTTTCATTTTCCATATGCTTATACCGCTCCAGGTCGTTTACCAACCTTCCTTTCCTATAGTTCGTAATTAACGCAAAGTCGAGAATAACACTTTTTGACTTTGCTACAGTTGACTTAAGATTAGCCAATTTTTATTAAAAAATGAAAAACTTACGATTTATAAATTTGGACATCAGCTTGTGATAGTCGGATGTTAAAACTAATACAATAAAATATTCTGTAAACTACTATGGTATAAAAAATAAACGATACTCCAACAAAATACTATGGCCTTGATCAAGGAAAGTAGCTTCAAGCATCTATGTCATATACTTCTTTTAGGATAGCTCTTGCATTGGCATCTTTACCTTGCATGACACGATGTTGTAAATTAGTAATGATCTCAGGTTGTGCCTTTTCAAATGCTTCTTCTTTTGCCATATTTTCATTGTTGGTTCGTATCAATTCATAGATATCATCAGCCCGGACCACACTATAAATTTTATCTTCATTGAACGCATGAGATCGACAGTTCTCAAACTCTTTGAAAACTCGCGGAAAATCTTCACTAGAAGTTGCCTTGGAAATTACCTCTACATCGGATGGGCTTTCCGCGCTGAGTGGGGTTTTACAAAGAAAGAAAAAATTTTGAGTGTATTTCATACAAATTCTAAAGTTCGTTCATCAAATAGTACATGTTACAATAATACCTAATTCATGAATTCAATGCTAACTGATAAGTTTAATCCTATTAGCTGCGATTGACTGAAAAATAATGAGGTGCCATAATGCTTAACAGACTCCCTCTTGCAATCATAAAAATAATCATCGCAATCCAAATCGCATGTATACCCATATAGGGTGCAATAAGTAAGTGAAGGGGAACATATAGCAAAAATGTCGCTGCAAGCATCGTATTTCTGAGTGGTTTCGTATTAGAAGTTCCCACATAGACCCCATCCCAAATGAAGCATACACTATTTACAATTGGGGCAATGACAGTATACAGCATAACATATTGAGCTTGTTCAATTACAGTAGATGTGTCTGTAAAGAGCATAATTAAAGGTTCAAAACCAAGATAAAACAAAGCACTAAGACCTAGACCTAGACCCAAACCCCATTGCATAGTTCTTCTCACAATTTGTTTGAACGCTTGGATATTTTTTTGTCCCCAATAGATACCCGATAAACTCTCTGCAGCATAGGCAAATCCATCAATTCCATAAGAGCTAATGTACCAGAATTGCAACAAAATGGTATTAGTAGCTAAGACTAAATCCTCTGTTCTAGCAGATATAGTGGTAAAATAAGCATAAGCAAAAATTAAACAGAGTGTTCTTATAAAGATATCTCTATTTACGCCGAGCCATTCTTTCCAGCTTGACGGCTCCCAAAACGCGCTATTTTGCCATTCTCTCGACCAGCCCGATTCCCAATATTTTGCGTAAGATTGAAAAAAAATACCTAATGCTAAGAATAAGCCAAGATAACTTGCTATCACACTTCCCAAAGCAATACCTGCGACCTTCCAATCTAGTACCAATACAAATATTATGTTTAGTGCTAGATTTATCATGTTTAAGACTATAGTAGTAATCATGGGTATTTTCGCATTTTGCATGCCCAAAAACCATCCATTTAATCCATATAATAATAAAGTAGCTGGAGCAGCCCATATACGTATTCTAATATATTCGGTGGCATAAAATATCACTTCTTCACTAGGAGAGATAATGATGAGGGACCAGTGAGCAATAGGATTCTGTAGCGCAACCAAAGCAAACCCAATTAGAGAACCAAAAAGTACTACTCTTAGCCAAAGATTTCGAATCATTTGATGGTTAGACGCTCCCAATGCCTGCGCAACCAAACCCGTTGTTCCCATTCTCAAAAATCCAAAACCCCAAAAAATAAAATCAAAAACGAGGCTTCCAACAGCAATGGCCCCCAAATAGTATAGTTCATCAAACCGCCCGATAATTGCAGTGTCTACCGCCCCTAATAGGGGTACTGAGAGGTTACTAAGGATATTAGGAATAGCTAGATTAACAATCTTTCTATCATACGATTTCATGGATGCCATCAGTTGCATATAACAGAGTGTGAATGTATTTTGGGTCGGTAAAATTTTTTGAATCTGATTCACTAATCAATCGATCCGTCCTCCCATGAACATAGATGAACGAAATAAGATACTAAGTGCTGTACTTGGAATTATCATCATTTTACTATCGTGGTTGTTATACAATTCTATAGTTACACCATATAAAGTGGTCGAAGAACAAAAAGCAGAAACCGAACGTGTTCGCACTCGAATGCTGACCTTAAAAGACGCTATTGTAAATTATGAAGCTCGGTATGGACATTTTCCTCCAACTAAAGGCGGTTTAGATAGTATAGTAACCTATTTGAGTACAGATTCATTAATGATTTCAATGGGTGATTCATTATTTCGCCAAATAACCCCACTTCAGTACTCCCCTAGAAGTATGGTGGTAAATCCTAGAGACACTTCTCTTCGGTTCTTATACACTAGAAACGACACTATTCGCCCACCATTATATCTTCTAGAAGATCCAATGACGGACGATGCGATTGGAAGTCTATCTAGAACAACCATGAGAAATGCCCCTAACTGGAATTAATGGAAGAAAAGATCTCCAACTTAGGAGTCTGTTTTTTTTCAGGTCGGATGCTGTATTCGGTTGCTGAAAAGGGAGTAAAAAACAACGTTCAGCAATTAGGCTCCTATGAGTTCAGCTTTGATATATCTGAAGCACTAAATAAACCTTCTTCCGAGGCAGGCATACAGTTGAAAACCGTTTTTACAGATCTTGAAAAAGAATTCCGACTTGAAAGTATCCGCTTACTAACCGAGCCAACGCAGGAATGTTGGACTGCATTACCCAAGGTTGTATACGATGATTCATTAGAAAGGGAACAGCACATTGCAATCCTAATGAAAGGAGTACCTCGAGATGACATTGAGGTAACATGGCATGCTGTTAGCAAAACTCGCTTCAAGTTTCTTTGTTTACGCCGAGCTCAACTGATAAAAAATTATCAAAGCTTTAGTGATTTAGTCGCAATAAATGAGTGCTGTAGTGACTTCGAAATCGGTGGAATATGGTCGAATCATCACCGTCCAGGTGGTTCGTTTCTATTAATAGGTTGTCATGCACAATCAATCAGTATCTCATCTTATATATTAGGCAGTTTCAGAGCCGCTACCTATATACGCTTTGATGATCCTCAGGATATACCCTATTTATGGCTACAACATGCAGAACACTCACCATGGATGCGAGGACTCCACGAGCATGTCTATTTTTACGGGGAACAAACCCATGAAGTAGCAGAGCAATTACAATCATTCATTGATCATAATTCTGGACAAATAATCTTAAATTCTTTAGAAATGATGGGAATAAATGCAGAAGAAGAAACCTATGGATTCGACCTCGCAACTGCTTTTCCTGCTATCATGCTAAGCTTAGATTTGTCTTAGTCGCTCTAACTTTACTTCTAAAAATGGGACTCTAATGAGTTGCGTAGAATTTATGGAGACAAACTCTAACGATATTCGACCAATTAAAAGTACTCATGCGAATAATTACAGGATCATTAAAAGGTAGACGTTTTGAAATACCCAAAGGGTTGGTTGTACGACCGACGACTGATCGTACAAAAGAGAGTATGTTCAATAAAATAAAAGCCTATAAATACATTGAGGGTACAAAAGTACTAGACTTATTTGCAGGTTCAGGTAATTTAGGATTTGAAGCTATTTCAAGAGGTGCCCGAGAAGTACTTTCAATTGATTTAGATCCTATTAGCCTAAAATTTATTGAAAAAATTTCACGCTCTTGGGATATTGACGATCAAGTGCGAACCATAGCCATTGATGTTCAGCAATTTTTAAAAAGCCCTCCTCAGGCCTTTGATTTTATTTTTTGCGATCCTCCTTACCATTACGAATGGATGGAACAAATGATTGAGCAAATATTGACCAATGGTTGGCTAAGTCCGACCGGTTGGTTACTTCTAGAGCATGATAAGTATCATAACTATACCAACAACTCTAATTGCTTTTTTAGCAAAGCCTATGGACGTACTACGGTTAGTATTTTTCAAGCACAAGCGGTAGATTAAAAAGCATGAAACACATTGCACTATACCCCGGATCTTTTGACCCCTTCACCAATGGACATCTTGACATTTTAAAGCGTGCTACTAACTTATTTGAAAAAGTCATAGTAACCGTGGCGGTGAACAACGAAAAAAAGTCGGTTTTTAATGGTAAGGAACGAATTCAACTCATCGATGAATGCTTAACAGGAACTCGATGGGGAAATCGAGTTGAAATCACTCAATTTACTGGACTTTTGGTGGATCATGCGAAAAAAATGGGGGCTCATACTTTAATTAGAGGAGTACGTCAAATATCCGATTTTGAATATGAATTTAGAATGGCCTTGACCAATAAAAGACTTGCGCCCAACATTGATACTATTTTCTTGATGCCAGATGAACAACTCACCTTCATTTCGGCATCCTTAGTAAAGGAAGTTGCTTTTTGGGGGGGTGATTTAAACTCATTCGTCCCAAAACATGTAGAAAAAGCACTTAAAGAAAAACTTCAACACTCATCACCTTAGCTACTTCAATTCACCTATGATTTCATCACGTGCATTAGAATTGCAACCATCAACCACCTTAAAAATTACTGGTCGAGCCAAAGAACTCAAACGCGAAGGAAAATCTATAATTTCTTTAAGTGCTGGAGAACCTGATTTCCCTACGCCTACCTTTATATGTGACGGTGCAGTAGAAGCCATTAGAAATGGGGAGCATGGATATACAATGAATACCGGTACCCACGAGCTAAGAGATGCCATCTGTAAAAAGTTAAAACGCGACAATGGACTCGATTATTCAGCAGCCCAAATAGTATGCTCTAATGGCGCAAAACAATCAGTTGGTTTCTCCCTTTTAGCGATGATTAACCCTGGAGACGAAGTGATTATCCCCGCGCCATATTGGGTTTCCTATCCCTCAATGACACGACTTGCTCAAGGTATACCAGTGCCCGTGAGAACCTCTTTTGCAGATAATTACCGGCTTACTCCGGAACAATTAGAAGTAGCTATTACCGATAAAACTCGTGTATTAATACTTTGTTCTCCATCTAATCCAACAGGTTTCTGTTATAGTAGACAGGACCTAGAAGGTCTCGCAAACATACTACGTAAGCACCCTAATATTTCAATTATATCGGACGAAATCTACGAATACATTGTCTTTGATGACGAGCATATTAGTTTGTTGAATGTCGCGCCTGATCTCAAGGATAGAGTCGCTTTAATCAATGGTTTTTCCAAAGGATTTGCTATGACTGGTTGGCGATTAGGATATCTTGCTGGCCCAGAAGAATTAGTTAAAGCGGTAGCTAAGATTCAAAGTCACGAGACATCTGCTCCTTCCTCCATTTCACAGGCCGCTGGACTCGCAGCCTACTCAGGCACATTAAACAAAGTTCTAGAAATGAGAGCCTCATTTAAAGAACGTCGTAATTTTATGGTTGAGCAATTGAATGATATTAAGGGGGTTAGCTGCTTTAGCCCAGGTGGTGCTTTTTATGTATTCCCAGATATTTCTTACTATTTGGATTCCAATACGCCTTTAGGTAAACCAGTAGAGAGCTCAACCGATCTATGCCTTTATTTACTGCATGAGGCTGGATTAGCCTTGGTACCTGGAGATGCTTTTGGTGAACCGAATGGGTTACGGATGAGTTATGCCGCAGCTATGGATGACTTAGTTGAGGCCATAAACCGTTTTAAACATGGATTATCTGGCTTAATCTAGACTAAATAGTAACTAAGCGTAGTGTAAAAAAACTCTTAGTAGCACTTCACTTTAAATTGTCAGCTTATTAGATGATTCAAAAGAATACCGCGTTACTTATCAGTAATTTTCCATTATGCCAAAATCCCCTGAAAAATGGATTATCAATCATATATATCACCTGTCCTTGGCCCATAGATTGTACCCCATAAGAAAGGGACTCTTCGATGACTTTTTGTGCTTTATAACCTACAAAACCACTTCTTGGAGCCCCATCTTTTACCACCCCAACATTCCATCCATTCTCTAAATACTCATATGCTGTTGAACCTAATTTTAACGACATATAATGCTCTTTATAACCAAAAGCTAAGGGATGAGTAGGATCCATATTAAGAGTATAAATTGCGCCTGCATTAAAGTTCGCTACAGAATTACGTTCCGCATCTGCATACCGTTGTAACCGATCTTCAAGGTTGTCGGCATCATCGTTAGATCTACTTTTTCGAGTTAATGCAAAACCATCTTTCCCAACTAAAAAGCCATTAGCTCCATCTACCGCAACTAGTTTACCACCTCCTCTGACCCAGTTTCTAATTTCAGAGAGCTGGCTATCATTAAATGAATAACCATAAGAACCGCTTGGAAGTATAATCACATCAAATTGTGTCCAATCCATACTAGTGGCAATATCTATGGGGATCATAGTAATAGGATAGTTTAACTGCTGATCAAAGAAATACCAAATATGTCCTACCATATTTCCAGACGTACCAGCACCCGCTAACAATCCCACTCGCGGTGCATTAATAGAACGAACCGAGGATGACCCAAAATCTTTACCTTGCGTAACCAGTCCTGTAGTTACTGGCGTTAATTCTCGATTATACACCAAGGCGCCCTCTTTCACTATATCATCGAAATCCGTTCCCAATGACTCATTACCATTTCGAGTGATAATTAAGGTACCTGCATTATAGTTTTTTCCCTGAATACTGAAAGAATTCTCGGAGTAACGAGCACGGACTCCTTGCTTTAGTATATAGGCCAAAAACTGTGCATCATCAAATGAATTCCACTCCACCAAATAGGCATAAGGATTATTCACCACAGGCGTGAGTTCAGATTCAATATCAAAACTAATCTGCTGCACTTCTACTTGTCCTTGGATGGCATAACCCTCAACGCCGAAAGAATAATGTGCCTCCCAAGCAGTTATATCATACGTGAGCGAATCCGTATATTCGGGTTTAGGCTCGAATAATACACGAACCAAGGTGCCTTGAGACTGATATGTATTTACGATAAAATCTCCTTTTTGTATAGTAACTCGACCCACTTTACCATTCTGATAATCGTAACCATTTGCTCGAACTTCATTCACAGCTTGTTGTACCTGAATTTTTTGATCCAATAGATAGCGTAAGAGTCGACTAGTATTGTCTGGATTACTGCCGCGTTTTATCACAAAAGTTTTATAGTTGCCGGAGCCATTTTTACGGATTGTATCAAAATACTTTTGAAATTCAGACAAGACCCTCTCTTTCTGATTAACCACCGTTTCTATCGTTGATAATCCAGATATCGCGTGATGAATCATGCGATCATATAAAGTGAGGGTATCTCCCTCATCGGTTAGTACGCCTAGCCCAGCAAAACTATGACCTGCTTGTTCATAGGTCATCCCAATGGCTCCATTGAAGGTAGGCCATGTATCACCATAACTTGGATAAAATAGATCGAATACTTCTCGTGTAAAGTAAAGCCAGTTATTTTGATCAAAATAGGAAGCATGATTTTGACCTATTAAGGTCTGTAGCTCACGCTGCCAATCAGTGATGGCATTGTGATAGGGCTCTGCTGCTGGTGCGAAGTAATAAGGAGTGTTGTAATTTTGCTCGTGAAAATCTACATGAACCATAGGCATCCACTCCAAGTATTGACGGATACGTTGTTGTGTCTCCGTCTGAGTTTGCCAAGCCCAATCTCTATTTAAATCGAAGAAATAGTGATTAGTTCTACCACCTGGCCAAGGTTCATGATGCTCCATTGCTTCATGATTGGGATTAAATTGCACACCTGTAACCATTTTGTTCCAGTTCACATACCGTTCACGCCCATCTGGGTTTACCATGGGATCAATAACTACCACAACATCATTTAACCAATTTTGGTATTCGGTAACTAGAGCATGCATAGTATACAATGCTGCTTCGCTAGAAGATGTCTCGTTTCCATGAACATTATAACTTAACCAAACAATAGGCAAGGCCGCTTCGCTAACTTCACCGGATTGTAAGCCTATTCGACGTAAATTATTTTGTCTAATTTCCCCCATATTTTGCTGATTCTCTTCAGAACTAATAACCAAATACACTAACTCTCTGCCTTCATAAGTAATGCCATAATTAAAGGCCGTTACCATCTCGGAATGCTCTGCTAGGTGCTGCACGTAATCCATAACTTTGTGATGTGGAGTCCAATTTGTACCCAATTCATAACCTAAAAATTCGGATGGATTCTGAAGATGCTCTACGGCGAATCCCTGTGCTTGAGTTGTATCAGCTACAAACATGAAAAGCATCAAAATTCCTAAAAAACTGATAGATAACTGTGATCTGTAAGCTTTGGATGTGGTAGAGTTAGTGGATAATCGTAGCATAATTGATGACTTGAGTTTACAAGATATTCCATCCTAAATAATTTATATTTAGATATACCTATAAATGTACATAAACCTACTAAGCTACTCAAAAGGATTTCTTGCTTATGCCAACCATTCGTGATATTGCCGACCAGCTGGACTTAGTGTATCAACTCATGCAATT
>MDTG01068197.1_pt1 | contig 14102 bp, 12 predicted proteins | sample 811421 | NCBI WGS metagenome assembly MDTG01 (sample SAMN05326645, study PRJNA326480) | marine metagenome | isolation source: seawater | place: Pacific Ocean: South East | collected 2011 | reverse complement strand
TACGACTTTTCCTGATATTTCAAATATCTTTCTATATAAGAAAAAGATAATATTTCATTGTTTTTAACGTAATTGCTTTTTGGTATTATTATTTCAATGTTATTTTCCATTTTTGGATGAGTATATAAAACTTGTAAAAAGAATTTTTGTACGGGTATATTATCTAAAGATAAAACAAAATCATTCGAATATAATCTACATAAACACATTTCTTGTGTTTTTACCATTGTTAAAGTTTTGTATCTAGTATATGGTATTTTTCTTTCTAAATTTCCAATAATATTTATTATTTCATTGGTATCATATTGATTGCCTAGTGAAATAACATTTTCTACATATGAACCATTATTATCATTATAAAATATACCAACCCATGGTATAGTGGGTTCAATTTGATAATGTGATATTTGTTGATGTATATTTCTTAAACAAATACTTCTCTGACGTTCAATATATGATATATATTCACTATTTTCTACTAAATATTTACAACAATTAGATAAAGATATACTGATATATGCATACAATTTACAAAATTCGAAGTATAATTCTAAACATACTTCTTGTAATTCCATTATATATTCTTATACTTATTATTTATATGTAAACTATTTAAAATATTAATTATATTTTATTAAAATGAGATTATTCTTGTGGGTTCTCCTATTGAATATGTATTTATCTTTGGGATATAAAATTCCAAAAATGGGAGGTCATTTAAATTTAAATCATTTAGATAAGGAAAATCTAGAACGTTTAGAACGCATGTTTTATTTGAAAAATAGTCGTTACAATCCAATGCGTAATAGAATATTTTATAAATATAAAATAACAAATGAAACTGAAAATGCGTCACCACAAGAATTAAATATAACAAACGTTCTAGAAAGAATTAATGATGAATTTATAAAAAATTACAAAGAAATGATAGATGAAGATGAACGTGAAGAACAAGAATTAGAAAATGATTTTGACGTTGTTGAAAATAATAGAAAGAAAGGTAATGAAAATGGATATTTTGATGAAAATGGCATTTTTCGTTATCATCCTGGAATGGCACCAAATACTACCAATATGGGTACGCGAATAATTATTTCTACTAACAGTCCTCAATATTCTAATATGGGTTCTAGTTCAGATGAGAAAGGAACGTTTCAGATTGTGAGAAATAGTGATGTATCTTTTAAAGATGTCGGTGGATATGACAAAATAAAGGAAGAATTGATGCAAACATCAGATATTTTACTAAATTATTCGAAATATAAAAGATTTAATGTGAGAACACCAAAAGGAATGGTATTCGAAGGTCCACCGGGCAATGGTAAAACATTATTAGCAAAAGCATTTTGTGGCGAGTTAAATATTTCTTTCATACCTGTATCAGGTAGTGAATTTGCGGAAAAGTATGTAGGAGTTGGAGCTAGTCGTGTCCGTGAGTTATTTCAAATGGCTGCTGAAAATATACCATGTATTATTTTTATTGATGAAATTGATGCTCTTGGACGTAGACGTGGAAATGATGATTCTTCACATTCTGAAAAAGACCAAACATTAAATCAATTATTAATTAGTTTAGATGGATTTAAAGATTCGGAAGGTATATTTGTTATAGGAGCAACAAATCGCGTGGATTTATTGGATGCAGCTTTAACACGTCCAGGACGTATGGATAAAAATGTATATTTTGGTAATCCTGATAGTGATACACGAAAATCAATAATAAAGATTCATTCACAAGGGAAACCAATGGAATTAGATATTGAATTGGATGATTTAATAGAAACGACTGGTGGATTTTCGGGAGCTCAAATAGAGAATTTATTAAATGAGGCAATGTTATGTGCTCTTCGTAATAATAGAGAAATAATAAATAAAACTGATTTAGAGTATATATTAAATAGAATATATGCAGGATGGCAAACAAAGGAAAGTAAATTCAGTGATGATATAATTGAGCGTATTGTTATACATGAAATGGGTCATGCAATTGTGGGATTTTTATGTAGAGATCATTCAAAGTTATCCAAAATAGTATTGAATTTATGGTCTCCAAAGACACCTGGATATACTATTTTTGAAAATAATGACGAAGATTCGAATATATATACTAAAAATGGATTATTCAATCATTTGATGGTTTTATTAGCTGGACGCATTGCAGAGGAAGTATTTTTTGGTTATTCGGTTACAACGGGAGCTCGACAAGATTTGGAACAAGCATTTTCTTTGGCAAAAAATATGATATTGAATTATGGTATGGGAAAACAAAATATTTATCCGGATATGAGCGATCATTCAAAGTATTTAATAGATCAAGAAGTAAACAAACTATTAATGATGGCAAATGATAATGCTCGTATAATGATATTAAAAACTAAGCATTTAATGCAAGATTGTGCTGCAAAATTAAAAGAAGAAAAATTATTGAAGCCGGATGAAATAATTACGATGATAGATAATAAGTATCCAGAAATTTGGAATTTGTATGATGTAAAATCAAGATATATTGAATAAAAATTGTGTTAATTTTTTTTAGAAAAATAATTATAAAAATGAAAAAAATTGATTCTATTTTTTCTGAAAAAGGATAATGTATCACCGGTTGGTGGTGAAAGCATCGATGGCCGAGTGGTCTAAGGCGCTGCACTTAAGATGCAGTCTCGGAAGAGGCGTGGGTTCGAACCCCACTCGATGCATGTAGTATATAATACATACTATTATATATTACAAAAAGCGGTTTAGAATAGATGTAGAAGGGAAGGTATATTGTTACGTACCTGGAGTCATTCTAATTAGCTCTGTGTTGATACTCGCCTACATTAGATTAGGGTCTAAGAGGTCACACGCACAATTAATAATGTTTGGGTATGGAGGGATGTTTAGCATCTCACAATCTTGGGCGGGGTGAATTAACACCTTCGGTAGGTGCCCTTGAGTTCGGTGCCTAATGGTGCTTTGTGACTTTTTGGAAATCGTCATTAAAAGCAAAAGAATTTCCTGAATAGCGCTTAAAAATCCTAGCGTGAATGTATGTAGATGATGATCATGACATCAAATGCATATTATTCGACATATTAGTACTATTAAATGAGGACTTAAGTGTCAGTTTAATATGAAAATGTGTCTAGGCCCTTAACCATACTGAAAGAAACTAGATTTATAAGTGACCGAGCTCCACATTGAAGATGTGTATCCCCACAATCTATCAATGGTGCTAATTAGAGCAAACCTTATATTTCTAAGTTGAACTATTATTTTCGAACTAAGATTGGATAATAGTGAAAACTTGTTTCGAGGGTGAGAACGTATGGCGACTACTTGTTTGGTTGATGTAAAACAAGACTTAACACGGCGTTATAAGCACATAATATGTGTATAAATAATTGTTAGATTTGATGAAGGGAAAAATTAATTCTAATGATTTGTTTCGATTACGATTCCGTTTGTGTATAGTAACATTTGTAATGTGCTTATGAATATTATAGATATATTATGGATTGGCCCCCATAATATTGAAATAGTTGAAGTTTGTATATTACAATGTAATGCATTTTTTTTGTGTTAAAAATAAAATTAACACAAAAAATTGATTTTTTTTCTTTTTTTTAACCCATATTTATAAAACAAACCATGAATCAAACGCAATTATTAACACACTTTGAATCTGAGACTGAAGATATTATGGATCAAGAAGAGTTCCATAGAGAGGCATTGAAAGGTTTAATGATGTTATGCGAAGAACCATTAAATCCAGATGCCAAAGAATGGAAGCCAACACGACAACCACGTACTTTGCATCATTTGAGAGGGAAAATCATGAGAAGACGAAAGCGCCGGGAATACTTTCGTACTAAGGAGCTATTATGTGATATTGATACAGATACTATAATGCAAAGTGTCAATGACTTTTTGGATTCAACAGAGTTCAAAAACAACATCGAACAACAGGCACGAATAATGGCGATGCATTCTAATGAGAAGCCAAAGTGGAATATTCTTGAAACAAGAATGTTAAAAGGAATGTTTGCATTGTTTTATAAGGATGGACGGATTTCTGAGAACTTGAGTCGCCCGTTGAGTAAATATTCAAGGAATCAATTTATTGAATTCTTGGATAAATATTGGAAGCCGGTTTCTGTAGTAGATGTAGAAGAAAATATGTGTTGTATTTGTTATGAAACTATGACACAAGAAACTCCTAAAACACAATTAATGTGTAAACATACTTTGTGTACTAGTTGTTTCTTGCAGTGTTGTAAACATAACAATAATATGCTAATGCATAATTGTCCTTTATGTAGAGCACCAGTTAGATAGATAAGTAGCTAGAAAATAGTTTACCAAAAGCAAAAACAACTTTTCTTTTCGGTTTTTTTCACTCCATCGATACAAATATTATTTTCAAAATTATTTACAAGAATTTCCATATTTTTTATTATTTCTTCATTAATAGTAATATTTTCTTTATTAAAAAAGATATTTATCATCCAGTCATAAATATACCATTTATTAACGAATTGTTTTTTATTAAAATCATATCCATCTATTATAATTTTACGACCCAAAATATTAATAATTTTAGAAAGTGATAGATTTTCATATGATTCATTTACTTTTATCTTTTTTAAATAAGCATTTGTTAATCTTTGATTGTACGTATTACCAAAATCAATAATATATACCTTTCCCATGTAATATTGTATTATATTGTCATTTTCATCATATGCTTGATTCGTACAAATTTCGGAATCATTTATCATAATATTGCCAAAATGAATATCATTATGAATATATCCCATATGCATCAATTTTATCAATGCATATATTATTTGTGTCAAATAAAATAAAGCAATAATTTCGTCTTCTTGTCTATTGATAAATATTTTCATTCTATTTGATAGAAAATGACTACCAAATTTTTTAGAATTGGTATAATAATGTTTGAATTTTCTAACTGCCATTTCTCCTTTACAAAAATCCATTACAATAACACCTAATTTCAAATTTGTACCGACTGAATCATCTACATTAAATGATATATCAGTTTGTTTTAATACAACATTAAAGAAATCTTGTATATTCTCATTATTTACAATAAAATCATCATGAATTTTTAAACAAATAGGAAAATCACTAGTTTTATTATATACATCTCTTTGTATGTATACTTCATTTTTATACCATGAATCATGTGATACTAAAATTTGTAAATGTTGTATACCCATATAATGAAAATAAAAATCTTCTCTGAAGCTTATTTCACATAATGGTACTACTTTTATAAATAATTTTTTACTCATATTATCCGGAACTTCATTTTCAAAATTTAACATATATCCCACACTATATGAACCAGAACTATATAAAGTAATATTTCCATTTATTAAATATTCAGGTACATTCATATAATATAATATTACATTTTTTGAATCATATCCTTTTTTAAAACATTTTCCTTTGCAATATTATGTGTTACTTTTGAATAATATAGATTATGTTTGTCACCTGCTATAGACTGTTGTTGCATAACAATACATTTATTAGAGAATTCGGAGTCTATATCTTGGTAATCTGGGTTTGTTTTTTTCCAATCCATTAATGTAATAATACTCTTTTGTGAAACTCCTTGAATAGCTGAATTAATTTTATCTCTTACATCTTTTTGCCATTGATTATCGTCTTTGATATACATAGTTTCACGTTTTACATCAGTACAATGAATTGGTCTTTCATATAATGTTAAACGTTGTAAATTGTCTAACAATATTTTTGAAATTCCATTAACAAAACCTAATTGTGCGTTGTTCTCTAAATCATCATGACTTACTTCTATTCGTTCTATGAAGTCTGTAAAATTAATAGCATCTTTACATTGGACGTTTAAGAACATATTTACGTTAAAATTATTATTTTGTGTATTATTTATTGTAACATTATCATGTTTATGACTCGCCATTTCAATTATTTGATTTTGTAAATCTTTATTTTGTTCTATAAGTTCTCTCACTAAATTTGCATCGATTTTTCGTTCTTCAGAAATTTGAGAATTTTCTGATGCTTCTTTACATTTCTTTTTATGTCTCCATAATCCACTTCTTTCTTTGTAATTTTTCCCACAATTACAAAAATATGCAGTGGGGATTTTTGGGGATTTTTGCGTTGATTTTGTTGACAAATTATGTTTTGCTGTCAAGAGGTGTTTCTTAAAGTCCTTGTTACTACCCGTAGAATAGTCACATGTCTCGCATAAAAATTTTGGAGGGATTTTTGGGGGATTTTTTGTTGACATTTGTTGATTTTTTTATAAAGAGAAAATAAAATTCTGAGAAAAAATAAAAAAAAATTTTGCAGTCATACTAAAAAAATAATTTTGACAATTAAAGCATTATGGTTTAAAATGAAAAAACGCAATTTTTTATGAGAATTCTTTTTGACAAAAACAAAATTGGACATTTTTAAAAATGTCCACTTTTAGTTTTCTTGGATGAATCTTAAAATACCCAAATTTTTCTATTTTTATAATATATATGAAAAATAAAACAAAGAAAAATATAAGTAACATTATCAAGTTTAAAGATTATCCTGATTTTACTCCCAATCTGTCTCCGAAACAAATGTTCGAATTAGGATCATTTGGTGGTACATATTGGCGTCCAATATATTCATCTGTTACTAAAAAGAATCATAAAAACGTTCATCATAAATATCCGAAATCATGGTGGAAAAATGTACCAGAAGAGAATTTATCAAGTCCTGATTATGATATTGAAAAAAATAAATACAAATGCAAAGTGGGTTTATCATTGGAATATTGGGAAAAACATAATTGGATGCATCCCCGAAATCCATATGGATGGGTCCATTGGTATTGTGATTTTTATCTAGGAAAACGTTGCGAAGATGATAAGAGACAAATAGAACGTTGGAAAGGTCTTGCAGGACCCAAAGGTCGTTTTATGCGTTTTTTAGTAACACAAATATTACGAAAAAACGGAAAATGGAATGATGAATCTATTAGTCCAAAAATACGCCAAGTATTACAACATTGGGGATATGTTTTGACAAAAAAAGATTTCGATAATGAAATTAAAAGACGAAATAATTAATCCAATATTTGAGTCGATATAACAGTATTATTTTTGGTATATAATTCTTCATAAATAATATGACTTATAATTAGTGCTTTAGAAATAGCAAAAACGTTTTCATCATACATAATATTTCCATTTGAATAAAAATAAAATGTACTCACAATAGCACATGCTGAAATATAAACAAAAGCTTTGGAAAAATTTTCTTTTATCATATTTTTATAAATGGAGTAATGATTTGGTACATGAATAAAACACATATATAAAATAAATATTTCAATTCCAATTTTGTCAGCATTTAATACCAAAAAACTACTACCACATAATTTTAGAAATTCATTTTTAACTGGAAAATCATGACGAAAATGAATAGCACTACAAGTCAAAAATACAGCGGTTGTCATAAAATCCATATTTATCATATGTAAAAGCATACTTGAAGCAGTCGCAATAATATTAATGCGAAATAGTTGCATTATTTTATTATTGTTTTCAGCATGAATTAAATCAGTCATTCCATGTGGTGCTATTACTGCAGTAGTTAAAAGAGGAATAATATTATTAAATGATGTTTGTAATGTATGAGGAATAAGCATTATATTATAAAGTATTAATATATTTATTATATTTTTAATAAATATCTTAAATATCTAAACTAACGATCTTACGATCACTTATATTTCTTTTTTTACTTTTCTTTGGCATGGTATTTCCTTCCAAGTCTTTCAAACTAGATATACTTACTACAGAATCTTCATCTTTTTTATCGTGAATATCTACTGGTTTTGTTTTTAATCCTGATAAAATATTATCTATATCGGTATTGCGTGGACCTTTCATTTCAGGACGTGGTTGAATTGGTGGAACTGATTCAGATACAAGAGTTTCGTTTCTCATTTCCACTCCTTCGTTACCACGTCCCATATTCAAATCTGGACGATTTCCGGGGCTTTGTGTAAATTGCATAGCACCAGGGCGATGTGGAGCATCATGATCTCGTGTTCGCATAGGTGCAGGTGGAGGACCTTGTGTCATATCAGGTTTTGTATTCAATAATTCTTCAGCAAATGCCATACCAGGTGATTGTTGTTTCATGGAATCTACTGTAGCATTTGTAAACATACGCATTAATTCAGGAGATTGTTTAATAACATCATTGAAACCAGGTGCAGCTGTTGAAAGTGCTTTGTTACTAAAATGAACCACACTTGCACTGAATCCAAGACGCAATAATAAATTCAATTCTGGACTCAATTTACCACCTTTATATTTATCATGCAATTCTTCAAAAATTTCATTGTAACTATCAATATCTTCACTTACTGACTCACCCCATCCATCAAGAGAAATACCCAAAGGATCAAACATGGCATTACCGTATTCAATAGTATTTACCATTGTAATAAGCCAATTTTGTTGGATTTTTACTGAATCGCGTTTGCGCTTATCATCCATAGCACTTTCATATTCATCTTCTATTTCTTCATATGCAGAATCCATGTTATAACGAGTATTATCTTTAATATATCCTTTTTCTTGCCATTGTTCGATACATTTCAACATATGACGTTTTTTCTTGCGTTTTTCACGATCACTCATGTTTTGAGAAGCAGGTTCTCTATCAAAAATAGGTGTTTCATCAATTTTCTTAAAACCATCCCATGTTTTTTGATTTCCAATAGAATTAATAGTACTTTCACCTAATTTTGAATCATTTAAATCAAAATTTACTTTCAATGGAGGGGCTTCTTCAAACTTAAAATCGTCTTTTTTTAATTCAAAATTAGAAGAATCTAATTTAATCGATGATAATTCATTTAAATCGTCTTCTAGTTTATTTAAATCATCTAAACCTACATTTCCCTTTGAAGAACTAACATTTTTATCATTCATTAAAAGTTCGATTCCATCACCAAAATTAGTCGTTTTTGGTTCAGAACTTTCAGGTGGTCCAATATTAATTTTTATAGGTTCTAAATCTGTAACTTCAAGAGCTTCCATAATATATTTAATAAAATTTATATTTAAGTTATACGCGAATTATATTATATTTCTGTTTTACATACATTAATCCTTGTAGAAAAGCATCAGCTAAATCATCTTTTTTGGAACTTTCTATAGCATGTTTCCAATCAGGAAAATGTTTTTCTAAAATATTGTTTGTATAAAAAATTGCGTCTTTTTTATGTTGTTTATATTGAGAACTTATGTTCTCATAGTTTGTTTCTAATCCTTTCAATTTATTTTTAGAAGAAATGAATTCAATTTGAATATTATCATTTTTCATTATAAAAAATTGTGCTAACATACCTTGTATTGTTTTCATTCGTGTTGCTATAGGAGATATTTGGTTCTCGATTAAAACAAGATCTACATTTTGAAAACTGGATATATCCATTTTAGTTTTCATATTCTTACCAATAGAAATCAAATCCATTTCTGAGGCACTTTTCTTTGAAATTTGCAGTTTTTGTAATGCATGTGTTCTCATGTATTCAATAATTTCTTTGATAATAGATTCTTTGTTTTGATTCTTATCAATATTAACACAAACCTCATCAATCAAATTGAGTAAATCATTCTTTTTCAATTTATTTAATTGACTAGTTGAGAACCTGGAAGAATGAATCAATAAATTCGATGATTTAGCATGTTTTTCACAATAATAATTATTATTTAGCATAAATTTCGCCTTCGATTTACATGTTTTTCCATTTTTCTGAGAAATAGTACAAATGTGAGAACTTGTTTCATCCATTAAATTGATAATAGACCAATCAATAATAGAAATATTACTAGAGTCCATTTCTAGTAAACAATAAGCCATGTTTTTGATACCAACATCAAAACTAAGGATTCGCATTAATATAAATGTGTTGTGAATTTATATTAATTTTTGTTGATTGTATTTAATAATACCAATTGAGTTTTTTACTAAATATTTTCTATAATCGGCATTTGTTTTAATACTTGCTTCATTTAGTAATTGTTTATTTTTAGCATCATTTGGATTTAAATATTGCTCTTGTTTTTCGATTTTTTTACTAGGAGTAAATGGTGTATAATACTTTTCAATATTCATGTATATATTATACATATTAATTATTATTTAACAAATCTAATAATTCGCCTTTTTTCAATTTTGCAGGTTGTGTAGACAATCCTTTTGTAATAACTAATTGTCTTAATTCAGCTACAGGCATTTTTTTATATACATCATCACTAACTACTGTAGGTATATCTATTTTTTCAATATTTGGTGTTTCTATGAAAGTTCCTTTTTCACTTTCTGTATCACTATCATCTCCATCATAACTATTTTCATCATCACCTTCGCTTTCACTTTCTTCTTCTTCAGATTTATTACATTCTTCTTCGGATTCATATTCATCTTCATCAATTTCTATTTCTTCAATATTTTCATCCATTAAGTTATTTATTTGTTCGAATTTTTTAACATTAACAATATCATTATCTGTATGGATATCAACTAATTTACTAGATGATATAGAATTATTTTGTATTTGAGCTGCTAAATTTTGAGAAATTTCAAATAATGTATCGCATTTTTTTTCGATACTAGAAAGTCTTCCTTTAAAATGATAAAATAACATTAGAATAAGTACAAATGTTGTTGCTAAAGAGAAAAATAAGAATGATTCAAAAATACTAAAGGATGTCATTTAATATTATTAAATATTTAAATAGGTCAGAGTAAACGAAAACTATCTTATATAATTATATAATGGAGAATACAGAAAATAAAGATATGGTCCAAAATACTGATTCAAACCCATTGAAATCATCTATTGCAATGACACCTCAAAATGTAACAATTATAATATTATCAATTTTATTGATATTTTCTTTTTTAGGTATCAATTTACTTGATATATTAAGTAATATTATTAAATTAATCATTAACTTATTTGGACCTTTAGTAACTGAGATTTTATCTATTTTAGGATATACTGGTGGTTCTATTATTAATAAATCAGCTGATGTTGTTGCAGATGTTGGTAAAGGAGCTATAGATGTAGGTGAAGGTGCAATTCAAAGTGTAGGTGATTTGTTAATAAAAGCAAGTAAAAAAGGTGTAAATGAAGATGCTGTAAATCAACTTGACAATGTATTAAGTGTTCCAGATAATAACAATAATAATTTAGTAGATAGTCCTGAAGATCCTATACAAAAACCAATATCTGCAAATAAAACAGGATGGTGTTTAGTAGGTGAATTTGACAACAGACGTAGTTGTATTCAAGTAAATGAATATGATAAATGTATGAGCGGACAAATTTTTCCAAATAGAGAACAATGTCTAAAAATAAGATAAAAAAATATTTAACAAATATATAATGAGTTTACGTTCTTGTTGTGTAAATGCATTAAAACAGGTTATTGTAATGATCGATAATTCTAATGTTAATTTAAGTGATGTTATGGATGATGTTGTAGATGATGTAAATGAAACCATCGAACAAAAAAAAGAAAAACTAAAAATTGTTGTTGATGAAGTTAAAAAGCAAGTAGAAGAAGCTAAAAGCGAATTAGCAAATAAAGTTGCTGAAGCTAAAGTAAAAGTAGATGATGCTAAACAACATATTGAAAATAAAGTTGCTGAAGCTAAATTAAATGTTGATGAAGTTAAAAAGAATATACAAGAACATATTGATGTCAAAGTAACTGAAGCTAAAGAACAAGTTGAAGTAAAAATAGCCGAAGCAAAAACAAAAGTAAATGAAGTAAGAGAACATATTGAAGATGCAAAAGAAGATGTAAAAGAAAAACTTCAAGAACAAGTTGTAAATAAATTAAAAGAAGAAGTTATTGTTGCAGTAGAAAATATAAATCTTACTGATGAAAGTAAAGTATAATTTAATATTTATAAATATTGTAAATATTAAATAACATTAAAAGTTCCAGCCATTGAATTATGATTAGTACAATACCAATTGATTGTATTAGGAGTAGTAAATGATGAATTAAAACTTAAAGTTAATGTTTCACTACCATTTATACCACTATTATATGAACCATCACCTGTTATTGTAATATTACTTGATGATGGTGAACCAACTCCAGCGTCACTTATATAAAATGGATGACTTGATATTGTATTATTTAATTTTGCAAAAGTATAAGTCAAATTTGAATCTAGAGTTATTGTTGTTGCAGGTGAAGTTCCGTTAGTATTATCATAAAATAAAAAATATGGACTATTAAATTGACCTGAACTTACATACCATGTTGTAGTATCTCCAGATGTATCATTAATATCATTAACATTAATAGTAAAGCTTCTTGTTATATTGTTGATTCCATCATTAGAAGATACGCTAATAGTATATGATGTTTGTGTTTCATAATCAAGTATTTCAGTAGTTACTAACTGGTTTCCTAAAATAATAAAAGGAACGCTTAATGTATTAAGTGTATATGTAAAAGTGTTGTTGCTATCAGGGTCATCTGTAGTAAATGTTCCGACAATTGTTCCTATTTGTACGTTTTCATTGATCGTATTATTAGAAAGTTGTATATCACTAGAGGCTTCATTGATGTTATTCACATTAATAGTAAAGCTTTTTGTTATATTATTGATTCCATCGTTAGAAGATACGCTAATCGTATACGATGTTTGTGTTTCGTAATCGAGTGTTGCATTAGTTACTAATTGGTTTCCAGAAATCTCTAATGGAACATCTGATGTATTAAGTATATATGTAAAAGTGTTATTTGTAGTAAAAGGGTTATTTGTAGTAAATGTTCCGACAATTGTTCCTATTTCTGCGTCTTCGTTAATTGCGTTATTAGAAAGTTGTATATCAGTAGAACCTTCATTGACATCATTCACATTAATAGTAAAGCTTCTTGTTATATTATTAGAACCATCGTTAGAAGATACGCTAATCGTATACGATGTTTGTGTTTCATAATCGAGCGCTTGAGTAGTTACTAGCTGATTTCCAGAAATTGCAAACGGAATGCCGGACGTATTGAGAGTATATGTGAAAGTGTTGTCATTATCAGGATCAACTGTAGTAAATGTTCCCACTGTGGTTCCGATAGCTACGTCTTCATTGACTGCGAATGTGTTGATATATGTTACTTCAATATACCAGTCCTGATTAAAATGATTGAATAAAAAATTATCATTTTGTTGCGCTGAGAAAGTATAACCAAGATTTGCGTCAACACTATCCCTTGGTAAATTTTGATCGAATCTAATTTGCCCTGCTGGATTTGAGAACCTAACATATATTTTATTCAAATTAGTTCCTGATCTATTTATAACTTCCAAATATTCATATGAACTATTATTATTAATTTTCATTTTAGCAGCTTCATTAATATTTGTTGTATAATCAATCACTCCATAACCATTTGCAGTATTTGCTATATAATGTTTTATACCATCATTTAAATAGTACAATTTAGTTAGGATATTAATCAATCCTAACGTTGTTTCGTTATTAGAAAGCTGTATATCACTAGAACCTTCATTGACGTCAATTACATTAATAGTAAAGCTTCTTGTTATATTATTAGAACCATCGTTAGAAGATACGCTAATCGTATATGATGTTTGTGTTTCGTAATCGAGTGCTTGAGTAGTTACTAGTTGATTTCCAGAAATTGCAAATGGAACGCTTGATGTATTAAGTGTATATGTAAAAGTGCTGTTGATATCAGGGTCATCTGTAGTAAAAGTGCCGACAACTGTTCCTATTTCTACGTCTTCGTTGATTACGTTATTAGAAATGTGTATATCAGTTGGCATTTCATTCACGGTTGTGTCACCAGTTGTATCTCCAGATGTATCACCAGTTGTGTCTCCGGTTGTATCTCCAGTTGTATCTCCAGATGTATCACCCGAAGTATCACCGGTTGTATCACCAGTTGTATCTCCAGATGTATCACCTGAAGTATCACCAGTTGTATCTCCAGATGTATCACCAGTTGTGTCTCCGGTTGTATCTCCAGTTGTATCTCCAGATGTATCACCTGAAG
>MDTG01275019.1_pt1 | contig 14104 bp, 11 predicted proteins | sample 811421 | NCBI WGS metagenome assembly MDTG01 (sample SAMN05326645, study PRJNA326480) | marine metagenome | isolation source: seawater | place: Pacific Ocean: South East | collected 2011 | reverse complement strand
TGGAATTATTATCGTTTTGATAATAATTTTAATTTTCTTAATTTTAACATATCAAGTTTTTAAAAAAATTAATTTAGAAAAAGAAAATAGAGTAAAACTTATATTGCTCGGCTCAGTTTCAATTTTGTTAATTCAAACATTAATTCATATAGGAGTAAATATAAATTTTTTACCAACAACCGGAATGACTTTGCCATTTCTTAGCTATGGAGGATCCTCTATAATAAGTACAGCTATTTTATCAGGAGTAATTTTAAATCTTACAAAAAGAAATTTAAACTAACTATGAAAAAAATATTAATTAGCACAGGAGGTTCAGGAGGTCATGTTGTACCTGCATTAAATTTATACAATCATTTAAAAGATGAATTCGATGTAAGCCTTTATACTGATGTAAGAGGCGCAAAATACATTCCTAGGGAAATTAAAAAAACAATTTTCGAAGTAAAAAAAATTCCAGAAAAAAAATATCTTTTTCCTTTAAAATTTTTTTTTATAGTTTTTGCTTTTATTAAATCGTTAATACATTTAATTGGAAGTAAAATTGATATTGTAATTAGTACGGGTGGCTACATGTCTTTTCCTATAGTTCTAGCTGCAAAAATATTTAATAAAAAAATAATTTTATTTGAACCAAATTCAGTAATAGGAAAATCAAATAAATTTTTATTAAGATTTTCTAATCAAATATTTTGTTATGACAAAGATATTATTTTAGACCGAAACGAAAAATCTGAAGTACCTGCCCACAAAAAGGTTGTAATTGAACCAATTTTAAATAATTGTTTTTATTCAAAACAAAAAAAAAGTGAAACAAAAGATGATACATTTAAAATTTTAATAATGGGTGGAAGCCAGGCATCATTGTTTTTTAGCAAAAATTTAAAAAATGAAATCATTCTATTATCAAAAAAATATAAAATAGAAGTAACTCAACAGTTGTCACCTGATTTTGATATTGACGTTTATAAAAAAGAATATGATAAAAATAATATTGATAATAATTTATTTTTTTTTGAAGATAATTTTTTATGTAAAAAAAATGACTTTGATATTGCTATAACAAGGGCTGGAGCATCATCACTAGCTGAGTTAGCTCATTTGAATATTCCTTTTATTTCTATACCATTTGCATATGCAACTGATAATCATCAATTTTTAAATGCAAAAAGGTATTATGATAGAAATTGTTGCTGGATATTAGAGGAAAAAAACTTTAATTCTGGTGATATTTACGAAATAATTAATCAAATTATGATGAATAGGAATCAATATCTTGAAAAAAAAAATAATCTAATGAAATTAAATAACAATGAAACATGGGAAAACATAAACCAAAAAATAATAAAATATTTAAATGATAATTAATTTAGGAAAAAAAGAAATAATCCATTTTGTAGGCATTGGTGGGATAGGAATGAGCGGTCTTGCTTTAATAATGAAAGATTTGGGTTTTAATATAAAGGGCTCAGATCAACAAAGTAGTAAAAATATTGAAAGATTAAAAAAAAATAAAATAAATATTCTTATTGGACATAAAAAAAAAAATTTATCAAATGCAACTATGCTTGTTATATCTTCAGCAATTAAAAAAAATAATCCAGAATACTTAGAGGCTAAGAAAAAAAAAATACCTATTTATAAAAGAGGAGAAATGCTTGCAAATATTGTTTCGCTCTATAAAAATGTTGTAGTAGCCGGATCACACGGAAAAACAACAACAACATCTATTGTTTCAACAATTTTTTCTAAGTCCAAATTAGATCCTACAACAATTAATGGTGGAGTAATTAATTCAATAGGAAATTCAGCTAAACTCGGAAAGGGTGAATGGTGTGTATTAGAGTCAGACGAGTCTGATGGTAGTTTTCTACAGCTACCATATACTTATTCGATCATCACAAATATTGATGATGAACATCTTGAACATTATGGTTCTGTTAATAACTTAAAAAAAAGCTTTATAGAATTTGCAGAAAAAACACCCTCATTCGGAAAAACTCTTATTTGTTTAGATGATGCAAATAATAAATCAATAATAAATAAAATTAAAAATCAAAATATAATTACTTATGGATTAAATGAAAAATCAAATTTTAGAATTAAAAATGTTAAACTTAGATCAAATATATCAATATTTGATTTAGAAGTGAATCTACCAAACCAAGCTAAGAAAATATATAAATTATTCAAAATACCATTAATAGGAATTCATAATATTAAAAATTGTAGTGCTTCAATTGCTGTAGCGATGATGATGGGTATCTCTGTAGATTTAATCAAAAAAGCAATATTTGAATTTAAAGGTGTTCAGAGAAGATTTAATTTTATATTTCAGTACCAGAACAGTATTTATTATGACGATTATGCACATCACCCAACAGAAATATATGAATTACTAAAATCCACAAGGGCAGTTTATAAATCAAAAAAAATTATATCAATATTTCAACCTCATAGAATTTCTAGATTAAATTCATTAAAAAAAAGATTTACAAAATGTTTTAAGTTTTCAGATCAAGTTTTATTATGTCCAATTTATAAAGCGGGCGAAAATTTAAAATTAAAATTTGATTATATAAATTTTGCAAAAGAAATTATAAAAAATTCTAGAGTTGAACTCATAATTATCAACAATGAGAAAGAGCTAGCAAAGTATGTTAAAAATAACATTTATGGAGATAAAATTGTGATTGGTATGGGCGCTGGAACAATTTCAAATTGGATAAGAAATTTACCTAAATTAGTTAAATGAAAATAGACGATTTAGAAAAAATTAAATTTTTCGATAATTCACGTTTAAACTTTGATTATGATGTATGTAGATTAAACTGGTTTAATATAGGGGGAAAAACAAAAATCTTTTTATTAGCAAATTCATTAAAAGATTTATCAATATTTCTCAAAAAATATAATAATAGAGGAAATATTTTTATACTAGGCGCTGGATCAAACACCTTGTTTGATGATGGAATTTATAATGGTGTAATAATAAAACTTGGAAAGAACTTTAATAATGTCTCAAAATTAAGTGATAATTTAATTGTAGCTGGAAGTTCTTGCTTAGATAAAAAAGTCTCAGAATTTGCAATGGAAAATCAAATTGAAGGTTTTGAATTTTTATCGTGTATACCAGGGACAATTGGTGGAGGTATAAGAATGAATGCCGGCTGTTACGAAAGAGAGATAAAAGATATTATTGTTTCAGTTCAAGCAATAGATTTTAAAGGAAAAGTTTTAACAATACCTTCTAAAGAAATAAGTTTTAAATATAGATATACAAATCTATCTAAAGATTTAATTTATTTAAGTGGAACTTTTAAAGGTAAAATACAAAAAAAAGATATAATAAAAAAAAAAATTGATGAATTAAAAAGTAAAAAAGAATTTTCCCAACCAATTAGAGTTAAAACAAGTGGTAGCACATTTAAAAATCCAGTTTATCAAACAGATAAAAAGGTTTGGGAATTAATCAGAGAATCAGTAGATATAAATAAAGTAAATAAAATGTTCGGAGATGCTATTCTATCTGAAAAACATTGTAATTTTTTAATTAATAAAGAAAAAGCTTCTTCTAAAGATATGAAAAGTCTTATCAACTTCATAAAAGAAAATGTATATAAGAAAACACAAATTAATCTTGAACTAGAAATTATTTTAGTTGAATAAATGAAAAAAAAAATTCTTATTCTTGCTGGTGGTTTTTCAAGAGAAAGAGAGATTAGTTTAAAAACTGCAAAAGCTGTAAATTTAGAACTTAAGAAAAAAAAATATAAAACCTTAATCTGCGAACCAGATGGTAGATTTATAAATAATTTAAGAAAATTTAAACCTAATATAGTTTTTAATGCCTTACACGGTAGATATGGAGAAGATGGATATATTCAATCATTATTAGAAAATGAAAAAATTAAATATACACATTCTGGACCATTAGCTTCATCAATAGCAATAGATAAAGAGATTTCAAAAAAAATATTTATTAAAAATAAAATTTTAACTCCAAAATATATAAAATTCAGTTTTAACAGATATTTAAATAAAAAAAAAATAATAAAACAAATAAAAAATAAAATAGGTTTTCCAGCAGTTATTAAACCTTTTAACGAAGGATCCAGTGTTCAAGTATATATATGTAATAAACATAATTTTATTAAAAATTTAATGAAACTATCTAGCCACAAAGAGATTATGATTGAAAAATATGTTCCTGGAAGAGAAATACAAGTGGCAATAATGGGAAATAGAAAATTGGGAGCAATAGAATTAAGACCAAAAAGAAAATTTTATGACTATAAGGCGAAATATAGTGTTAATGCCAGAACAGAACATATTATTCCTGTGGATCTGAATAAAAAAAACATAAAAAAAATACTAGATATAGCTTTTAAGGCTCACAGAATTATAGGATGCAGAGGTGTAACAAGATCAGATTTCAAATTTTACAATAACAAATTTTACTTATTAGAAATCAATACTCAGCCTGGAATGACTTCGCTTTCTTTAGTCCCCGAGATAGCTAAATTTAATAATATTAGTTTTATTGAATTAATTGAATGGATTTTAAATGATGCCTCAATTAATAGGTAAAAAAAAATATTTATTTTATATTCTTATACTTTTTTTTCTTAGCACCACAAATAATACCAATCTAACAAACAATTTAGAAGTTTTAAGCAAGTTAGAACTAATAGAGGTAAAAGGATTAAACAGCAGTTTAAATTATAAAATCAAAAATGATTTAGATTTTTTAATTGATAAAAATATATATAAATTAGATAGCTCAATTATTAAAAAAAAATTGGAAAATTATAATTTCATAGAAAACTATGAAGTAATAAAAGAATATCCTTCAAAAATAATCATAAAAATAGAAAAAACCCAAATGCTTGCCAAAACATATAAAAATAATGATATATATTTTATTGGATCGAATGGTAAATTTATTAATTATAAAAATTTGAACTATAATGAAAATATACCAACTATCTTTGGAAATTTTACGAGTAAAGACTTTATAAATTTAAAAAAAGAATTAAATAAATCAAATTTTAAATTTAAGGATATAAAAGATATTTTTTTTTATCCAAGTGGTAGGTGGGATATAAAAACAAAGAGCAACTTAACCATCAAGCTACCAAATAAAAATATAGATAAAGCAATAGATAAATTTAATTTAATTATTCAAAGTAATGAATTAAAAGAATATAATATAATCGATTTAAGAATGAGTAATCAAATTATTTTATCAAATGAAAACTAATTATAATGCTGTAATTGATTTTGGCTCTTCAAAAATAAGAATTGGGATATTAGATAATCAAAATATAAATGAAAATTTTTACTTAGAGAAAGATTGCAAATCTAATTTGGGAATAAAAAAATTTGATATTAATCAATCAAAAGAAATAATCTATGAACTAATCCAAAAATCAGAAAAAAAATTTGGAACACATATAGAAAATATAACTTTAATGATTGATACATCTGATATTTTTTCTATAGACTTATCTATTAAAAAAAAATTTGATAAAAAAATAATTAATAATGATGACATTTCTCATTTAATTTTAGAAGCAAAGTTATTAATTCAAAAAATTTATAAAAAAAAAAATATATTACATATTATAATACAAAAATATCAAATTAATGAAATTGATTATCATTATTTTCCTACCAAGAAAATATCATGTGATAACTTAATATTAGAAATTAAATTTATTTGCATAGATAATTTAATTTACTATAATTTGACAGATAATTTTAAAGAAAATCATATTTTTGTAAATCAAATTTGTTGTTCAAGTTATGTAAAATCTTTAAATTACAATAACTTGTTTGATAATTATAAAAAAAAAGTTTTTTTAGATATTGGTTTTAAAAAAAGTACCATCTGTGTTTACAATCAAGATAAATTAACATTTATAAAAAATATACCAGTTGGTGGAAATCATATTACAAATGATATAGCAAAAATATTTAAAGTAGAAAAAGAATATTCTGAAGAAATAAAAAAAAAATTAAATCAATCTAACTCTACGTTTTCAGATAATTCAGAAAAACATTTAATTAATAAAAATTTTGATAATAAAATTTCCATTGATTTGCTAAATAAAGTAATTTATGCCAGAATTGATGAAATAATAAATTTAATATTTAAAGAGATAAATCTTTTTAAATTGGTTGGAAATAAAGAAAATTCCATATTAGTATTTACTGGTCAAGGTTCTAAAATATTAAATAAAAATTCAATATATTTAAAAAAAGAATTTGATTACTTTAGCGAAATAAATTTTTTTGAGGAAACAATTGAAATGATATGCGAGAGCGGGTTGAATTTTGTTAATTCAAAAAATGATAGTGAGGTTAATGTTATTCCAAAAAAGCTTAAAAAAACCGGCTTTTTTGAAAAACTGTTTCACATATTTGAATAAATAATCGTATTTTATTGTAACATTAGTTGTTTTTTAAATCTGACTTAAAAGAATTAAAAAACCCTATGTCAATTCTTAATCAAAAAACAATAAATAATAGCATAGAAATTAAAGGTATAGGCTTGCATTCTGGAAAAAAAGTTTCAATGAAGCTAATTCCTGCATTACCTAATTCCGGAATAATTTTTAAAAGAGTCGATATAAATAAAAACAACATTGTTATACCCAGTGTATTTAATGTTACCGAAGCAAACTATTGCACAACAATTTCAAATGAAGTTGGAATTAAAGTTTCAACAATTGAACATTTAATGGCCGCTTTATACGGTCTTGGTGTTGATAATTTATTAATAGAGCTTGATAGCAAAGAAGTTCCAATTTTAGACGGATCAGCAAAAATATTTGTAGATAAAATCAATCATGTGGGTTTAAAAAATAGCAATGTACCAATCAAAATAATTAAAATTAATAAAAAAGTTACAGTAGAAGATGGATTAAAAAATATCACAATTGAACCAAGTAATATAAGTTTAGATATAGATTTTGAGATTAAGTTTAACAATCCAGTAATAGGCACTCAAAATAATAAAATAAAAATTTACGAGGATGATTTATCTGAAGTTTTTAGTTCAAGAACATTTTGTTTATTTGAAGACATAGAAAAATTAAGAAAAATGAATTTGGCATTAGGAGGAACATTACAAAATGCTATAGTTGTAAAAAATTCAAATATTCTTAATGAGGAAGGTTTAAGAAATAAGAAAGAGTTTGTTAACCATAAAATTTTAGATTGTTTGGGAGATATTTATTTGACCGGGTATAAAATGATAGCTAACGTAAAATGTTCACAAGGAGGACATAGATTAACTAATCAAGCTTTAAGAAAAGTTTTTCAGTATAAAGAGAATTATTCAGTAATTGAAATAAAAGAGAAATACTTGCCCCATACTTTAGTTGCTAAATCGCAGCTTAAATCCATAGCTTAATACATTAGATTTTATAAAATCTTCTGATAAAAATGAATTATGAATAATTTGCTTAAAATATTTATATCAATTTTTTTGATAATTTTAACATCATGCGGCGGGAAAGAAGTTCAAAAAGATATATTGGAAGAAGAAGATATAGATTTACAAATGATCTCAGCTTATGAAGAAGGAAGAGAAGCTTTAGAGAAAGGCGATGCTATATTCGCTGCAAAAAAATTTAATGAAGCAGAAATATTATTCCCCCAATCAATATGGGCACCTAGATCTGTTTTAATGGCAGCTTATGCATATTATTCCCAGGCTTATTATGGAGACGCAATTTTTGAATTTGAAAGATATCTTAAAACATATCCCAAAGATAAAAATCAAGTTTATGCTCATTACATGATTGGCTTATCATATTATGAAAATATACAAGATGAAAAAAAAGATCTTCGACCTTTATTAAAGGCTAAAGATAAGTTTTTATTTTTATTATCTGAATATCCAAATACTGATTTTTCATTAGATGCAAAATTTAAATTAGATTTAATTGCTGATATTCTTGCATCCAAAGAAATTTATTTAGCTAATTACTATATAAAAAAAGAAAAATGGATACCGGCCATTAATAGACTTAAAGTTATAATCAATGATTATAATGAAACAATTTATGTAGAAGAAGCCTTACATAGATTAGTAGAAATTCATTATAAAATTGGATTAGAGATGGAAGCTAAAAAATACGCAAATGTTTTAGGTTATAATTATCTTTCAAGTGAATGGTATAAAGAAAGCTACAAAGTATTTAATAAAGATTATTTATCCGAAAGAGAAAAATTAAATAAAAAAAGTAAAAAATCAATTTTTAAAAAGCTAAAAACTTTAATCGAATAATTTAATGGTCAAAAAAAAGGCAATAGTAGAAGAATATAAAAAAAAAATAAAATTGTTAGATAAGTATAACAAACATTATTATGATAAAAATAATCCTTTAATAGATGATAAAAAATTTGATGATTTAAAAATTGAAGTTTTAAAAATAGAAACAAAATACAATTTTTTAAAGAACAGTTCTTCTCCAACTATTTCAATAGGTTACAAACCCTCTAAAAATTTTATTAAATTAAAACATAGGGCCCCAATGTTATCTTTGTCAAATGCTTTTGGTTATAAAGATTTAGAAAATTTTGAAAAAAAAATATTTAATTTCTTAAATATAAATAAAAAAAATAATATCGAATACAGTGTAGAGCCAAAAATAGATGGTATATCTGCATCATTAACTTATAAAGATGGAAAATTGGTATCCGGTGTATCAAGAGGAGATGGAAAGGAAGGAGAGATGATCACTGAAAATCTAAAAACTATTAATGACATTCCTAAAGTAATTAATGTTAAGGATTTCCCAAATGATATTGATATAAGAGGAGAAGTTTTTATAACAAATAAAGATTTTGAAAGTTTAAAAGATAATTTTGCCAATCCGAGAAATGCTGCTTCAGGCTCTCTAAGACAAAAAAATCCTGAAGAAACAAAAAAAATACCTTTAAGATTTATTGCATATACTTTTGGATATATTGACGAATTAAATTTTAAAAAACAGTCTGATTTTCTTCAAAATTTGAAAAATTGGGGTTTTAAAATAAGTAAATTTAATAAAGTTATTTCAGGTGTAGATGAATTGGTAAATAATCATAAATCCTTTGAAGATCGGAGACATGATTTAGAATATGATATAGATGGTCTTGTATACAAAATAAATGATTTTAAAATACAAGAAAGATTGGGTTCAGTAGGAAATGCACCAAGATGGGCAATAGCACATAAATTTTCTTCTGTAAGTTCATTTTCAAAAATATTAAATATAGATATTCAAGTAGGAAGAACCGGAGCATTAACTCCTGTTGCTAAGATCAAACCTGTTAATATAGGAGGAGTAGTTGTTTCAAACGCAACTTTACATAATGAGGATGAAATATTTAGAAAAGATATCAGGGTTGGAGATACAGTTAAAATCGAAAGAGCTGGAGATGTTATTCCCCATGTTATATCAGTAGATAGAAGTAAGAGACCAAATAAATCTAAAAAATATTATTTCCCTCAAAAATGTCCATCTTGCGGATCAAAAATAATTAAAGAATTCAACAATCTTACTAAAAAGTATGATGCTGTAAAAAGATGTGCAAGCGAAGGTTTTGAATGTGAAAAAATAGCAATAGAAAAAATAAAACATTTTATTTCAAAAGATGCATTAAATATTGATGGTTTCGGAAAAAAAGTTGTTGAAAAATTTTGGGATTTAAAATTTATTCGATTACCACAGGATATTTTCAAACTTGACTATGATAAAATTGAAAGTCTAGATGGGTGGGGAAAAATATCAGCATCAAACCTTAAATATGCAATTGAAAAATCAAGGAAAATTACCTTAGAAAAATTGATATTTTCTCTTGGTATAAGACATATAGGGCAAGAAAATGCAAAAATTATTTCACAACATGTAAAAAATTTTGAAAATTTCACAAAAATTAATTCTAAAGATAATTTTGATAATTTTTTAAATATTGATGGTATAGGAGAAACGCAAATTAAGTCCCTAAAAAAATTCTTTCTAAATAAAACTAACTTAGAAGTAATTAATGAAATAAAAAAATTTATGATTATAAGGAATATAGAAAAATCAGCTTCTGGAAAATTTAAAAGTAAAACTTTTATGTTTACTGGAAAACTTGAAGGAATAAGTAGAGCTGAAGCTAAATCTCTAATAGAAAAAAACTCTGGAAAAATTTTAAGCTCAATTAATAGTAAATTAGATTATTTGATTTTAGGAGATAAACCGACGACAAGAAAGGTTAATCAAGCAATAGATCTAAAAATTAAAATAATAAATCAAGAAGATTTCAAAAAAATGTTAAATTAGATTTTGAAGCCATATCTTCTCTTTTTTATTCAAATATTTTGATAAATTTGAGTAAATTTCTAAATTATATTTAAATAAATAGTTTTTTTCTAATTTATTTAATAAAGAAAAATCAATTAAATCTTTTTCTACTGGTGCCAAGGTTAAATTTTTGAATTGAAGTTTATTATTTTCTTCTGAAATATAAATTAAATTTTCAATTCTAATTCCAAATTTATTTTCCTTATAATAACCTGGTTCATTACTTAGTATCATTCCTTTTTTTAAAGTCACATTATTATATTTTGAAATTGCTTGTGGACCTTCGTGAACATTTAAAAAAAAACCTACACCGTGACCTGTTCCATGAGCGTAATCTAAGTTTATATCTTTTAACGATTTTCTAGCCCTTTTATCTATTTCACTACCTCGCTTTATTTTTTTAAGATTTGTTGTGGCAACTGCAATATGTCCTTTTAAAACTCGAGTATAAATATTTTTTATAAAATTTGATGGTTTATTGAAACATATAGTTCTTGTAACATCTGTTGTTCCATATTTATATTGACCACCTGAATCGCAAAGCAACAATTCATTTTTTTTTAATTTCCTATTAGAATACTTATTCGCCCGGTAATGAATGATTGCACCATTGGGACCCGAACCTGCAATAGTACTAAAACTAGGATATAAATATTTTTTGTTCTTTTTTCTAAAATTTTCTAATTTTTTTTCTATTTTTAATTCGTTGAGATTTTTTATATTTGTTTTTTTTATCCAGTATAAAAATTTTGTTAGGGCGACTCCATCATATATATGTGCCTGTTTCATATTTTTAATTTCAATTTTATTTTTAACTGATTTTAATAAGTAACAAGGATCACTTCCATCTTTGATGATAAATTTAGATTTAATAATATTTTCATTAAAGAGTGAACAAGTATTATAGTCTATACAAAAATATTTACCATTAAGTTTTGTAATTACTTCAAATAGATCTTTTAATCTATAAAATTTGAAATTTTTATAAAAATTCTTTTTTTTTATATTTTTAATTTCATTGGGTTTTGAAAAAAAATATATTTCTTTTTTATTTGTTATAATAATTTTACAGTTTGGTATTGGCGAATTAGGATTATCTTTACCCCTTAGATTCAATAACCAAGCAACATTTTCAGGTGCACTAATAAATATGTTGTCGATTTTTCGTTTTAATAATATTTTTATTAACTTATCAATTTTTCTTTTTGGTGAATTGCCAGCAACTTTTTTACTTAAAACATAAAAATAATTCGTATTCTTATGTTTTTTATCAATTGAAATTTTATCGACTAAATTTTCATGGATAGGTAGTAATTTATGTTGTTTACCAATTATTCTATTTAAACTTCGACTAGTAAATAATTTGGGGTCAAAACCCAAAGATAGAGTTTTCTGTTTTTTTGATAAAATTGTTTTCGGTGTTACAAATGGAATTTGATGAATTTGGAATTTATTTCCTGACTGATTTTTAGCTTGAAGCGTGTATCTTCCATCAACAAATAAATGGTTTTGATTATTTAAAATTAAAGCTAGGCCACTAGAACCGGAGAAGTTAGAAATTCTTCTCAATCTATCAGGATTTGAATACTCAGAAAAAAATTCGTCATTTTTAGGAATTATATATCCGTCAATATTATTATCTTGGAATAATTTTTTTAGTTTATTAATCATTTAATTTTTTTTTGGTACCTTATCCAACCTGGGCTTTTGATCTCTGTTTCATATTCAATATCTTGATTAAAATCAAAATCATTATTTTTTTCATCTTCATAAGAATTATTCTTTTTAATATTATTTTCAGGCAACTCATCAATGAATCTTGACGCAATACTATCAATCCAATCTCCTTGGTAAAACCTATTCATAGAAAAAGATATATTTGCTATTTTTTTTGCTCTCGTTATTCCTACATAAGCAAGTCTTCTTTCTTCTTCAAGTCCACTTTCACCTTTTTCTTCTATAGATTTTTGATGTGGAAACAAACCTTCCTCCCATCCAGGTAAAAAAACTACATCAAATTCTAATCCTTTAGATCCATGCATCGTCATTAAATTAACTTTTTCACCATCCCAATCTTGATCAATAGATGTGGCTAATGCTACATGTTCTAAAAAACTTTCTAAATTATCAAATTCTTTCATGGCATTTAATAATTCTTTAATATTTTCAAGTCTATTTTCATTTTCTAAGTCTTTTTTATTTTTTAACATTTGACTATAGCCAGATTCATCCAAAATAATTTGCAGAAGTTTTACTTGATTAATGTTTTTTAAAAAATCATTTCTCCATTTTTCAATTAAATTTAAAAGAGATTTAAGTCCAATTTTTGTTTTTGGTTTAATTTTATTTAGTTCTATAAGTTTTTTTGAGGCAGCCTCTAAAGAAATAGAATTTATTTTTGCAAATTCATTTATTTGTTTGATTGTTGTTTCTCCAATTGATCTTTTTGGAACATTTATAATTCTTTCAAAAGCTAAATCATCTTTTTTTTGAAAAATTACTTTTAGATAAGCTATACAGTCTTTAATTTCTGCTCTTTCATAAAATTTAATTCCACCAATTATTCTATAGGGAATTCCAATCTTTAAGAAACGTTCTTCAAATTCTCTTGTTTGAAAAATTGCTCTTACTAAAATGGAAACTTCATTTAGTGAATGTATTTTTTTTAATTTTTCTATTTTGTCGCCAATTCCGATGGCTTCATCTTTACCACTCCTATAACAATCTAAAGAAACTAATTCTCCATCATCACCACAAGTAAAAAGATTTTTTCCAACTCTATTATGATTATTTTTTATCAGGTTTGAAGCTACACTTAAAATATTTTGGGTAGATCTATAATTTTCCTCAAGCCTAACTATTTTAGTATTTTTATATGTCTTATCAAATTCTAAAAAATTTTTAATTTCAGCACCTCTCCAGCTATATATTGATTGATCATCGTCACCAACACAGCAAATATTGTTATGAAATTTAGCAAGGCTATTTAACCATTTGCTTTGTATGTGATTTGTATCTTGATATTCGTCAACAAGTATATATTTAAAATTTTTTGAGTATAATTCTGCTATATCAGGATTTTTTTCAAATATTTTTACACAATGCAAAATTAAATCACCAAAATCACATGCATTTAAATTGATTAATTTTTCTTGATATATTTTGTAAATTTTTAAAAAACCTTTTTCTAGATGGTCTTTTTTACTTAATATAACATTTTCTGGATACCATCCTTTGTTTTTCCATTTATCTATAATTGATAAAATAAAGTTAGGAGAAATTTTCTTTATATCTATATTTTCATCTTTACAAATGTTTTTAATCAATCTTATTTGATCGTCTTGATCTACAATTGTAAAATTATAATTTAAATTTACAGCATTAGCATGTTTTCTTAAAATTTTTGCACTAATAGAATGAAAAGTTCCTATCCAGGATAAGCCAATTGCCTCTTTCTTTAAAATTCTATTTACCCTTAAAAGCATTTCTTTCGCGGCTTTATTTGTAAAAGTTACTGCAAGTAATTGGTTTGGATATGCCTTTTTCTTCTTAATTATATGGGCAATTTTAGAGGTTAGCACCTTAGTTTTGCCCGAACCGGCCCCTGCTACTATAAGCAACGGTCCTTCCAAATAAGATACAGCTTCTAGCTGTTTATCGTTCAAATTTTTTAAATATTCCAAATTCAACATTTGTATTTTTATAGTATAAGTCTTTATCAAATTTCATGAAAAATTATTTAAAAAATATTAAAAAAT
>MDTG01045572.1_pt1 | contig 14104 bp, 11 predicted proteins | sample 811421 | NCBI WGS metagenome assembly MDTG01 (sample SAMN05326645, study PRJNA326480) | marine metagenome | isolation source: seawater | place: Pacific Ocean: South East | collected 2011 | reverse complement strand
CTTCACTATAAACGGGGAGGATATTCAAGAAAAGTCGTTTGTTCATCCAGATTTAATTGCTGTTATGAGAGAAGAGGAAGAGGAAGAGAAAAAGGTAAAACAAAATAGCGAACAAACTGGTAAAAAGAAGAAGAAGAAGAAGAAGAAGAACTAATCTTCTTTACAACCGGCAGTTTCCAAATAGTGAGTTATTTCTTTTGTAATATCTGTTGTTGATGTGATATATGTATCCGGATAAACCGCGTGCACAAATGCTTTAATACTTCCAATGGCTAGTTTAAAAGACAACGATAAAGAAAACCAAAAGTGACTAAAATATGTCATACATACTTGTTTGGGGTGTTGAAACCACATTTATATATAAATTACTTATATATAAATTTATAACGCATTTTTGTAATCAACTACATAGGGATTCTTACTTAATTGACCTTGAATGTCAAAATCATTTCTCTCGGTATGAACGTTGTTAGGTAAAGATCGATCATGACCTGCAAGACGACCCATAGTTTCTATTTCAGGAGAACGATAAGGCATATTTCCAACAACATCACGTTTCATTTTCAACGAATCATCACGTGATTTTTCACGCATATTGACATGATTATTCATCAAAGACATATTTCCTTTGGTCAATCTACCATCAATAGTAGACGCTTTAATATCGTTATTTCTTTGGTTCTCAATTGCTTCATAGGATTTCAATTCACGATGTCCATCGGTAGCACCTGCACCACCTGTATAATAGTAATCTCCAGTTTCATTTCTATTTGTAAATGCAACTTGATGATCTGTTACATGGTATGCGCCACGCTCTTGAGCATTAACATTTAAGTGGTTCTTAGAGCGTTCGGTAGTTTCACGGATGGTTGTAGCAGGACGATCAGCAGGATTAAAGATATAAGAATTAGGGACAGTTGTACCAGGATTTTGATAAGGTCTTAATGTGCCAATTACATTTTCCTTTCTAGATGGGCGTAATACATCCATTAAAGGAGCAATAGCAGCACTTAATCCACCACTAACTAAACCGAAATATCCATCTTGTTTGTTAACAGTTCTGTTATTAGGATAAGCCATCTTTGATTTAATACCATAATCTCCACTTGTAGCATGATTACGGCTATTCGCATTGGCTACACCTAAAGGAACAGGACCTAATTGTTGATTATGAGAAGGCATATATTCTCCAGGCATGTATGTTTCGTTTTGTTCAGCGCCTGCACCACCCATATAGGATTGAGTAGTTTCAGGACGAGTTACATGACGATCTATAGGGATTGAATGTAAAGCTTGTCCTTTTTCAACACCTCCTGTAGTAAAAAGACGACCAATATCAGTATTTTTATCAGTTTGTCCACCACTTCCGTTGCTCACTTCACGTTCATCAAATGCGAATGCACGTTCAGGTCTATGTTTTTCCATAACACCCATATGGTCCCTATCGGCAACATTCTTAATTAGACTATTTGCGGGACCTTCATGACCAATTAATGATAAACCTCCTGCCTTTGGTTTGTTTTCAACACGTAACTCATCTGCAGTTTTCGGCATCCATTTGTCTCTCATCATCATACCCGAGTTAAAGCCATCCGATCCCTCATTTGTATATCCTAAACCTAAACCAGGTGCAACACGTTGTTCTTCAAAAGGTTTTACATTTGCCATTCTCATACTAGGATTTACACGTGATTGAATAAATTCGCTTTGGTTTGGCATACCGTTTGCCCATTGTACATTTTCATCAGGCTTGAATAATGGTGATACTTCTTTTTTGGATACATTCTGTGATCCACCACCAGTATAACTATCTAATAGACCTTCATTTGAGTTAGGGCCATTACTAACAGTTCTCATTTTGCTGCCAAAATAAGGAACCATATTATTATGCTTAAAGTATTCACTTCCTACTTTTTCTCCGGTCATGGAATAAAATGGTAATTCCTCGTCAGGAGTGTCTTGACTTTCATCATTCTTTTTTGAATGAAAATACTTATCTGTATATACGCCATTACTATTAAATCTATTTACATTTGATAATGCAGAAGTTCGTTCAAGTTCACTTGATACTACGGGAGTTTCAGATGGATAGTTTTTATCAGGAATATTTGTGTTGGGTAAAGCATTTCTGGAAGTAAAATTCTCATTTACATTTTCTTGTTCTTTATTTTGATTATTGGCTACATATAGTAATCCTAATGCAATTCCAGGTATAGCGATTTCCATTATAATATATTATAACATATTATAAAAATTTGTTTTTAATGTAATTCTGTACCAAAACATTCTTTTTCTTTTCCTCCAATACACATAGATGGACCTGTTAAATAATAATGCTGATTGCCTTGAACGCTAGGAATAGCAGGTACAAAATGATCTTTTTCTAAAAGACGTGTGTGAACATTGTGTTCAAATTTTCTTTCTAAATCATTTTGAGGATTCAAAAAAGGTGTTTCCCATCTAGGTTGTTCTAAAGCTCTATATGTCCAAGCAGGATGACTAGCACGACTTTCTTCTACATTTGGTTGTTCTACTCTATAAGTAAATGGTTTAGAGGTTGCACTAAAGGTTTTATGATTATTATATTTTGTTAAATCTCGGTTGGCTTTTCGGGTAAGCCCATGTAAATCGCTTTCTAAATTTACAGTATTATTATGCAAATTTGCACCCCATTTTTGCAATCGTAATTGAGGATCTTCATGAAATGCTAAATCCATACCAGGTCCAGGGACATTTAAAAAATATCGGCCTTGAAAAGTACTTTCTTCTAATCTCTTTTTAATTCTTGCTTCATCATCATGAAATCTGGTAAATGACATGTTAAATTAATATATAGACATAAAAAAAGTTACTCTAAAAAAACATATAAATAAGTTTATGTTGAATATATATAATGGAAGAAGTTCCTAAAATATGTTTAAACATGATTATAAAAAATGAGAGTAAAATTATAACACGTTTACTAGATTCTCTTCTATTTTTTATAGATTATTACGTGATATGCGATACTGGTAGTACTGATAATACAATAGAAGTTCTCGAAGAATATTTTAAAGATAAAGAAATAAAAGGAAAAATAATACAAAAAAAGTTCGAAAATTTTGGTACTACTAGAACGTATGCATTAAAAGCATGTGAAAACGAGCCAAATTCGGATTATATTCTATTATTAGATGCAGATATGAAATTAAGATTTGCACCCGACTTTAATACAGATGAATTTAAAAAATCTTTAAATAAAGATTTGTATTTTATATTGCAAGGTACTGAAAATTTTCAATGGAAAAATGCACGTATAATCAGAAATAATCATGGTTTTTTTTATAATTGTCCCACACATGAGTATATTGATTGTACTAAAGATAGTACTAAAGAAGATATTAAAAAAGATGTATTATTTATAGAAGATATAGGTGATGGTGGTTGTAAAGATGATAAATATGAAAGAGATATACGTTTATTAAAAGAAGCATTAGAAAAAGATCCTGGAAATTGTAGATATTTATTTTATTTGGGAAATAGTCATAAAGATAGTGGTCAATATCAACAAGCCATACCATATTATCAAAGACGCATTGATGCTGGAGGTTGGAACCAAGAAATATGTATGTCGTACTACTATATTGGTTTATGTTATAAACATATGGGAAAGATGGAAATGGCAATTTCTAGTTGGTTAAATGGATATGAATTCATGCCTAAGAGAATTGAGGGTATTTATGAGATTATACATTATTACAGAAACATAGGTAAGAATAAGTTGGCTTATTATTTTTATGAAATGGCTTGTAAACATAGACACGAAGTAAATCCACAAAACGAACTATTTTTTAAAAAAGAGATTTACGACATCTTATTAGATTACGAATATTCAGTTGTATCATTTTATGTAAAACATGATGACAAAAAACTTAACGATGTGTATACAAAAATTTTTAATATGCCGAATTTACAGTCCTCTAAAAAGACAAATATGATGTCTAATTTAAAATTTTATGTTACGAATTTGAAAGATTATAAATGTGATCCTATTTTTGATGTTAAACCGTTACTTAATGTTGGAAAAACTATACATATGCAACATGCGTATGAATTCCATCCTTCCACGCCATCATTATGTTTACATGATGGTAAATTGATAAATGTAGTGAGATATGTGAATTATTATATAGATAGTAAAGGACATTATCAAGCCAAAAAAGAAAATGGTGATTATAAACATTGTACAAGTATTACTACAAGAAATATGTGCGGTACATTTACTATCTCAGAAGATGGTTTAATACCCGAAAAAGAATTTGAAATAAAGTATAATAAAAAACTAGATGATTATTATGCTGGTACAGAAGATATACGTATAATGAGTTTTGGTGATAAATTAGAATTTACTGGCAATAAAATTACACATTATACAAACTATCATGACTTAACAATTCATATTGAACATGGAAATTTAAGTTTGCAGGATGAATCTATTTCTTCTTGCTTGTTGGATATTGAAAAGAAAAATCGTGTAGAAAAAAATTGGGTACTTTTTTCTTCGAATGGTGAAACATACGTTATTTACAAATGGTTTCCTATTCAGATCTATAAATTGGATAGAAGTTCAGAAAAAAGTACTATATTCAACGATAATTTAGATCATCAACATATGAGTTTGATCAATACAATACCTACTCCTTATTATTTAAGAGATGTTAGAGGATCTACAAATGGTATTATAGTAGAAGATGAATTATGGTTTTTAACACATATTGTTAGTTATGAATCAAATCGTTACTATTATCATATCTTTGTTGTTTTAGATAAAGATACTTTTAGCGTAAAACGTTGTTCTAGAATGTTTACATTCAACAAACAAAGAGTCGAATATTCATTAGGTTTTGTTTATTTTGAAAAGGAAAAGAAATTCCTATTAGGGTTTAGTGAACATGACAGCAATCATGATTACTATTTTATTGAAAAAAATACTATTGAAGGTATGATGTATAGTTAGTTATTTTTTTGATCTTGTTGTTTTTCTTCAATATCAAAAATCGTTGCATTTCGACAAGCTTCTCCGAAAGTCTTACGATGCCATTTTGTAATGCCATTTTCTGCAATACCTTCTCTATGTTTCTTAGTACCATATCCAACATTTTTTCGAAATCCATATAAGTCATCAAGTAGAGGATATTGATCACACAACTCATGTATATTTGCATCTCTTGCAGTTTTTGCTAATATGCTTGCCGCTGCTATTCCCATATACTTAGCATCTCCTTGCTCTACCGTAACTGAACGCATTGGAACCATTGCTTGTTGCTTTTCATTAAAAGTCATATAAGGTGTAAAATAATTTCCATCTACTACAGCAGTACAGTCATCAACAGATATTTTTAACTTATTGGTTATTGATTTAATACAATTGTGCATACCTTCCATAACGCTTTTTAATATATTAATTTTATCTATAACATCCGGTTCAACATATTCAATATGATATGCCAATGCATTTTCTTTTATATATTCTGCAACATTTTGTAGTTTTTTCTTAGAAGTAAATTTTTTACTATCTTTTATGTTTGTACCATCAAATGATTCACATTCTTTAGGTAAAATCACACAAGCAACATAAACTCGACCGAATAAACAACCTCTTCCAGCCTCATCTATGCATATTTCGTATTTGTTTTCAATATCATAAAAACGTTCTAGCATATTCTTTGCAGAGATTTCTATATTATTCATTATTCAATTTTATTTTGCCTTTTTGTATATATATATTTTCAATACATACTATATATATTAATATGAAACTTACTCCATTTATTATTCTTTTAATATTATTGTTTGTTTTAGTATTATTCACATTATTTTGCAAGTTTCCAATATTTAAACAAGAAGGTTTTCACACCTTATTAGGAAAAGGAATATTAGCAGAAGAAGTCATTTCGCAATATGGTGAAAATACATTATATAAACTATTTGGTAACATATATTTTGATCCTACAAATGGCTCCTTGGTAGAAGTTGAAGTAGCATTAACCGAAGAAACCACTGAGGAAACTACTGAGGAAACCACTGAAGAAACTACTGAAGAAACCACCGAAGAAACTACTGAAGAAACCACTGAAGAAACTACTGAAGAAACCACTGAAGAAACCACTGAGGAAACCACTGAGGAAACCACTGAAGAAACCACCGAAGAAACCACTGAAGAAACTACTGAGGGATTTGAAGATGGTGAAACTGAAACCACTGACAATTATAAAATTACTACATTGACAGTTACACCTCGTTCTGAAGGATTTAGTTATATTTATAATGTAACTGATGTTGACTCTATTCCTCCTCAAGGACAAGTATTGCATTCTTCACTTTCAAGTAAATTGTATTTTTCTAGTAGCACAAATTTGGATGCTTTAGCAGTATTATACGTACCCTGGAACAAAGATACATATATTCATGTATTTAATATTGCATCTGCACCCTTTAAAGAGGAAGCAACATTCTTATTTAGCGAAAATGATACTCCTGTAAGCATAAATTTAAATAGTAATTCTTTAGCCAATTTAGACTGTAAAGATGTAGATGAAAGTAATGATAATACAAATGTACTAGAACCTAATTATAATCATGAACGAAATGTGTATCAAATCTCCAAGTATGTAAAATATGACTTACAAAACGGAAATTTATTAGTATTAAATGATGAAGGTACAACAATAACAGTCTACAATAGAGAGAATAGTTCTGTAGAAACACTTGAAACTGTAACTGATGATGATAATGGTTCAGTAAAAGATTTTGGCAATGGTCAAGTATATCAGAATTCTTCTTATACTTCTCAAACCATTGAAGATATTGCAGGAGGAAATGGTATTTTGTACATATCAAAAGGTTATGAAACTGTTGTTGTATTATTTTGTAAGGACGAATCTGATATGTTAAAAATTAAAAATATCAAACGTTTTAACCCTAATGGTGTTTTTACTGGTGAATCTACATCAAATATTAACTTTGATTCTACATTGGCTAGTGAAAGTACCTCATCTAGTCAAGAAACAAATCCATTGTTTGATAATTTAGCCAATACATTAAATGAATATACACATTCCAACACTAATTCCACCTTTTTAGAAGACTTTTTCAAGTATTATACTCTTAAAAACAAGATTGATAGTTCAGGTAATGAAATAAACGCATCAAATGATATTGTAACAGCCTTGGCAGAACAAAATAGTGGTGACTTTAATTTAAATGACTATATTTTAAAGACTCAAGTAGTTCCTCCTGTATGTCCTTCATGTCCTGCTTGTAATAATTGTGCAGGTACTTGTACAAATTGCGGTGGAAACGGAGGAGGAGGCACAATTCAAGTTGATGGTAGCAGTAATGTAGTCGGTGATAAAATATCAAAAAATAAAGATGATAACGGAACAAATAATGTTGTATCTAATGCCGTTGATGCTACTGGTGATGTTGCTTCTACAACATTAGATGCAGCAGGAAATGTTGTTTCTGGTACAGTAGATGCGGCAGGAAATGTTGCTTCTACAACAGTAGATGCAGCAGGAAATGTTGTTTCTGGTACAGTAGATGCGGCAGGAAATGTTTTATCTAGCGCAGTAGGAGCAGTAGGAAATGTTGCTTCAAGTTTGGTAAGTGCTGGATCAAATATTGGAAACAGTGCATCTCAAAATGGTCAACAACCTCAAAACACACAATCATCTCAAAACTTAATGAATAGTAATACACAAATATTGTCTAATGGACAAAGTGATCCTTATTCATATTATGGTCAATTACCAAGTAAAGGTTCTTCTAATTATATGCCAATTACCGCAGATTTCAGTTCATTTGGTAAATAATTCGTTTAAATAATATAATAAACATAGTTTTATTATATTAGATTATAGGTAATGGAGAAATTAAATGAAATCTTTGATAGAACAAAAATAGAAAAAGAAATAAAAGATATTTTATTAAATTTTGATTCAAAATGTAATGAAGTTTCTTTTAAAAAAGGGATTTATTTGTATGGTTCTCCAGGAGCAGGAAAAACTTACTTTATATCACAAATTTTAAAAGATATTGGATATGATATGATAAAATATGATGCTGGAGATATACGAAATAAATCACTCATTGAAACAATCACATCAAACAATATATCTTCTCGTAATGTGTTAGATTTAATGACAAAAAAACAAAGAAAAATAGCCATAGTGATGGACGAAATAGATGGAATGAATAGTGGTGATAAGGGTGGAATTAACGCACTTATAAAATTAATACGTCAAAAAAAAACTAAAAAACAAAAATTAGAAGGGAAAACAATGAATCCTATTATTTGTATTGGAAATTATTATACTGATAAAAAAATGAGAGAATTGATGAAAGTTTGTAATGTATTTGAATTAAAAAGTCCAACGAAATTACAAGTTAAAACTTTGTTACAAGATGAGTTGACAAATTTTCAGAAAATAAAAGAAGCAGATTTAAATTATATTCTTTCTTACATTCAAGGAGATCTTAGAAAATTACATTTTGCATTAAAGGTTCTCGTTATAAGTAATGAACAAAATATGATGCCAGAAAAATTCATTCATATTTTTCAAACAAAAAATTATAACGAAGATTCAAAAGAAACAACAAATCACCTATTGGAGAACAACTATACAATCGATAAACATAATTCTTTGATTAATGAAACAGACAGAACTATAATTGCTCTTTTATGGCATGAAAATATTATAGATAAATTAGATCAAATTCCAAAAGACATAAGTATACCAATATATTTAAAAATATTAAATAATATATGTTTTTCAGATTATATTGATAGAATTACTTTTCAAAATCAGATATGGCAGTTCAACGAAATGAGCTCCATGATAAAAACCTTTTATAATAATAAAATATTTCACGAAAAAACACATGATTATAACTTAAAACCTCTTTCTGAAATTCGATTTACAAAAGTATTAACCAAATATTCAACAGAATACAATAATAGTTTATTTATTCAAGAACTTTCACAAAATTTAGATATGGATAAAAAAGATACTATCTCATTATTTCACGAAATTCGATTATGTATTGGTAAAGATTTTTGCAATGATAATGATATATTAAATCAAATTACAATTTTATTTGAAAATTATAAAATCAACAAACTGGATATAAAACGATTCTATCGCTATTTAGATAAAAATGTAAAAAAGGATGCGGTGCTAGATGATGATGAAGATTAATATAATTTCACTTAGTTACAATCATTCTTTTTTGCATTCTTAACGTATTATTTTTAATCTGATTTTTTATTATTTTTAAATCAGATTTATAATGTTTATCATATTGATCATATTTATAGTAGTATCTAGGTATAAATTTACTCTCAATTTTTTTTTGACATAATTTACATATAACAATATTATTATTGTCATATGTTGGAAAAACTAAACAACATTTATCTGAAGTGCATACAGTAAGGCTACAATGATTGCAATTATATTGTAAATTATTTTTGGTAGTGTCACAACAATTAATACAAAACTCGGTATCGATTTTCAATAGCATGTTAATAAATATAGTTAATTACCTTTTAGAGAAAATAATTTATTTTGTTCAATTTTTGTTTTTATGATTCCATTACATCCAAAACTTCTTCTAAAACGTGACTAGATGTAGGTTTTTCAGATGTGCTTTGCTTTGATATCATATTTTTTAATTCATCTTGTAATTCTTGAATTTTTAAAGAAGCCTGAATTAATTGTTTTTGCATATCAATTAAATTATTCTGCATATGTTGTTTTTCTGAAAGTGATTGCTGAATAGCCTGTTGTTGTTGTTGAATCAATTGAACAACTTGTTGAGGTGATAATTCCTTTGGTGCTTCACCAGGGACATTCATCATAATAGGACTACCTTGTTTTTTAGCCATTTCTTTAATCATATCCTCTCTTTCCTTTTCTAATACTTTCATTTGTTCTAATACATCAGGTTTCATTTTAGGCAAACCTGGATCATAGTTTTTCAACAAACCATCAATATCCTTCAGGAAAAACTTTTTAATTGGTTTTTCGTCTTCATATTGAATAAAACTTTCAACTGTTTTAGTAGATTCTTTGAAAAAGTTTGGATGCGAGGTATCAAACATTTTTCTTTTATCATACGTATTGTGATCGTGAGAAAATACTAATATTGTCTTTAAAGGATCTAATTGGACAAATGGTATGGTATAGTCTTTTAAAAATGCTTTTTCTTCAGCTAGAGCCGCTGTATCATTATATCTAGTTTTACTTAATAATTCTTTTTTAAATGCAAAAGTACCTGCCGTAGCGTGTTTTGGTCCGTATGGACCGCACTGCATCATTTTCTTCATTGTTTTAAAGTAAACATATATCTCACTACTTCCAGCGCATAACGCTTCTTTATCATTTTGAAGTTTTTCAACTGCATGAGATATTCTATCTGGTGGATAGTAATCATCATCGTCCATATAAACAATAATAGAACCATTACACTTTTCATGCATAAAATTTCTTTTGGCTCCCAATAACATTTTATTTTCTATTTCAAAATAACGTATTTGAGGAATATCAGCAGCCTCAATTAAATCTTTAATTTTATCAGTGCCATCATCAACAATAATCCACTCAATACGATTCTTTGGATAAGTTTGGTTTCGAAAACATTCAAACATCGTTTGTATAAAAGGACGTCTATTAAACGTGGGTGTGCAAACAGATACTAATGGCGTAGTTTTGTTATTGCTTTTTTTCTTTCCCATAATGTATTTATTAATATAATGATTTTATATCTTTGTATTAATAATTTGTTTTTATTATTTATTTTCTGATCGAATAAATTTACTTAATTTATCCATAAAAACTGGATATAAAATACCAATCAAAGAAAACATAAGTATCACATTCATAAAAATAAAAGACAGTTTGAAGTTACCTATTAAACCTTGTACATTTGATAACTGGTCTCTTATCTTAATTGTATAATCAACTAATATATATAGTAGTAAGATTGGTAATAAATAATCTTGAAACATACCTATTAATTTCATAAATTGTTTAATCATACGTTGGAATATAGTTTCATCTTCACAACTACGTATTTCAAAGGTTGATTTCTTATTATCCATATAACGATTTATTTCTTCTAATGATTTAAAATAATTATATTCTGAGAATAAAAAGATAGAAGAAGAGGAATAAGTATACATGTAAATAACTAACATAAACGCACCAAAGGGTACAGCTAATATTAAAGCTATTACAAAACGAACTAATGCATTTACTCCAAATGTTACTGGATTTAGATATGCGTAAACAATTTCTAATGGATCAGTAGGTGGTACTTTGGCCAAATATACAATTACTATTAGAATAAACAAAAATGTAATTATACCATTTTCCGCATTATCTGATAATAGATCAATAAATAAATCTTTTAATGTCTTAGTATGATTTTTTATAAAATAATATATTGAAAAATACAATGTAATAAAATTTAGTTTTCCATTAAAATAAGTAGAAATCCATTTTGGGTAAGCAATTGTAGTGTAATAATCAAACGTTGATGGTATCCAAACAGCAAATTCAAAAAAATACATAAATAAGCGTAATATATCGTTTTCTTTTGCTTGACTATTGAGTTCATCAGTTGATAAGTGAGGTATTTTTAATTGTGGATGATCACTACCATAAAACATCATAAAATACCAATTATAAGTCACCGGAACACTAATAAAAGCACAAATAATAGACGATAAAAATTCCCTAATAAGTTTACGATCATTATCGTTTGCTTGATTATTTGATAGCGTATCAGTAACACTATCTGCAAAGTTTCTATTGAAAGAATCAATGTAGTCATAGGTTTCATTAATTGCATCTCGTAAATATTTTTTAACATCAAAAACATCTGAATCAGGATCTTTTTTTCCTTGTCCCTCCCAAGTTTTAATATTTTCCTTATCGTCTAAATCAATATCACTATTATCACGAATTGTTGTATCTGGTACATCCTCTTCATCTTGATTTTCTACATTTTCAATTATTTTATTTGTAAATAAACTTTTCATATTATCAAATGATTCTAATGAACCCTTTTTTTTGGGTTTTGTATCCATATTGTCATTGGATTGATTTTGATTATCATTATTTAAAACATCAAAAGTTTCTATATTTTTAAAATTATTCTTCTGTTTCTTGTTTTTCTGTATGGTTTTTAATTTATGTTTCATATTCATGATTTGAAAATTCTCTTTTTCATCAAATCCACTAAATTGTTTTTGTAATTTATCCAACCATTCCATGATTTTATTTAAATATATTATTATATTATAGTAGTATAATATATTTATAAGATTAACTAACGTGCATGCAACATTCCACAGTTTCCACCAACAAATGATAATACATTATACCGCTCTTCATAAAGAGTAAGGTTATAATTATATTCGTATAATCTCCAGTTTGATTTTTTAACACCTATTAATTGACCATCTTCGTCACATATAATATCGTAATTTGAATTTAATGCATCTACGGTTGGAATATAAGTTGTTAATTCTATTTCAATATTTTTAAATTTACTCATATTAATAGCACCAGATGGTTGATATTCAAATGGACTCGTGTTTAAACAAAAATTATAGCAATATAGACCTTCTTTTGCGTTACCTTTTGTACGTACATATTTTTCGATATAATCGTAAACGCCTCTTGTCATTAGATTTTCTCTATATTCACCATTTAATAATATGGCTAAGGTTTCCAAAATCTGTTTTCTATTTACACTTTTATAATCGCCAGTAATAGTTATACCTGTATTTTGTTGAGATACTGGATGAAGTCCAGGTCCATTCGATAATGTAGATTCTGTACCAGCAATAGGATCAATATCTGCTAAAGTAACATTAGCAGGTAGATTATGATATGGCCAATTTGTGTAATTACTCCATTCATTTCGCAAATTTACATCATTTCTTTGCAAAAACCACATCCAACTTGCTATCATACCATTTGTTTCTACCTTTATTTTCTTTGTGCCAGTAATATTTTCATATTTATGTTCAAATACATCTTTAACTAGATAAACTTGATCCTGAGAAGCAAATTTTTGTGTTTCTTCTTTTGATAAAAAGCAATAAGTAGATAGAAGATGAACATCAGCATTCCATGTATTTACTTTATTTTCATAATCATCTGGAAATACGTAACCACTTGGTGGAGTCTGCAAAAAACGATGCATTTGGAAGCGTGCTTCATTAAAATCTGGACGAACGTATGGGAAACCATATGAATAATCAAAAACGTCTCGAACACGAAATAAATCTTGTATTGGTCTCATTGTAACATTTATATTGAGTTCATTATATTGCAATGCAACTAAAGGAAATGCGCAATTACTATTTAATGTAAACCAAGTATTTAGAGGTATATATAAATTTCTACCTCTGATGGATGGTTCAGCACCCGTCATATTTGTAGTATATACTGCATTTGGATATGTATTTGTTCTATCATGAGCATAACCAGGATTATTAAGTTCTTCGTTGTGTCCAATCATATCATAAAATAATTTCTTCTTCTCTTCACTAAAATCCCTTTCTACCATAGCCATTAAATATTCTCCAGTGTACCTTTGTAACATCAATCCACCACAGTTTATAGTAACTTCTTTAATCATATTGATTCCAAGATGCTCAATCCATTTAAATTCATAAGGCGCCCAACGATCGCTTGTCTCTGATGTTGGCGAGTATATAGGACTCCATATATCAGGAATAGTTACAACTATATAAGTATCCATCAATAGTTCCGCATATCGTGGTATTTTAAATTTAAAATGAGAATCTTCTGAGGGTCTTAATTCTCTTAAACCGTTATAATCAATTCTGAATTTTTGTAAGCCAAAATTCGTATATTTAACATATGTAACTTTAAAGAATGTTTTTGATGGATTCCCAGTTAGGAATATATTATTATTTCCTGTAAAAACAATATTTAGTAAACCCCCTGCCATATTTTATTGTATATTATAATATATAATTTTATTATATTTGTTTATATATACAATATATAGTATGGATTATTTG
>MDTG01173326.1_pt1 | contig 14105 bp, 12 predicted proteins | sample 811421 | NCBI WGS metagenome assembly MDTG01 (sample SAMN05326645, study PRJNA326480) | marine metagenome | isolation source: seawater | place: Pacific Ocean: South East | collected 2011 | reverse complement strand
TACTGCGACCTTGAGCTTCGCAGACGGGGCGCCGTCGCCCACATGTCCCTTCATCAAAAACCGACAATGTCAAAGAGCCACCGACAAGTAAAAGCGGACAGCTAAGGGTTCCCCGATTTACACCGGGGGATCCGGCTATCCGTTTGATGTTGGCGACCAACGCAGTGTTGAGCGGCTGAACCGTCATTGCCGCGTCGGTGGAGCCCATCTAGGCGTGGGTCGGGATTCGGTCAACGGCTTTTTCGAATTTTCTTTCAAAAATTTCATTTTTCGTCGCTTGCGTTTGAAAATATTAGATTTTTTTAGAAGGCTGCGTGGTGGGCAGTAAGCGCCTCAATGGCGCCATACCGGGTCGGCGCGACCGATTTTGGCATTGCATCGCCGTGAATCGGGAGTCTTGTACGTTTGCAGCAGGCGGTTCGACCTGAAAGGACTTCTGAATCGCGTGGTGAAACATGGATTCCTAGATTGGCTTAACGGGACAAACGCGATTCTCTCGCTCCATTGAGGCAATCTTTACGGCCTCGCGGTTAATGCGCGCATGAAATGAGCGACGCTGAAGCCCCCTTCTCCCACACCATTCCCCCGCGTGCGCGCGTGGCGGTGATCGTTCCTGCCTATGGAGTGGCACACCTCGTGGCAGAAGCTCTGCAATCGCTGCAGGCACAAACGATGGCCGAATGGGAATGCGTGGTGGTGGACGATGGCGCGCCTGACGATGTGGCAGGCGCCGTCGCACCCTTTCTGGCTGATTCGCGGATCAGGCTGCTGCAAACCGAGAACGGCGGCGTTTCCACCGCGCGCAACCGCGCCATCTCCGCGACCAGTGCGCCATTGATCGCGTTGCTGGATGGGGATGACATGATTCGCCCGGACTATCTCGCCCGCACCTGCGCCGCACTGGAGGCGGACACGCAGGCCCGACTCGTCACGGTCAACGCGCGCATCTTCGGGGCCGTGCCGCAAGAGCGGTATTGCTTCGCGGGCGCGCAAGGAAAGGGCGATGGCACGCGCGGTTCACTCGCAGACGTGCTGGACCGCAGTTTCGGCGTCTATATCGGCTCCACTTTCCGCCGCGCAGATTTCGATGCGATCGGTGGTTTCGATACCGGCATGACTCACGCAGAGGACTTCGACCTGTGGGTGCGACTTATGCTGCTGGGCGGTCATGCCCTTTATGTGAACGAGGTGTTGGGCGATTACCGGGTGCGTAGCGCCTCCGCCTCTGCCTCCGAGCTGAAAATGCTCAAAGGCAATATCCGCACGTTCGAGAAAGCACTGGAAGCCCTGCCTGGCGATTCGCCGGAAGCGAGTGTCGCGCGCGCGATGATCGCGCAGAACGAACGCGATCTGCGGTTCGCGCTTGCCATTGACCGGATCATAGATGGCGACAGCAGCGCCGTTGCCGAAATGAAAGCCAGCGCGGCGCCTGACCTGGGAAGAGCCTGGGCAATCTATTTCGCGCTCTGGTCGCTTGTCCCCGCGCTGGCCGCACCGATGCTTGCGTTGCGGCGTCGGCGCAACGCGCGCGGCGCCGGTGCGCGTGAAGCTGAGCCTGTGCCAGTGCACAAGGTATTGCCGGCATGAGTGGAGCTATGAGCGTTCGGGGGGCAGCCCTGCTGGCCATGGCCTCGCAAATGGGGGCCTTCGTCATCCAGTTTGCTGCCAGCGTGATTCTGGCCCGGTGGTTCATCGACCCTGAAGAGCTGGGGCTGTTCACCATTGCCTTCTCATTCGTATCGCTGCTGGCAGTGCTGCAGGAATTCGGCATCAACCGCTATGTGGCAGGCGAGGCAGACCTGGATGATGACGGCATTCGCACAGCCTTTACCGTATCGCTGGCAATCAGCTGGACCATTGCCCTGCTGTGCGTGCTGCTGAGCTGGCCGGTCGCCGCCTTCTACGACTTGCCGGGATTGCTGCCGCTGCTGCTGGTGGTGGCTGGCAGCTATTTCTTCGTACCGCTGGCCACTGTCCCCATGGCGCTGTTGCACCGAACCATGGATTTCAGATCCAACACCATGATCGAAATCGGCGTGGTACTGACCAACGCCGCGGTTGCCATATCGCTGGCCTGGCATGGTTATGGAGCGATCGCGCTGGCCTGGGGTGCCTTTGCCCAGCAGGTGGCGCGGGCTGGCATAGCGCAGTGGCGCGTGGGCGGTCGCCTGCCGATCCCGCCACGTTTGGACGGCGCCATGCCGGTGATCCGCTTTGGCGGCTTCTCCACCGTGCTAAACGGCATGTCACAACTTGGCTCGCGCTTGCCAGAACTGCTGATCGGCCGCCTGCTTGACACTGTGGCGGTGGGCCTGTTCGCGCGCGCCTATGGCCTTGCCTGGCAATTGCGCTGGCTGGTCAGCGGAGGGATGACGACCGTATTCTATCCTGCCTTCGCGCGTTTTCGCGATCGCGGCGATCCGCTGGGGCCGCATTACGAACGGGTGACGGCCAGCTTCACCGCGCTGACCTGGCCGACCATGGCGGGACTTGCTGCCTGCTCCGTCCCGGTCGTGAACATCCTTTATGGCGAGCGCTGGCTGGGCGCAGCGCGACCCCTGGAATGGATTGCCATGGCGCAGATCCTGATGATCGCCCTGCCGCTGCACGTCGAGCTCCCCATCCTGCTCAAGCGGACCCGCCCGCTGCTTTGGCGCTTCGGCCTCGATACAGCAGTATCGGTGATCCTGTTGGCAATTGGCGCGATGTTCTCGCTGGAAGCTGCCGCGGCCAGCCGCGTTGCCTATGGCTTTGCCTGGCTGGCGATCCATGCGCCGTTCCTGCAAGCCGTTGTGGGTTTCCGTTGGAGCGCGCTGGCGCGCATATGGGTGCAGTCGGCACTGGCGACTGGCGTTGCCGTGTTGCCCGTCTGGCTTTCCTACGTCTGGGTCGCTCCCGCATTACAGGCAGGTTTCATGCAGATCTTTGCTGCCGCCATGGTTGGCATTGCCGCGTGGCTGTTCACGTTGCGGCATATCCGCCATCCGGCCTATTTCGAGATTCACCACTTCGCGACGCACGCGCTCACCCGCTTCGGTTGGGCAGGGCTAGTGCCTGCGCCCCGGTAATACGGCCAACTGCACGATGCGAAGCGCGGCTGCGCGCTTGCCCTTCCCCGTCACAGGCCCCACCTTGGCGCGGTGAGAGACTTCGGCCAGAGCACCAGTACCAAGACCGCCCATGGCGAAAGCGCCGACTGGGCAACCATGCGTCGCTTCCTGCCCTATTTGTGGCCGAAAGGGCGGCCCGAGCTCAAGCGCCGGATTCTGCTGGCAGGACTGCTGGTTCTGCTGGCGAAGGCCGTCGTCCTGTCATTACCTTTTGCCTATGCCCGCGCTGTCGACACGATGAGCGCCGATGGCGACCCTGCCGTATGGGTGGCGATGGCGCTGGTCGTGGCTTACGCCGCGGGGCGATTTGGCAGCGTACTGTTCGATCAGTTGCGCAACATCACTTTCAACCGTGTGGGACAGGATGCCGTGCTGGGCCTGACCGAGGACGTGTTCGCGCGTTTGCACCAGCTATCGCTGCGGTTTCACCTTTCCCGCCGCACCGGCGAGATTACGCGCGTGGTGGAGCGCGGCACCAAGTCGATCAGCTCGATGCTCTATTTCCTGCTGTTCAACATCGCACCAACCGCCATTGAACTGGTCGTTGTCTCGGTAATTTTCTGGACCGTGTTCGGCTGGGAACTGGTCGCAGCTACCGCCGTGACTGTAGTCAGCTTCATCTGGATCACCCAGGCCATTACCGAATGGCGCGTAAAGCTGCGCAAGGAAATGAACGAACTTGACGGGCAGGCAATGGCCCGCGCGGTGGATTCGCTGCTGAACTACGAGACAGTGAAATACTTCGGCGCCGAGCACCGCGAGCGTGAGCGCTATTCGCGTAGCGCCGGGCAATATACCGAAGCCGCAATCAAGACCGAGAATTCGCTCGGCCTGCTTAATATCGTGCAGGCGAGCATCCTCAACCTGATGATGGCAGGAGCGATGGCCTGGACTGTGTGGGGCTGGTCACAAGGCGAGCTGACGCCAGGCGATCTGGTGCTGGTGAACACCTACCTCATGCAACTGTTCCGCCCGCTCGATATGCTGGGATGGGTCTATCGCACAATCCGCCAGGGCCTGATCGACATGGCCGACATGTTCGGTCTGCTAGATCGCGAAGTGGAAGTGGAAGACATGCCGGGCGCGCCCGCGCTGGTGGTGAGGCGGCCTACGGTCACATTCGAGGACGTCAGCTTCGGTTACGACCGGGATCGGCAGATTCTGCACGGGCTTTCGTTTGAAGCCCCGGCAGGCACCACCGTCGCACTTGTCGGCCCTTCAGGCGCAGGCAAAAGCACGATCGGTAGATTGCTGTTTCGCTTCTACGATCCGTGGGAAGGCCGCATTTGCGTGGACGGACGGGATATTCGCGATGTGACGCAGGAAAGCCTACGGCGCAACATCGGCATCGTCCCGCAGGACAGCGTGCTGTTCAACGACACGATCCGCTACAACATCGCTTATGGCAGAGACGATCCCACCGACGAGCAGGTGCGCCGCGCCGCAGCCGATGCAGCGATCCTGCCATTCGTGGAGGCCCTGCCCCAAGGCTTCGATACTGAAGTTGGGGAGCGTGGCCTGAAACTGTCAGGGGGTGAGAAGCAGCGTGTCGCAATCGCGAGAACCCTGCTGAAAGACCCGCCGATCATCCTGCTGGACGAGGCGACAAGCGCGCTCGATTCACGCACCGAGCAGGATATTCTCGCCACATTGAAACGGGTGTCCGCAAATCGCACCACGATTGCCATAGCCCACCGCCTGTCCACCATTGCCGATGCCGATGTGATCAACGTGATGGAGGCGGGCCGCATCGTGGAGCAGGGCAATCATGCTGACCTGCTGCGGCGCGATGGGCTGTATGCGGAAATGTGGAACCGCCAGCAGAGCGAAGACGCCTCCGTGCAGGAGGCCGCCGAGTAGGGTCCGGCCCAATATACCCTTGCATTGCGCAGTGCCGCATATAAGTGTCGGATCGACCTGAACCGGTGCGCTGCTGCGCGCGCCCCAGAAATAACGGACATTTCCCATGATCGACACAGCCGCGTTGAAGCGCGACTGGCTCGCCCAACCGCGCGCCGATATCCTTGCAGGCATCGTCGTGGCACTGGCGCTGATTCCCGAAGCCATCGGATTTTCCATCATCGCGGGCGTCGATCCGCGTGTGGGCCTCTATGCGTCTATCTCTATTGCCATGGTAATCGCATTCACGGGCGGTCGTCCCGGAATGATCTCTGCCGCGACCGCCGCTGTTGCCGTTGTGGTGGTGCCACTGGTGCGCGATCATGGTGTGGAATACCTGTTTGCCGCGACCATACTGATGGGCATTTTCCAGGCAATTGCCGCCGTGCTGCGGCTGGACCTGATGATGCAGTTCGTCTCGCGCAGCGTCATCACCGGGTTCGTAAATGCGCTGGCCATCCTGATTTTCATGGCACAATTGCCGCAGTTGAACCTTGCCAACGACGGTGTGTCTTGGCTCACTTATGCCATGGTGGCGGGCGGATTGGCGATTATCTACCTGCTGCCCAAGCTGACCACGGCAGTGCCATCGCCGCTGGTGGCGATCATCGTCCTGGGCGCGCTCTCGATCGGTCTGAACTGGGATGTAAACACCGTTGCCGATATGGGCGAACTGCCCGAAGGCCTGCCTTACTTCATCATTCCCGACGTGCCCCTCACCGTCGAAACCTTCCAGATCATCGCGCCCTACGCGCTGACGATGGCGGCGGTCGGCCTGCTGGAATCGCTGCTGACCGCGCAGATCGTGGACGACATGACGCATACCGAATCGAACAAGCAGCGCGAATGTGCCGGTCAGGGCGCGGCCAACGTCGTCGCGGCATTCTTCGGCGGAATGGGCGGCTGCGCGATGATCGGTCAGTCTGTGATCAACGTGACCAGCGGCGGGCGCGGCCGGCTCTCCACCTTTACGGCCGGCATAACGCTGCTGATCCTGCTCTGGCTGCTGGGACCGATTGTCGGACGTATTCCGATGGCGGCGCTGGTGGCGGTGATGATCATGGTGAGTATTGGCACATTCAGCTGGAATTCCATCCCTAACATTCGTCACCACCCGTGGCCATCGTCCGTGGTGATGCTGGCAACGGTGATCATCGTCGTGTGGACGCATAACCTGGCACTGGGCGTGCTGGCGGGCGTGCTGCTGTCGGGCATCTTCTTCACCGGCAAGGTGCAGCGCATGTTCGCAGTGGAACGGGTGCGCGAAGGCAATACCGCCACCTATTATATCACCGGCCAGATCTTCTTCGCCAGTGTTGACCGCTTTTTCTACGCCATCGGCCCCGAAAGCCACAAGGACGACCCCGCCGACAACGTGGTGATCGACGTGTCCAAGGCGCATTTCTGGGATATTTCCGGAGTCGGCGCGCTGGACAAGGTGGTGGACCGGATGCGCCGCAACGGGCGCAGCGTGCAGGTGGTTGGCCTGAACGAGGCCAGCGCGGACCTGGTCGACAAGTTCGCGTTGACGGACAAGACCGGCGTCGAAATCGGGCTGGCACCGCACCCTTGAGGCGCACCCTCACCTGCCGTGACGGGATAATACGTACTCTCTCTCAGGTGATTGCCTAACCTTGTCTTTGTAGCAGCACCCACGGTTTGGCGGGACAGCGTTTCCTTGCCCCGCCGCTTACCAGCTACAAGGAGAATTCATGAAGCAGCTTACAGTAGTCGCCGCTCTTGCGGCGACGTTCCTCGTCACGCCCGCTCTTGCTCAGGAAAACGCCAAAGTAACCTCCGGCCCCCGTATCGAAGTGATCGCCGGCTGGGATCGCGTCTCCACCGCGATTGATGGTACGTCCGATTTCGACAGCAACGATGACGGTTTCTCCTTCGGCGCGGGCCTCGGCTATGATGTCGTCGCTGGCTCGGTGCTGTTTGGCGTGGAAGCTGAAATCGCGGAGTCCACTACCGGTTCGTCGGTCACTGTCTTGAACGAGGATATCGGTGGCAGCACCGCAAGCGGGACCGTGGCGCTAGACGCTGCCGAGGATATTTACGTCGGTGGACGTGTCGGGGCGATCCTTGGTGGAAATGGCGTGCTCTACATGAAGGCCGGCTATTCGATGGCCGGGGCCGAATTGACCGCGCGCGGCACCATCGATGGAGAGCGGATAGACGAGCTCATCTCTGCTGATTTTGACGGCCTGCGGTTCGGCGCTGGCTTCGAGAACAATTTCGGCAACGGCTTGTTCGCCAAGATCGAATACCGCTATTCCACCTACGCCGGGGCCTCGGTCTCCTATCAGGATGTGTCGGTCGAAATCGATGACGCTTTCGACTACATCGATCTCGATCGCCATCAGGCTGTCGTTGGCCTTGGGTATCGTTTCTGATGTCCTTGCGGGCCGCGCCGATTTTCCGGCGTGGCCCGCCCAGCTCTAGAGCACGTATTTCGACAGGTCGGTATCCGCCGCCAGATCGCTCAATTTCTCGCGCACGTATGCGGCATCCACCGTCACGCTCTGACCTGACATTTCCTCGGCCTCAAAGCTCAGTTCCTCGAACAGCTTTTCCATCACCGTCTGCAGGCGGCGGGCACCGATGTTCTCGACCCCTTCGTTCACCTGTGCAGCAATTTTGGCGACTTCGGCAACCGCCTCGTCATCCATCTGCACGTCCAGCTTCTCTGTGCCCAGCAGCGCCTTGTACTGGCTGACGAGGTTGGCACGCGTTTCGCTCAGGATGCGCACGAAGTCCTCTTCCGTAAGGCTGCGCAATTCGACACGGATCGGCAGGCGGCCCTGCAATTCAGGGAGCATGTCCGATGGCTTGGCGACGTGGAAAGCGCCGGAGGCGATGAACAGCACGTGGTCAGTCTTCATCGGGCCATACTTGGTGGCCACCGTGGTTCCTTCGATCAGCGGTAGCAGGTCACGCTGCACGCCTTCGCGGGACACGGAGCCGCCGCGCACATCGGACACGGCAATCTTGTCCACCTCGTCCAGAAACACGATGCCGTTCGTTTCCGCATTCTGCAAAGCCACGCGGGCGACGTCGTCCTGGTCCATGCGCTTTTCGGCCTCTTCGTCGACCAGCTTGTCCCACGCATCGGGCACTTTCAGCTTGCGCTTCTTCTTGGGAGGTCCGCCGAAGGCCTTGCCCATCATCTCGCTGAGGTTGATCATGGTGGCGCCGCCGCCCATGCCGGGAATGTCCATCTGCATCCCACCGGCTTCGGCAACTTCGATTTCCACCTCGGTATCGTTCATCGAATTGTCGGTAATGCGCTGGCGAAAGCTCTGTCGCGTGGCTTCGCTGGCGCTGGCACCCACCAGCGCATCGAGAAGGCGCTCCATCGCCGCTTCGCTGGCAGCTTCACGCACGGCATCGCGGCGGCGGTCCTTTTCCAGCCTGATGGCTTCTTCCACCAGATCCCGCGCGATCTGCTCGACATCGCGGCCCACATAGCCGACTTCGGTGAACTTGGTGGCTTCCACCTTCACGAATGGCGCTTCGGCCAATTTGGCGAGGCGCCGGCTAATCTCGGTCTTGCCACAGCCGGTGGGGCCAATCATCAGGATATTCTTGGGCGTCACTTCGTCGCGCAGGTCTGCGTTAAGGCGCTGGCGACGCCAGCGATTGCGCAGCGCCACGGCCACGGCGCGCTTCGCCTCCTTCTGGCCGATGATATGTTCGTCAAGAGCGGCGACAATCGCCTTGGGTGTCAGGTTGTCCATGAAATCTCTCAGACCCGTTCCAGGGTCACATTACCGTTGGTGAAGACGCAGATATCGGCCGCGACCTGCATCGCCTTCGTGGCGATGGTTTCTGCATCGTCCTCGTAATGGGCAATCGCGCGGGCAGCTGCGAGCGCATAGTTGCCGCCCGAACCGATGGCTGCGATGCCGCCTTCAGGCTCCAGCACATCACCATTGCCAGTCAGCACCAGCAGCGTGTCCTCGTCCGCCACGATCATCAGCGCTTCCAGATTGCGCAGGTACTTGTCCATGCGCCAGTCCTTGGCAAGTTCGACAGCTGCGCGCAGCAGCTGGCCGCTGTGCTGTTCCAGTTTGCGTTCAAGACGCTCGAAAAGGGTAAAGGCGTCGGCAGTGGCCCCGGCGAAACCGGCCACAACCTTGCCGCCGTCACCAATACGCCGCACCTTGCGCGCATTGGGTTTCATCACGGTGTTGCCCATCGACACCTGACCATCGCCAGCAATCACGGTGCTCTCGCCCCGCTTCACGCCGATAATGGTGGTGCCGTGCCACTGTGTCAGGCCGTGGCTTGCCCTCTCGTCAGTCATGCCTGCGCATATGGGCAAGCGACCTGACAGCTTCAAGCAAAGCAGCGCATCAAACCAGATTCAGTATTCTGGTCAGACCCCCGGGCCACCGCCGCCCTGAGGCCCCGCGGCACCCACAGTACCGATATTGCCAAACAGGTCTTCCAGGAAACCACGCTCCCGGCCTAGCGTCGGCGTTTCATCGCTATCGGGATCGATCCGAACGACCTGATCCATGCCTGTCGTATCGGTGGAGACTACATTGCCCGCTTCGTCAAATTGTATGGCGAACACCGAATGCTGCTGGATCTTCGGCTGGCGGAAAGGCGCCTGTTCCGTCCGGCTGGTGATGAAGTACCATACCGGCTCACCGAACTGACTGACAAGCGTGGGCTGGCCCAGCGTGCCCCGCACCGACTGCTGGTTATCCAGTCCCGGCTGAACCGAGGCAAGCAGGACGGTATCGTTGATATAACCGCGGTGATTCGTAATCGACGAGCAGCCCGTCAGCACCAGTCCCAGTGCTGCGACAGCGGCGCCGCGACGCCATACCTTGGGCGCAATCAAACCCATCGATCATTCCTTCTTTCTCATCCAGGGCAGGCGGCAATGCTGATCGCAATACCAACCCCAACGCCAACCAAAGTGCGGCTTTGCGCTGTGCCTGCCCGGCACCTATATGCGGCAGAGCCTTAGGGCAGCGCGCGCGCCTGTGCAACGTGGGAGCGTGATTGTCCGTCCGGCTTTGAACAATCGCTTAATGAAAAGGCTGTCAGCCCCATGTCCTTCCTGTCGCGTTTCCTTGGTCTGGGCAGTGATCCGCGCGAGGAATTGCGTGCACTATGGCACGGTATCGTCACCACCAGCCGGGAAGCAGAATGGTATGCCGGGTGCGGCGTGGACGATTCGGTAGAAGGCCGGTTCGACATGATTACATTGGTTCTTTCGCTGACCCTGCTCAGGATGGAAAACAGCGCGGAACTGGCACCGAAAACGGGGCGACTGACCGAGTTGTTCGTCGCCGACATGGACCGGCAGCTCCGCGATGCCGGCGTGGGCGATCTCATGGTGGGTAAGAAGATGGGCAAGCTGGTAAGCGCGCTGGGTGGCCGCATCGGCGCCCTGCGCGAGGCCATGGTCGAAAGCGATGCCGCGCTGGCGGTGATCCTGCAACGCAATATGACGCTGCTCGATAACGACAAGAAGCCCTTTGCTCTCGCCGTGCGCACCCGCGCCTTGCACAACGATCTCGCCGCACAGGACGATTCGGCCCTTCTGACAGGAACCCTGCGACCATGAGCGAACCGACTGAATTCTCCCGACCGTTCGACATTCGCGGAATCATCGCGGAGCCGGTGCGACTGGAAGCGAACGCGACTGAACGCGCCGCTTTGGCCGGGCGCTTCGGTCTGATTTCCATCGACCAGCTGGCAGCAGAGCTTTCCCTGGAAGCAGAAGGCGACGAGGTGGCCGCGAACGGCAGGATGACGGCGCGTTTCGTGCAAAGCTGCGCCGTGTCAGGCGATGATCTGCCGATGGCAATCGCACACGACATCAGTTTGCGTTTCGTCCCCATGGCCACGCTGGAAGCGAGCGAGGAGGACGAGGAGATCGAGCTGGAGACAGATGAGCTCGACGAGATCGGCTACGAAGGCACCAGTTTCGATCTTGGCGAAGCGGTGGCGCAAAGTCTGGCACTGGCGATAGACCCCTATGCCGTGGGACCGGACGCTGACGGCGCGCGCCGTCGTCACGGCCTGGTTGAAGAGGGGGAGGCAGATGGCCCGCTGGCCGAAATGCTGCGAGGCCTGAAACCACAATAGCCGGGACAGGGCAGGATCGATGCCTGAACAGGAATTACGACGGCGGGTTCCCGAAAGCTTGCGAGCAGGGGCAGCCGCAGCGGGCCAGTCGCCCCATGCTCGGTCTACTGCGGCAATTGCGCGGGAATGAATTCGTCCCGCACCGCCTGGGCGATCAGTTCCAGCGGGATGATGCCCTGGCTCAGCAGGAAATCGTTGAAAGCCTTTTCGTTGAACCGCTCGCCCAAGGCCAGTTCGGTTTCGATGCGAAGGTCAATCAGCTTGCGATAGCCATAGTAATAGGACCCGGCCTGCCCCGGCATGCGGAACTCATAGCGATCAAGCTCCTGCTTGGTCATGCCGGGCGAGAACAGCGCTTCCTCGCGCAGCACGCGCTCCGCTTCTTCGCGGTTCATCAGGCCAAGGTTCAACGCAGGATCCAGAAAGGCACGGGCGGCGCGCAAAAACCGGAACTGAAGCGCGATGAATTGCCCTTCGATCGGTTCGTGCGGCAGCATCTCGGCCTCGGCGTAAAGCGCCCAGCCCTCCACATTCACGCTGTTGAAAGCGTAGAGCATACGCGCAAGGCTGACGCCCTGCTCCACCAGCGCCGCGAACTGCATTTCGTGACCGGGACGCGCTTCATGCGCGCTCAGCGTCCAGCTGGCGGCAGGGAAGTTGAAATCATCGTAGCGATCCTCCGGCCCCGCGGTGGGATTGCCCACGGTCAGCACGAATGTGCCTTGTTCGCCGGTGTTGCCAACAAGACGCGGCGGGCGCATGTGCGGCGCGGGCTGGGCGGCGCTTTCCGCCTGGGAAGCGACACGCATCTGCAATTCGGTATCGGGCAGCGAGACGATGTCGTTGCGGCGGATTTCCGCTTCCAGCTGGCGGTTCACATCGCGGTAGAAATCCTCGATCTCTTCCCCCGGCACGGTCATCTGCTTCAGGCCCGCCATGACGGATGCCATGTCGGTTTCTTCCCAGCCATACTTCTCGGCAATCTGCGGAGCGAGCGCTTCCATCTGCGCGCGCAGTTCATAGAAACCGCGCCGCGCCTCGCTCATCAGGGCGCGTGGATCCTGATCGATGCCGACCTGCGCCAGATTGAGGGCGTACAACTCCTCAGGAAGACGCGCCGTGTCCCGACTGGCAGGCAGCACCGTAGCCTCGGTCCATTCCCCGTACTCGGTCAGCTGGGTTTCCATAGCATCCAGCGCTTCCCCGGCGCCGTCGATCTCGTACCGGTCAAAAAGCTCGCGGATTCCGGCAATGAAAGTCGGGATGTTGGCGACCGATTCCTGCACCTCGACCCGGTAGGGGCCGATTTTGCCATTGCCCCGGCTCGCTTCGAAGCGTGCCTTGGCCAGCTCGGTCATTGGCTGGGTATCGGGCCACAGGCCTGTGTAGCGTTGCAGCAGTTCGAGCGCCTTGGGCCGACGGCTCTCGGCCGTCTGGTCCGACAGAAGCTGACCGACGCTGCCGAACATGCCCTGCGGGACTTGCGAGAATTCGAGCATGTAACGGCTGCCCAGTTCCAGCGCCTTGATGTCATGCTGCAGGGAATCGATCAGGATTTGCAGATCCTGCTTTACGAAAGGGCTCCCTTCCGTTGCCTTCGCGCTTTCAAAATCGGCGATCAGCGCGCGGGCTGCAGCAATATACCGCTCGTCCCGGTCGAGAGACATGTCGTTGACGAGGCCGTCATACTCTTCGTAGCCCTGGCTCGACGCGCCGGCGGGAAAGAATTCGGCCTGCATCGCGATCACGCGCTGGGTATACGCATTGCTCGTTTCCACCCAAGCCGGTGCTGATGCTGTCTCGGCGGCATCTTGCGCCAGCGCGGAAGTGGCGGGCAAGGTAACGGCTGATGCAGTGGCCAACGCGATGGCTGCGGCGAGGATCTTCATAGAATTCTCCGTTCGGGATGAAGAAACAGGTGCGCCCGGTGGCGAAAATTTGCAACACCGAGACGCCCAAAATCATGCGCGCCAGACACGAACGGCCCCGGCGTTCTTGCGCACCGGGGCCGTGTTGTCTCTGAAAGTTTTTGGGGTCTGGCGCGGCTTAGAACGGAATATCGTCGTCCAGATCATCATAGTTGGAGCCGCCGCCCATGCCGGCGGACGACTGGCCACCGCCGCCATTTCCGCCACCGCCATAGCTGCCGCCGCCCTGGCTTCCACCAAAGCCGCCCGAGCCGCCGCCGCTGCGCTGACCACCGCCGAAGCCGCCGCCCCCGCCGCCTTCACCGCGGCTGTCGAGCATTACCAGCGTGCCGTTGAAGCCGCGCAGCACGACTTCGGTGGAGTAGCGATCCTGGCCGTTCTGGTCCTGCCACTTGCGCGTTTGCAACTGGCCTTCAACGTAAACCTTGGAACCCTTCTTGAGGTAGTTCTCGCAAACCCGGACAAGGCCTTCGGAGAAAATCGCGACAGTGTGCCATTCTGTCTTTTCCTGCCGCTGGCCTTCCTTGTCCTTCCAGGTCTCGCTGGTGGCAATGCGCAGGTTGCACACCTTTCCGCCGTTCTGGAAGCTGCGGACCTCGGGATCCTGCCCCAGGTTCCCGATCAGCATCACCTTGTTGAGACTACCCGCCATCGATTCGCATCCTTTGTCTGTTCGAAAACCGGCCTATCGAAGCGGCAAGCGAGTCGCCACCCCCGCAAGGCGAGTTATCTCCACTACGGAGCGGGTTATCAGCAGGAGCGCTGCGCTAAAGCCCCAGAGCCACCGCGCTCCAGTACGTCAGCCCGGCGAAAATGTAGGCCGCGCCGAACAGGTAGGCGAGCATGAAGGCCGGCCATTTCCAGCCGTTCGTCTCCCGCTTGGCGACAGCGATGGTGGAGATACATTGCGGTGCGAAAACGAACCAGGCGAGGAAGGCGAGCGCGGTCGGCAGGCTCCACCCGGCCTGCAGGCGCGGGATCAGGCCTTGCGCCTCTTCCTCTTCGTCTGCCCCTTCCACGGCGTAGGTTGTCGCCAGCGCAGAAACCGCCACTTCGC
>MDTG01306336.1_pt1 | contig 14106 bp, 12 predicted proteins | sample 811421 | NCBI WGS metagenome assembly MDTG01 (sample SAMN05326645, study PRJNA326480) | marine metagenome | isolation source: seawater | place: Pacific Ocean: South East | collected 2011 | reverse complement strand
GCCGACTCAATTCCTCTTGTTTGTTCTGCTTGAAAAATCGCTTGTGATGGAGTTGTAATTAGTGTATCTCTAATATCATAAGGTTGATAAGGAAATGCTGGTAAATGAATATTAAAAAAATTTAAATAAAGTGAATCTGTAAGAAATATTTTTGATTGTATCTCATTCACAATTTCAATTGGATATCTTGATAAAACTGCAGTACTAGTAGTAGGTTTTCCATAAAAGCAATAGTTAAATCTATCAGCAATTTGTGGTCCTATATCATAGGATTCTTGTAAACCAATAATATCAGGTTGAATGGCTTCAATCACTTCCGAAACACTATTTAAAGAAGTATTATTTAAACGATTAAATGACATGACCTTAATCTTATCATCTAATACTGATGAAGATTCACAAAGCATGAAATGAATTTGATTATTATTATCAATCAATCCTGAATTATTTTTTTCACAAGAAAAAAACAAAAAAGAAATAAATATCATGTATTTATACATACTCATCATGCTAAATTAATTATATAATGTTAGATTTGGAAACATTATTTATGGAACCTGTAGAAAAAAAAATATTGTTCTTATCGAAATTATTTCAACACCTCGATGGTATTGCATTAATTCCGACAGTTATTGAATTACAAAAAAAGGGAATTCTGAATTATATTCAGATAAAAAAACAATGTAGTTTATCAAATTTAGCACAAAGGCACCAAGCTAATGAAGCTTATCTAAATGTAGCATTACGCTTATTGTGTTCACAAGGTATAATAACTCAAAAAATTAATAATAGAGAAGTATTTTTTTATGATAAAAAAATAGAAAAATATCTAAATTCTGGAGTAATACAAAAATATGAATTAGTCAAGGAATTATATAACAATCCCATCAATTACAACCAAATCATAACAAATAAGAAATCTGAAAAATTTTCTAAATCAATTTTATTCAACGTAATCAAGAGATACTTAACATATAAGCAAGAAAATCTTACAGCATCTAAATGGGATATGCATATTGAAGGAGCTCTCTTAAGCCCAATTATAGTTCTATTAGCAAGAAATAATTTTTTAAACCATCTATATCAAAACGAAACACTACAATTAGGTCTGCATAACAATTGGGACATCATTATGCAATTATTTAATAAATGTGAATTAATCAATGATCAAAATCAAATCACAGAATATGGTTCTTTTATTTTTAAACGTGCTAGTTCCTACGGTGTTACAGTTTCATATCTAGCTACTTTTCAAAGTATTAATACACTCCTATATGGTGACTGCAATACATTATTTAATAATAATATCAATGAAGCAGAAACACATGTAGATAGAAAAATGAATGTCTGGGGTAGTGGAGGTGCACATAATACATATTTTAAAAAAATTGATAAAATCATTATAGATCTTTTTAACCTGCCAATTGAAGAGCAACCAAAAGGATTTATCGATATTGGCTGTGGTAATGGAAAACTCATAGAACATATTTTTGATTTAATTTACTACCAAACTAATAGAGGAAAAGTACTGCAAAGTCATCCTTTATTTATTGTAGGAAGTGACTTTAATTATAAAGCACTAGAAGCAACTAGTGAAACTATCAAAAAAGCAGATATATGGGCAAAAACCGCATTTGGAGATATTAGTGACCCTGATAGTCTTGCAAAAAGATTAAAAACAGAACATAATATTGAATTACACGACTTACTTAACATGCGGTCTTTTTTAGATCATAATAGAATCTACACAACTCCTAAATACCATAATACACAAGCTAGTCAATCTACAGGTGCATTTTGTCAGAGAGGTAAAAGAATTCTTAATCATGATGTAGAACAAAATTTAATCGAACATTTTCAGAAATGGGCGCCTTATTTAAAAAAATACGGCCTATTAATAGTTGAACTACATAGTATTGACCCGTTAGTATCTGCTAATAATATAGGAAAAACTGCTATAACTGCATATGATGCAACACATGGCTATTCAGACCAATATATTGTTGAATACGACGTATTTCTACAAGCTGCACTTACAGCAGGCTTAAAACCAGACCCCACTCACCAATACACATTCCCTAGTGCAGAAATTCCAATTGTTAGTATCAATAGGTTGATTAAAAATTAACCATTATAACGGGTGTATTGTTTCCATCTATCAATTACGGTTTTCATATCATCTGGTAAATCTGAATTAAAGCTCACTGACTGGTGACTGTTAGGATGAATAAAAGTTAATGATTTTGCATGTAATGCTTGACGAGGTAAAATCTTAAAACAATTAAGTACAAATTGCTTATACTTCGAAAATGTAGTACCTCTTAAAATTCTATCACCACCATATTCATTATCATTAAATAATGGATGGCCAATATATTGCATATGTACACGTATTTGATGTGTTCTACCAGTTTCTAATTGACATTTTATTAGAGTAACATATCTAAATCTTTCAAGTACTTCATAGTGTGTAATTGCATACTTACCTTCATTTGCATCATCCAAAACTGTCATTAATTTTCTATTTTTTTTATTTCGACCAATATTACCAGTAACTGTTCCCTTATCATCTAAAACATCACCCCAAACTAATGCCATATAGGTTCTTTGAATAGTGCGATTTACAAATTGTGCTGATAAATTATTAAGAGACATACTATTCCTAGCAACTACCATTAATCCAGTAGTATTTTTATCTAATCTATGTACTAAACCTGGTCGTTGATTATCACCAGTATTTTGAAGATCATGATACTTGTATAAAAGTGCATGAACCAGCGTACCTGAATAATGACCATAGCTTGGATGTACGACCATATTACTAGCTTTATTAACTATAATAACATCATTATCTTCAAAAACAATATCAATGGGTATATCTTCAGGAATAATTTCCTTATTATATGGTTCATATTCAAATCTAATACTAATCTTATCAAAAGGTTTAACTTTATAATTAGACTTAATATTGATATCATTACAAAAAACATAACCACGAGATATTGATTTTTGAATCTTAGTTCTGCTTGTATTAGGCAACCTCAATAATAAAAATTTATCAATTCTAATTAAATCATGATTTTTTTCTACTTCAAACACATGATGTTCATATAATTCATCATTTGATTTTTCATCCATATTTATAAAGATAAAATTCTCATTAATTTCGTGATTCTTTAATAGTTATCGAAACATATGAACCAATAGGCACCTTCTCATTACTAACAGGTTTTTGTTCATGTACAAAAGCATTCATTGTATCAAGTACTATCGTATCAATTTCTACTTCACCTAGATTTAATGAGTAATTATTAAGTTTTTTCTTAATTTGTTGATACTTTAAACCTACAACATCAGGAACTATAACAGTTTTACTAAATCCATCGCCTACATACAAGTCAATAATTGAAAATTTAGGCAAAGTATCACCTTTTTGCACAATATTACTATCTGATTTTGTAAAACGAATTAAATCTTTAGCAAAATAATCGACATAATGTAAATCACCTATCCTAAATGCATGATTTTCTAGAAGACTAATCCCTTGCCTTAAAGATTTATTATTTAAATCAGGTAATGACACATATTGAATTGTTAATGGATTAATAGTTAAATAAACTTTACGGCCTGGCTTAACTTCAGAGTTTGCTTTTGGAGTGTGCAAGACAATAGTTCCTCTATGATAACTTGGGTCGTAAGCAGCAGAATCTAAAACAATGCACTGTAAATTATACTTATCTAAAGTATCTTTGGCTTCTGGTAAACTAAGTCCAACTAAAGAGGGAACATAAATAATACTATGATGACGTGTATATTTTTTAAGACTAAAATCAATAGTCTTAAGCACTAAGAAAAAAAGACTAAATATTAAAACAAATAAAAAAATAAAAAATCTATAATTTAATTTCATCACCATTTAATTTTGAAGTAAAGATATTTATTCTATGTCAAGAAAATAGAAAAATTTAAAAAACAAATTTTATATTTAAAAAGTTTAACACAATTAAAATAATGGAAAATATTGCAATACTTATGGGTGGTGATTCAGAAGAAAGAAGTATTTCATTTAAAAGTGGAGAAACTATTTACAGGTATATTGACAAAGAAAAATATCAACCTTATAAAGTAATATACATATCTAAAAATAAATTTGAAGTTGTCTTAGAAGCAAAAAATATTAAAATTAATGCATCTGATTTTTCATTTGTATTGAAAAAACAACAAATAAGTTTCAAAAAAGTATTTATGATGATTCACGGAAGTCCAGGAGAAGATGGACAATTATGTTCATATTTTGAAGCTAGAAATATTAAGTATACTTCAAGTAAACAGTTGATATCACAATTAACATTCAACAAATTCGAATGTAATAATTATCTACAAAAATCAGGATACCAAGTACCTAATTCATGTTTATATAAAAAAAATATGAAAATTGAAAAATTCCCTATTATCATAAAACCCAGCAATAGTGGCTCTAGTTTAGGTGTTAGTAAGGCTTACAATGTATTTGACTTTCAAAATGGTGTTAAAAATGCTAAAAAATGTGATACAAATGTTATAATAGAAGAGTTTATAGAAGGACGAGAATTCACATGTGCAGTCTTTGCTTTCCAAAGAAAAATCAGGACCTTACCAATAACTGAAATAATTAGTAAAAATGATATTTTTGACTATGACGCTAAATACAATGGGAAATCTATTGAAGAAACACCTGCTAAAATAGATTTAAAAATAAAAAATAAAATTAAAGACACATCTGAAAAAGTTTACAAAAAATTAAAATTAAAAGGCGTGATAAGAATTGATTTTATTGTTAAAAATAAAGAACCTTATATAATTGAAATAAATACAATACCTGGTTTTTCTGAGGATAGTATTGTGCCCAAAATGTTAAAATGTGCTAACATTTCATTAACCCATTTTATTAACTCAGAAATTGAAAGAATCTAAGTAGTTTTTCAGTTTTTTTACAGCCTGTCCCCTATGACTAATTTTATTTTTTTCCAATAAAGGCAGTTGAGCAAATGTTTTTTCATAGCCATTAGGTATAAATATTGGGTCATATCCAAAACCTGCATCCCCCCTTTTTATACTGCTAATCACGCCATCAACAGTGCCTTCAAAAAATAATTCATATGTCTTGAACTTAAAACAAATTACTGTTCTAAAACATGCTCTTCTGTCTATCACATTTTGCATATTAAATAGTAATTTTTGAATATTTAAATCTGAATTAGCTGCTTCACCCGCATAACGTGCCGACAAAACACCAGGACGCCCCTGTAAGGCTCTCACTTCTAATCCAGTATCATCAGAAATACAAGGAATATTATATTGTTCATGTATAACTCTACATTTAATTAATGCATTTTCTTTAAGAGTTAAACCATCTTCGATAATATCATGATGATATCCAATATCATGTAAACTTAATAAAGAAAAATTATTTAATTCTTTTGAAATTTCTAGTATTTTATTCTGATTAGAGGTTGCAAAAATTAATTTATTCATGATGGTAAGGATGATTCTGCAGAATAGTCAGTGCACGATATGTTTGTTCAACTAAAATTAAACGTGCAAGTGAATGTGGAAAAGTCATTTTTGAAAGAGAAATTATTTTATCTGCCCTATTCATAATATTACTTGGCACACCATACGCACCCCCAATTAAAAATATCAACACTGAATTATAGAGTGATTTATCCTGAATAAATTGAGAATATTTAGCAGTATCTAATAATAAACCATTATTATCTAAAACAATAAAAAAAGAATTTGGTGTTATTTGTTTAAAAACTTTTTGTTCCATTTTAAAAGAATTATGTTCATTAAAAAACACAACCTCAGCAGTACTATACACATTTAGTCTTTTTAGATAATTATCTATAATTAAGCCCCAAGAATGTGGATTCTTCTTACCTAAAAATATAAACCTTAATTTCATAAATTATCTAAAATTATTACTAATTTGTTATTTATATAAATATAATCATCTCTATGGATAAAATAATTAAAGATTTTATAAAAAGAAGCCTTTTGGAAGACATAGGTCATGGTGATATAACTTCACTAGCATGTATTCAAGAAAATACTATTGGAGAGGCTCAATTAATAGCAAAGGAAGATTGTCGAATTGCTGGTATTGAAATCGCGAAACATATATATACTTTCTATGATCAAAAATTACACTTCCAAAGCTTTGTTAAAAATGGCGAAAATGTAAAAAAAAATCAAAAAATTTTTTCTATATCTGGTAGTCAAAAATCAATTTTAGCAACCGAAAGATTAGTATTAAACTGCATGCAAAGAATGAGCGGTATTGCTACTAAAACAAACCTTTTTGTTCAAAAAGTTAAAGATTTAAAAACAAAAATATTAGATACTAGAAAAACATGCCCTAGTATTAGATTTTTAGATAAAATAGCCGTTAAAATAGGAGGAGGAGAAAATCATCGACATGGTCTATATGATGTAATGATGATTAAAGATAATCATATCGATTTTTCGGGCAGCATTAAGCAAGCTATCCTAAATTGTCAAAAATATATTAATAAAAAAAATATCAAAATCATAATAGAAGTTCGAGATTTCCTAGAACTTGATAAAGTTCTTCAAATTGGGCAAATTGATAGAATACTATTAGATAATTTCACTATTGAAGAAACACAAAAAGCTGTAGAGATAGTTAATAAGAAATACTCGCTAGAATCATCAGGAAATATGAATCTTGATAATATCAGACCATATGCTATGTGTGGCGTAAATTACATCTCAATCGGAAGCCTCACTCACTCAGTAAAAAATATTGATTTAAGTATGCAATGTATATAATATTATTATTTGAAAATAACATTGATATTTTATTATCTTAGTAAAAAAAAAAACCATGAAACAAACAATACTATTTATCTGTTTTGTAATTACAAGTAATATCATCTCACAAGATATATCGACAAACTTATTCAATGACACAATTACCAGTCAAGAAAAATCTATTAATTTGAATAAAGAATTCGATAATGACTTTAATGCTTATAATCCATTGCTACCTCCTAACACATATACTAATGATGATAATCCGAATTACTGGAAAAATAAAATGCCAACAAAAGGATATTGGCAACAAGATGTACATTATTCAATCCAAGCCGAGCTATTTGACTCAACAAACGTCATTAAAGCAAATCAGCAACTAAGCTACACCAATAATTCTCCCGATGAATTAGACCATGTGTTCTTTCATCTATATGCAAACGCCTTCCAACCGGACTCTTACTATGATAAGTTTCAAAACGCTAATAAAATACCAACAATATACCGGGAAGATGAAAGACAAGGTAAAGGGATGGAAATAATTAAGCTAAAAGTCGATGGAAAAGATGTAGATGTTGAAATTGATAATACAATTATGAAAGTTATCTTAAACTCCCCTATAGAAAGTGGTGAAACAATTGTATTTGATATAGTATTTGAATCTTATTTTGGTGGTAATGAAGATGAAGGCAGCGTCAGAAGGAGAATGAAAGTATATGAAACATTTGGTAATAAACATTACAATGGCGTACACTGGTATCCTAGGATTTCAGTTTATGACAGAAAGTTTGGCTGGACAACGGATCAACATTTAGGGAAAGAATTTTATGGTGATTTTGGATGTTTTGATGTAGAATTAACACTCCCTGAAAATTATATCTTAGAAGCAACAGGCTTCATGACAAATCGAAATAAGATGCTACCTAAAGAATTAATGAAAAAATTAGATATCAAAAATTTTGCGGATAAAAAATATAATTCACCTCCTTCTACTATTATTAGACCAAATACAAACACAAAGAAAACGTGGAAATTTCATGCAGAAAATGTACATGACTTTGCATTTACTGCAGATCCTAGTTATCGAATTGGTGTCGCAGAATGGAATGGTATTAAATGTTATTCTTTAGCTAAAGAACAACATGCTGCTAAATGGCAAAATGCAGCTGACTATGCAGCTGAAATTATAGAAGTATTTTCTGAAGATTTTGGAATGTATACATATCATAAAATAATAGTTGCTGATGCAAGATCTGGCATGGAATATCCTATGATTACTTTAGATAGTGGTAAAGATCCCGGATACAGAGGTTTATTAATACATGAAATTGGACATATGTGGTTTTTTGGGCAAGTAGGCAATAATGAAACATATAGAGCAGCTTTAGATGAAGGATTTACGCAATTTTTAACTGCTTGGGCAACGAGAGAAATTGAAGGCAAATATATGACAATGGCAAAATCTTATATCAATGATACCATACTAGATAATGTCACTAACGATACTGTTTTTAGTATCCCTAAACTATTAAACAGATTAGCCTGGTTAAAAAATAATAAATCACCTCTAAATAAATACTATGATAAACATCGGAACCAATTAGATGGATGGGATGATGACCTATTGTATCGATACACGATGGATGCTACTGAGAATAAAACTCCTGCCCTCAACACACATTCTCATGATTTTGGCGGCTCACTTGCACATAGAGGTTCATACACACACGTGTATGGTAAAACTGGAACCATGTTATATAACTTAGAGTATGTACTTGGAGAGAAATTATTTTTAGATGCGATGCAAAATTACTTCAACACCTGGAAAATGGCCCATCCATATTTAAATGATTTTAGAAATTCAATTATCCAATTTACGAAAGTAGATTTAAATTGGTTTTTTGACCAATGGCTAAACACAAATAAAGACTTGGATTATGCTATTGGAAAAGTGGAAAATATAGGTAGTGATACATTTGAGATAACAGTTCTAAGAAAAGGGGAAATGGAAATGCCTATTGACTTAACTATTGATTCTAGATTTGGTTTACAATATGAATATCACATTCCAAACAAATGGTTCATAAAAGAAGACAAAGATAGAGACTTCATACTACCAAAATGGACAGGATATGGTAATTTAAATAAAGAATACACCTTTGTCACTCATGTACCATCAGGTATTAAAAATGTTATAATTGACAACAGTAACCGATTAGCTGATTCATACATGATCAATAACCGACACAAAGGAAATATTGATTTCTCATTAGATTATGGGGTGAAAAAATGGGCAAATTTGAGACAATATGAAATGAAAGCAAGACCTGATCTTTGGTATAATGCATATGATGGTATGAAAATAGGAACAAATATCGAAGGACATTATTTAAAAACACACCATAAAATACAAGGTAATTTCTGGATTAATTCAGGTATATTCAGAGATGATAATTTAAATGATAGTCAAAATGATAAAATATCATACAGAATAAAATACTCAACTTCTCTTTACAAATATGTAAAACATAGTAGGCTAAGATTTGAATTAAGTGCTTTAGATGGACTCAATTATTTTTCTCTCGGTTATAAATTAAAAGACAAAAGTAATATGAATACCCTTGATATATCTTTTAATTCATTTAAGAGAAAAGAAACATCCGACCTAAATGGCTATTTACTAAATGAGGGGAATTGGGGGGCAGAAAACATGTTAAATACACACATGTTAATTGGATTAGAGCATCGTTACAAATATCTTAATGGTAATAAATTGAAAGGGACTGGGCATATTCATATTTCGTTAAAAGCTTCTTCTATCATGAGTGATTATGATTTTTCTCAGCTTTCTATGTCGGCAATTAATAATAATCAATTGGGAGATTTTAAAATTAAGACAAGGTTATTTGCACAACGTGGATTTAATCATACTGGATCTAAATACTCCAATGACACCCCCTTTGAAAGTATGTTATACGCAGCTGGAGCTAGTCCAGAGGAGATGATGAGTAATAAATTTACACGGTCTGCAGGTTTTATTCCAAATAATTGGGCTAGTTATAGTCAAAGTAACACTAATATTTTTCATTATGGTGGAGGATTAAATTTACGTGGATATGCTGGCTATTTAATGGGAGAATCAGAAAATGACATGGTTAATGAAGGTGACTTTAACTTCTTGTACAGAGGAACATCCGGAATAGCATTTAATACAGAAATTGATTTCACTGATGCTATAAGATATATGAATTATTTTGGGCTCAACTCTTACATTTTCATGGACATGGGAGTTATGGATGAGGATTACATGGATAATCATCTATCATTTAGCAGCTTACACATGGATGCAGGAGTGGGTTTTACTCTAGAATTATCGCGATTATGGAATAGATTTATCGAAGCAGAACCACTGGTTTTAAGACTTGACTTTCCATTATTCTTAAATAAACCACCAGGAGATCAAAATTACATGAAATTAAGATGTGTATTTGGTATCAATAAAACATTTTAAAAAGATGAAGTGGTTATTATTTTTACTGCCTTTTTTGACAATATCACAAACCAATCAAATATGTGGAACTTGGATAGAAGAGAAAAAAAAATCTCACATAGTAATTTATCAAAATGAAGAAGGTTTTTATGAAGGCAAAATCAGCTGGTTAGCAGAACCTTTAAATGAAAATGGTGATATTAAAAGAGATAAAGAAAATCCTGATAAAAAATTAAGAAATCAACCTCTCAAAGAATTAATAATAATTACAAATCTAGAACATATAACAAACAATGAATGGGGCAATGGTCAAATTTATGATGCAAGAAGTGGAAAAACATATAGTTTAAATGCAAGTTTGAAAGACTTCAATACACTTTTTATGCGAGGATATATCGGATTTAGTTTCATTGGAAGAACAACTACATGGAGTAGGTTGAAAAAATAATAAACGATTCATTTTGCGATAATGCAGAAAATTACCGCCATTATTCCAACTAAAAATGAAGAGCACAATATAGTAGGAGCTATACAATCTGTTGCTTTTGCAGATGAGATTATCATTGTTGACTCATTCTCTTCAGATAAAACAATTAATCTTGCTAAGCCACTTGCAACAAAAATCATACAAAAATCATACAAAAACTCTGCCTCTCAAAAAAATTGGGCAATTCCACAAGCTAAATATGACTGGATCTTATTAATTGATGCTGATGAGAGAATTACTCCTGATCTAGCAAAAGAAATACAACAAATATTAAGATATAATATTCCTGAAAGTGGCTTTTGGATTTATCGCCAAAATCACTTTATGGGGAAAAAAGTTCATTTTAGTGGATGGCAATACGATAAAGTAATACGTCTATTTAACAAAAATGAATGCCGCTATGAATCTAAAAATGTACATGCTGAAATAACTACAAAAGGTAAAATAGGATTCTTACAAAATAAAATACACCATAATACATTTTCAAATATAAAAGATTACTTATTGAAAATAGAAAGATATGCTCAATGGCAAAGCAAAGACTACGACCCCATAACAGGTATTTTAACACCTTATCATTTTATCATAAAACCTATAATGAGATTTACAAAACATTATTTCATACAACTTGGTATACTTGATGGTTTAACTGGACTTACAATCTCTATTATTCAGTCCTATGCCGTTTTTTTAAGATATATTAAACTATGGGAAATAAGAAAAAGTAAAAAATAAGAAATTGAATTATTCGTTGAATACTCAAAAAAATACTGACTTAAACAGATAAAAACAAGACTTAGTATTATATAAATAAATACCCCCTAATTCTTTCTAATATCTTTTTATATCTATAATTTCTGATAAATGCACCTAAATCTTTACTCACGATTTTTTCATGCCTATTGAAAAAAGATACACAATAGCCAAAAAACATAGCAAAGAATAACAACAAATAAGGTTTTCTTATACTATTTTTAAGACAATTAACAATCAATAAAATAAAACCCATTCTAATAGAGTATAACATTCTACCATTTCGATATGCTGCTCTAAAAAAACCATAATCCTGATTTGTGGATCTCCGATGTATAACGTGTAAATTAGATAACACACAGACTTCCCATTTTCTATACCTAGCATAATGTTCATCAATAGTATCCCACCCCATTTTTTTTACCAACCCTCCAATTTCTAAAAAACACTCTTTCCTATATGCTTTAATTGCCCCACGAACATGATCCATATTTGTTTGTTGTTCAATAGTATAATCATAAGATTTTTTTATTACACAGATACCTCCACAAATACCAATTGTAGGATGTTGAATAAATTGTTGAATAATTTCTGCAAGATAATTATTAGGCAAAATTAAATCAGCATCAATTTTCATGTAAATATCATAATCATTTTTTTTTCTTTTATCAAATCCATAATAAAAAACCTCCATAACACTTTTACCTGGTGATCTTAAGCCATTTTTTTCCTTTCTCAAGTATGTAATCCAACTATATTTGTTAGATGCTTTGATAATCAAATTACTAGTATTATCTGTAGACCCATCATCTATTATAATCCATTCAACAGGCAATACAGATTGCTGAATCATTGATTCAATTAAATCTGAGAGATGATGCTCTTCATTACAGGCAGGAGTAATTATTAGTACTTTCAATTTGATATATGATTTTTTAATAAGAAAAACGAAATTAAACCTAAAAAGGCATACATAATAACACCAAAAAAAGAGTATAATAATAATACGGATTCGACATTTAAATTCTTAACAAGAAGGAATAATAATACTAACAATAAAAAATAAATAATTTGCCAAATAAGTAAATACTGATTTTGTAAAGTATAGGAGATGCTAGGAGATACAACATTAAATATAAATCTCACAAATAAGAAAGGACAAATTAATTTTATATATTTTCCCGTATCTACCCATTCAGAACCTAATAATATAATAAAGAAACTATCTGGTATAAGATAAAAAGGAATAGTTAATAAAAAACTAATGAAGGTCATAAGTATAACTGATTTTTTAAAAATGCTTATTTTATCTTTCGCAGTAGTTAAACGCTTATAAAAAACTGTTTTAAATGAATTAGAAATAATACCAAGTGGTTTACCAATTATTTTATCTGCTAAGTCAAAAAGGCCTAAAACAGATAATCCAAAAAAAGCGGAAAAAAAGCCAACAATATATTTCTGGCACAGAAAATTTAAAATTGATTGTGGGGTTTCAAACAAAATGAATCTTTGATACTTTTTAAGTAAAATATAAGCATCATGACGCATATGCAATATATTTAATGAATTAATACCAACAATAATACTTTTCAATAATAATAAACATGCTATAATTCTCCCTAATAACTGACCTATAATTAAACCAAATGCTTGGTAAGAAGAAAAATACAATAAAATTGATGATGGCGTGCTAATTAAAGAATGAGTTATTTGAGAATATGACATATTATGATATAACTCTAATCTATTATTCCAGCTATACAATATATTATACAATCCCAAACTACAAGCACCTATTGGAATAAGATATATCATAATACCATTTAAGCTAAATTTAGTATATGTATCATGTGGCATATAAGAAGATATTAATAATAACAACAAAAAAATAATCACAGAAAAGAACAACAAGAAAAAAAATGACATCAAACATAACAAAATAGCATCTGAATCTTTTTTAGGTAACACAACAGCCACTTCTAATCTTAATGTGGTTGTAATTGCTAATAATTGTATAATAGCCATAAAAAGAGCAAATAAACCAAAATCTAAAGGTGTAAAGAATCGTGTTAATATAGGCAATAAAAGTAATGGAATAAATTGAGAAATACTCACTCCGCTCGTTAATATAAATAAATTTTTCAAATACTTTGATTTAAATAATTCATGGTATATTTTTTTATATGACTTAATCATAAATCTTCTATTAATTTAATGAGTGTCTTGACCTGATTTTCTCTTGAAAATTTTGAAATATCATCAGAGAAATAATGACTTATTTCACATAGTTCATAAATTTCTAATATAGTATCAAATAACAACTTTGAATTATTAAAATCCACAAACCATGCATATGAAATTGGTTTTAAAATTTTTTCTAAATCACTATTTTTTTCGCCGATTGCAAGTATTGGTCTTTTTGCTCCTAAATACTCAAAAACTTTTGCTGGCAAACGACCTTTAACAGATTTTGTCATACTTTGAGTAACCAATAATAGATCACAATCCATCATCTTTTGAATAGACTGATTATGATTCAGAAAACCTTCGTAAATTAACT
>MDTG01054424.1_pt1 | contig 14109 bp, 11 predicted proteins | sample 811421 | NCBI WGS metagenome assembly MDTG01 (sample SAMN05326645, study PRJNA326480) | marine metagenome | isolation source: seawater | place: Pacific Ocean: South East | collected 2011 | reverse complement strand
GGTAAAACAGCAACTGTTGCAGCTGATGTATGCACTCTACCCTGAGTTTCAGTATCTGGCACTCTTTGTACCCTGTGAACTCCACTTTCATACTTTAATGAAGAATAAATATTTTTACCTTTTATTAGTGCAATTATTTCTTTTAAACCACCCGCATCACTCTTTGAAATTGATATTATTTCGATCAACCATTTTTTTTTTTGACACACTTTTTCATACATTTTATATAGGTCTGAAGCAAAAAGACTGGCTTCTAGACCTCCAGTTCCTGCTCTGATTTCAATAATTGCATTTTTAGTATCGGCAGTATCTTTGGGTAATAAAAAAAGTTTTATTTTTTTTTCATTAATTTCATTATTTTTTTTTAAATTTTCTATCTCATTCAAAGCCAGTTCTTTAAATTCATTATCAGTTTTTGTATCATTGATAATTTTGCTTAATTCATGATATTCTGTCTGATAGTTTATATAATTTTTTGCAGCTTCTTTTATTTCATCTAATTCTGAATATTCTTTAGATAATTCAGCAAATTTATTTTTATTTATTTGTTCAGAAGCCAGCTCTTTTTCTATTTCAGAATGTCTACTAATCAAACTTTTAACTTTTTGCAAAGGAAGCATATTTATTTATTTTGTAAATTTGCTACTTTTTCTTCTACAAGACTTACTATTTTATCTATCATTTTCTCGGTTGTTACTTTTTCAGTATCTAAACCATTTAAATATAGCATGTGGTTACCTTTACCACCGCCAGTTATTCCAATTTCTGTTTGTTTTGCTTCACCTGGTCCATTAACTACACATCCTATTATTGATAAAGTGATTGGCTCCTTGATATGAGATAATTTCTGCTCCAATAACTTGACAGTATCAATAACCTGGAAAGCTTGTCTTGCACATGATGGGCATGAAATAATCTTCACACCTCTGTTTCTAAGATTTAATGATTTTAAAATTTCATTCCCAACTTTGATTTCCTCCACTGGATTATCAGAAAGCGAGACCCTTACAGTGTCTCCAATCCCATTGAGTAACAAATTTCCAAATCCTATTGAGGTTTTTATACTTCCTGGCAGATAGCTCCCCGCTTCAGTAATTCCTAGATGTAACGGGTAATTTGTTTTATCTGATAATAATTTATAAGCTGCAATAGATAAGAAAACATCGGAGGATTTAACGCTGATTTTAAAATTGAAAAAATTCATATCTTCAACAATTTTTATATTTCTCAAGGCACTCTCAACCAAAGCTTCTGGGCAAGGTTCTTTATACTTTTCTAGTATGTCTTTTTCCAAGGATCCCGCATTAACTCCAATTCTAATAGAACAGTTGTTATTTTTTGCTGCAGAGATAACTTCATATATTCTTTTTCTATCTCCTATATTTCCAGGATTTATACGTAAACAATGAGCTCCACTCTCTGCAGCTTCTATTGCTCTCTTGTAATGAAAATGAATATCAGCAACTATTGGTACATCTACGTGCTTTATTATTGTTTTTAATGACTCAGTAGATTTTGTATCGGGACAAGATACTCTTACAATGTCTGCTCCGGCCTCAGTAGCTTCATTTATCTGCTCAATAGTAGATTTATGATCGCTAGTTAAAGTATTCGTCATCGTTTGAACAGAAATTGGATTATCTCCACCTATCTTTACTTTACCAACATTAATCTCTTTGGTTTTTTTTCTTTTTATTTTCCTGAAGGGTCTAATTTCTGAGTTCATTTATGTAAATTAAATTCTTTGTGTAATGCTTTTACAGCTTTGTGTAAATTTTTTTTATTAATTAAAACTGAAATTTTTATTTCAGAAGTTGAGATTACTAAAATATTTATATTATTTGTTGCTAAAGTTTGAAACATTCGAAAAGTTACTCCTGGAGTCGTAATCATACCAACACCTATTATGGAAACCTTAGCAACGTATTTATCAAAAATCATTCTTTCAAAAATTATATTTTTATTAGATGAAATAATTTTTTTTGTTCTATTTAAATCATTAGATTTTATTGTAAAAGTTAGATCAGTTTTTTTGTTGTCTGAAGATATATTTTGTACAACCATATCTACATTAATAGAATTTTTATAAAGAGGTTTAAATATTGAAGCAGCTATACCTGGTCTATCTTTTACACCTATCAACGTTACCTTAGCTTCATTTTCAGTTGAAGATACCCCAGTAATTATTTTATTATTTATAATATTTTTTCTTTTAGTTATTAATGTCCCTGTTTTATTTACAAAAGACGATTTTACTTCAATATCAATTCTATTTAATCTTGCATCTTGAATTGAGTGAGGCTGCATAACTTTAGCACCTAAAGACGCCATTTCTAACATTTCTTCATAGGAGATACTTCTTATCTTTCTTGCACTTTTTAACTTTTTAGGATCGGTTGTATATACACCTTCTACATCTGTATAAATTACGCATCTAAAAGCATTAAAGAAATTCGCAAACATTATCGCGCTCGCATCTGTTCCTCCTCTTCCAATCGTTGTTATCCTTTGCTGGTCATTTATTCCTTGAAATCCTGCAATGACTGGAATTCCCCCAGATTTTAAATATTTCAAAATTTCTTTTTTGTTAATAGAGCTAATTCTAGCAAATTTATGTTTTCCCTCTGTGATTATAGGTATTTGCCATGCCATCCATGATCTTGATTTGATGCCGTTTTCAACAAGTTGACCAGACAACAATGAACATGAAATTTGTTCACCTGCCGAAACTAAAGTGTCATATTCGTAATCAGGAAAATTTTTACTAACAATTTTTGACATTTTGATTAATTTATTAGTAGTGCCACTCATTGCTGAAGTTAAAACTATCACTTTGTATTTTTTTGAATACTTTTCAATTAATTTTGCAACTTTTTTGATTCTGTTTAATGATCCTACTGAAGTTCCACCAAATTTTAATACAACAATTTTCATTGAGTAGTTTTATTTACAAGTTTAATAATGTTGATAAAATACATCTAATTAATAATGTCAATATAGAATGAGTACAAATACAATTAATAGGTCAGAAATTGAAAAATTTGATAAAATTGCTGAAGAATGGTGGAATCCTAATGGAAAATTCAAACCACTGCATAAATTTAATCCTGTAAGAATTGAATATATTAAAAATAATTTAATTAAAGACTTAAATATTTCAAAAAACAGTGATCCTTTAAAAAATATTTCAATACTTGATATAGGTTGCGGTGGCGGTTTATTGTCAGAACCTTTATCAAGACTAGGTGCTAAAGTAGTTGGTATAGACGCATCAAAAAAAAATATAGATGTAGCAAAGCATCATTTAAAAAAAACTAATCTAAAAATAGAATATTATCACGCATCACCTGAGAACTTTAATTATAAAAATAAATTTGATGTTATATTAAATATGGAAATTGTCGAACATGTCGAAAATATTCAACAATTTATAAAAGAATGTTCGGGTCTTTTAAAGGATAATGGCACAATGTTTATTGCAACATTGAACCAAACTTTAAAATCTTATTTGTTTGCAATAATCGGAGCTGAATATATTTTAAAGTGGCTCCCAATTGGCACACACGATTGGAATAAATTTGTAAAACCTAATTATTTAGAAAAAATATGTAATTCAAATTCTCTTAAACTGAATAAAATTGATGGCGTTACATTTGACCCATTTGGAGACTGCTGGAGTATTTCAAAAGATAAGTCAGTAAATTATATAACCAAATTTAAAAAAACTTAATTTTGCTTATCATCTATCCAGGGTATCGTAGAAGTTTCTATGCCCTCGTCTTTGAGTTCTTTAATTTCTTCTGCTGAAGCTTTTCCAAATATATTTTTTTTATTTTTATTATAATGAATTGATCTTGCCTCATAAGTAAAGTTATCTCCAACATATTCAAAGTTTTTCTTTATAAATTTTTGGTACTCTTTTATTTTATTTTTTAAATTTTTACTTTTATTAATATTTACAGTATCTATTTTTATACTAGTATTAACTAAGTTTGGCTTCATTATTGATTTATCAATTTTAAAAGAATTACATTTTTGGCAGTTTAATAAATTCATTTTTTTTAATTTGTCATATTCTTTTGAGCTAGCAAACCAACTTTCGAACTCAAATTTACATTTTTTGCAATTAAGAAGATATTTAATCATAGATTTTTCAAATAATATTTTTTTTTAAAAATTCAATACTAAGATCTATAATCTGAGTTAATATCAATATACTCTCTAGAAAAATCCATAGTATAAGCTGTGAATTCTTTATTGCCCATTGATAAATTTACTGTAATTTCAATTTTTTCATTTTTCATATATTCACTTACTTCATTCTCATTATAGTTTTTATGAACCTTGCCTTTGTTTAAAATCATATAAGGTCCTATGTTTATTGATAATTTGTTATCTTTAACTTTTGCCCCACTCTTTCCAATTGCCATTGCAATTCTCCCCCAGTTTGGGTCTTCACCGAATATTGCAGTTTTTACTAATGGTGAATTTGCAATTGAAAAACAAACATTTCTTGCATCTTTATCAGATTTACTATTTTTGCATTTTATAATAATAAACTTGGTTGCACCCTCTCCATCACTGGCAACTCTCATAGCCAAATCTAGCATAACTTGATGCACACCATTTATAAATTGTTTTAATTTTGGATCATTAATATTTTTAATTTCTGGGTTAGATATTTTGCCAGTTGAAAAAATAGATACCATGTCATTGGTGCTAGTATCACCATCACAGGTAATTGCATTGAAAGTAGTTTTTATATTTTTACTTAATATTTGTTTTAAAACATTTGAGGAAATTTTAGCATCTGTAAATATAAAACCAAGTGTTGTTGCCATATTTGGATAAATCATTCCAGAGCCTTTTGATATTCCATAAATTTTTACATCTACATTTCCAATTTTACATTCTACCATTGATAATTTTGGCTTTGTATCTGTTGTCATTATACCTAAAGCAGCTTTTATCCATATTAATTTATTTTGGACATATTTTATTTTATTAACAAGATTGTTTATTTGACTCATGATTTTTTGTTCTGGAAATCTTTCTCCAATTGTTCCTGTGCATCCAAATAATATATGACTTGATTTTATTTTTTGAGGATTTTCCTGATCTAAAATTTGTTTTTCAGATAATAATTTTGAAAGTTTTGTTGATATTTTTTTTAGCGAATTATAACCCTCGCTACCAGTCAAAGCGTTTGCATTTCTTGTATTTACTAATAACCCGAAGACTTTTTTTTCTCTAATTTTTTTATTCCATTTTATATTCTCAGAAACTAGTTTTGACTGTGTATATACGGAGGCAAAATTAGCTCCATCTCTAAAATAAAATAATACTAAATCATCTCTTTTTTTTTCATAAAGACCACAGCTTATAGAGGATATAGATAATCCATCAATATGATCTAAATCTTGAAAATGACCGATTTTGGAATCCTTAAATTTTGTATCAAAAAAGTTGTTTATACCAAAATCCATGCTATTTAATTTTTTAAATAAATAACTATATAATCTATTATTATTAATACAGCAAAAATATGCTCAATCCTCTAAAAATTATCAACAAATTTATAAAAAGTGGAAATCAAAAAGAATTAGAAAGAATCCATAAAATAGTAAAAAAAATTAATGAGTTAGAAGAGAATTTTATTAATTTAAAAGATAAAGATTTTCCGCTTAAAACTATAGAGTTTATAGATAGCATAAAACATGGAAAGAGATTAGAGGATATTTTACCGGAAGCTTTTGGATTGGCTAGAGAGGCGGCAAGAAGGGGATATAATGAAAGACACTTCGATGTACAATTAATCGGTGGAATAGCTTTACATGAAAATAAAATCGCAGAAATGAAAACTGGCGAAGGCAAAACGTTAACTATTGTTTTGGCTGCTTATCTAAATGCATTAGAAAAAAAAGGTGTTCATGTTGTTACTGTTAACGATTATCTTGCGAAAAGAGACAGTTTCAACATGGGTAAAATTTATAACTTTTTAGGTTTAACTTGTGGATATATAAATACGGAACAATCAGATGAAGAGCGTAAAGAAAATTACGATAAAGACATAACTTACGCTACAAATAGTGAATTAGGCTTTGATTTCTTAAGAGATAACATGAAATACTCAAAATCAGAAATGGTTCTCAGGGAACATAATTATGCTATCGTTGATGAAATCGATTCATGTTTGATTGATGAAGCCAGAACTCCATTAGTTATTTCTGGAGCGGCAGAGGATAAAACATTACAATACATTGCCATAGACAAATTGATAAAAAATTTAAATAAAACCGATTTTGAATTAGATGAAAAAGATAGAAATATACTGTTAACTAATGATGGAATAGATAATGTAGAAAAAATTTTCTCCAAAGCTGGAATTTTAAAAAATAATAATTTTTATGATCCTGAAAATTTACATTTGGTACATCATGTAAACCAAGCTTTAAGAGCTAATTATTTATTTGAAAATGGGAGGGATTATATAGTTAAAGATAATGAAATTATTATAATTGATGAACAGACCGGGAGACAATTACCTGGTAGAAGATTTGGGGATGGACTGCATCAAAGTTTAGAAGCAAAAGAAAAAATAGATGTTAAAGCTGAAAATCAAACACTTGCATCAATAACATACCAGAATTTTTTTAAATTATATAAGAAACTTGCTGGTTGTACGGGAACAGCACAAACAGAGTCTCAAGAATTTTTTGAAATATATAACTTACCAGTTTTACAAATACCTACTAATAAAGAAATGATAAGAAATGATCTAAATGATCTAATTTTTAGAACAAGTGTTGAAAAAGATCTAGCGATTATAAATAAGATAAAAGAGTGTTATAAAATTGGTCAACCACTTTTAGTTTTTACTTCAAGTATAAATAAATCAGAACACTATTCCAATTTATTGCAAAAGGAAAAGATAAAACATATTGTTCTGAATGCAAAAAATCACGAAAAAGAGGCTGATATTATTGCAAATGCAGGAAAACCAAATTCTATAATTATTACAACAAGTATATCTGGAAGAGGTGTGGATATTAAATTAGGCGGTCACGATCAATCACAAAAGGAAGATGTTAAAAAGAAAGGTGGTTTATTCGTAATAGGCACAGAAAGAATGGAGAGTAGAAGAGTTGACAATCAAGCAAGAGGTCGTTCAGGAAGACAAGGTGACGAGGGGTCTTCAATTTTCTATGTGAGCCTTGAGGATGATCTTATGAGGTTATTTGGATCAGAAACTATGAATAATATGTTAGAAAAACTAGGATTGAAAGATGGAGAAAGTATAGATCACCCTTGGATAAACAAGGCAATAGAAAGGGCGCAGCAAAAAGTTGAGGCAAGAAACTTTGATATAAGAAAAACACTTATTAAATTTGATAATGTGTTAAATGACCAAAGACATGTAATATTTGAACAAAGAAAAAATGTAATAGATGGGATAGAAGATTTAAATTATTCAGATATATTTTTAAATGAAGTTTTAGAAGATTTAACAAAACTTAAAATAATTCATGAAAAATCACCAAATTCAAATGAATTTCCAAATTCATTAAAACAAATATTAGGAAAATCAATTGATAATGATGAATTTAGTAAAATAATTAATTCAGACACAAAAGAAATGCAAAACTTAATAAAAGATAAATTTATTAAAACTAGAGATGATAGAATTAAATTGTTAGGCATAGAACAAGCAAATGAAATTGAAAAAAGAATATTAGTGCAGATAATTGACCAAAATTGGAAATCTCACATACAATACTTAGAGCAATTAAGACAAGTAATCGGCCTAAGATCTTATGGACAAAGAGATCCTCTTGTAGAGTATAAAAAAGAGGCGTTTATTTTATTTGAAAATTTATTAATTAAATTAAAAAGTGACCTTGTAACTATGCTATTAAATTTAAAAATTATTCAAAAAGAAAAAGGTGAAAGTGATGAAGATATAAATAAAAATTTTAAGTCTATTTCAAAAAATAAGATTGGTCGAAATGAACCATGTCCATGCAATTCTGGAAAAAAGTTTAAACATTGTCATGGTGCTATTTAATAAGAAAAAATATACCTATTGTTAGAAAAAGCAACAACATTGCAAATATTGTAATATTTATTTTAGAGAAAATATTTATTGAATTTAAATTTAATAGTATGTTATTTTTTGCTGTTAGTTTATTTTGATTTGTTGAGTCAGTTATAAATCCTTTATTTCTGCCAATTTCTAAAAATTTGTTTTTTCTTTGATTTAAAATTTCATTCTTATCTAAAGTTAAAAATTTGGCTAGGTTTCTCTCAATGCTATCACGTACATAATTTAAAATTAATTCTTTATCTCTATGAGCTCCTCCTAAAGGCTCAGGGATAATTTCATCAATAATTTCAAGCTTTAAAAGATCTTTGGCTGAGAGTTTCATTGCTTTAGCAGCCTCTAATGTTTTGGTTGGATCTCTCCAAAGTATAGTAGCGCATCCCTCAGGGGAAATTACTGAATATATTGCATTTTCTAACATTAGAACTTTACTAGATGAAGCTAAAGCAATTGCTCCTCCAGAACCTCCTTCACCAATTATTATTGAAATCGTTGGTACAGATAATTGCATAGAGCATTCTATAGATTTGGCTATTGCTTCAGCTTGCCCCCTTTCTTCTGCTCCAACCCCTGGGTAAGCGCCGGGAGTATCAACAAAATTGATAATAGGAATCTTAAATTTATCTGCTAATTTCATTAGTCTTATTGTTTTTCTATAACCTTCTGGCCTCATCATCCCAAAATTGCGGACAATTCTAGTATCTAAATTATCTCCCTTTTCTTGACCAATAACCAATACAGATTTTGAATTAAATTTTCCAAATCCAGCTATCACAGATTTATCCTCACCATAAAATCTATCACCAGATAATGAAATAAATTCATCAAACAAATTATCAATGAAATATTTTGATTTAGGCCTATCCTCGTGTCTGGCAACTAATGTTGTCTGCCATGGATCTAGATTTTCATATATTTCTTTTAATTTTTGATCAATTTCATTTTGTAAATTAGTTATTTGATCAGTGTTTACCTCAGTTAATCCATCTTGGTTATAGGGATCTTTTAATTTATCCAGCTCAATTTCTAAGTTTTTTATCTCATTTTCAAAATTTAAATAATTTTTCATTAATACATTATTATATAACAATTTTTCGACAAAATGATGAATTTTTAATGTTTATTCTAATTGATTTTAAAATAATATAGTCCCTAAGTAAATATATAATGACTTAATTTATTAGTTGTCATATACAGCTTTTTCAAATTTTAAAAAAATTATGACTAATTCATTTATAAAAATAAATACTTTATCCGTATCAAAGGACTTAGCAAATTTTGTAAAAGATGAGTTACTACCCGGTTTAGAAATTAATGAAAGTCAATTCTGGGAGGGGTTTGATAAAACAGTTAATGAGCTAGCACCAATAAACAAAAGGTTACTGGAAACTCGAGAAACAATGCAGTCTGAAATAGACTTATGGTTAAAAAAAAACAGAAATGAAAAATTTGACGAAAAAAGTTATAAAAATTTTTTACAAGAAATAGGATATTTGAAAAAGGAAGGTGATGACTTTAAAATTGAAACAAAAAATCTAGATTTGGAAATCTCAAGTATTGCTGGGCCACAATTAGTAGTGCCTATCATGAACTCAAGGTACACACTAAATGCGGCAAATGCTAGATGGGTAAGTCTCTATGATAGCTTGTATGGAACGGACATAATTGAATCTGAGGAAACAGGCAGTCAAAAATATGATCCTTTGAGAGGTCAGGAAGTTATTAAATATGCTAGAAATTTTCTAAATGATAATTTTGCCATTAATGAGATCCATTGGAAGGATGTCACTGGTTTTCAAATTACAAATAATATACTAAAAATTAAAAAAGATGATAAAATTTTTGAGTTAACTGACAAAAAAAAGTTTGTTGGCTATAGAGGCGAACAAAACAGTCCTTCAACGGTTATATTAGAAAATAACAATTTAAAAATAGAGATCATAATTAATCCAAAAGCATTTAGTGCTGTTCAAGATGCAGCGGGAATAAGTGATATTATTATAGAATCTGCAATCTCAACTATATGTGATAACGAAGATAGTGTGGCAGCTGTTGACTCTGAAGATAAAGTGCTTTGTTATAAAAATTGGTTAGGCTTAATGAAAGGAACTCTAAAGTCTATTTTCGAAAAAGATGGCAAAACTTTAGAACGAAAACTTAATCCAGATAGAAGTTATATTAGCAATGAAAATAAAAAAGAAAAACTTCATGGTCGCAGTTTATTGTTAATTAGAAATGTGGGTCATCTAATGACAAATTCTGCAATTATTTTAAATGATGGTTCAGAAATACCAGAGGGAATTATGGATGCATTTATAACAACAGCCGCAGCTATGCATGATTTAAAAAGGAAAGGAAATTCAAGAACAGGATCTATTTACATTGTAAAACCAAAAATGCATGGTCCAGAAGAAACAGCTTTTACTGATACAATTTTTTCAAAAGTAGAAGAAGTCCTAAAACTTAAAAAATATACTATCAAGTGTGGAATAATGGATGAAGAGAGAAGAACATCAATAAATTTAAAAGAGTGTATTAGAACTTTAAAAAATAGAGTTTTTTTTATAAATACAGGTTTTCTAGATAGAACAGGAGATGAAATGCACACCTCAATGGAAGCTGGACCAATGATAAAAAAAGGTGATATGAAAAGATCCAAATGGATCTCTGCCTATGAAAAGAATAATGTAGAAATTGGATTAAGATGTGGATTTTCGGGTGTAGCACAAATTGGTAAAGGTATGTGGGCAATGCCAGATAAGATGAAAGAAATGATAGATCAAAAAATTTCTCACTTAGAGGCTGGTGCAAATTGTGCTTGGGTACCATCCCCAACTGCCGCCTCGTTGCATGCAATGCATTATCACACTATAAATATTTTTGATAAACATCGTAAACTGAAAGATGATAAATCAAATTATTTAGATGATTTACTATCAATACCAATTGCTGATCGGCCAAATTGGAGTACAGAGGAAATAAATAATGAATTATGCAATTCAGCACAAACTATCTTGGGCTACGTAGTAAGATGGGTGGATCAAGGTATAGGTTGCTCAAAAGTTCCTGATATAAATAACATAGGTTTGATGGAAGATAGAGCAACTCTAAGAATATCTTCACAACACATAGCAAATTGGCTACACCATGGAATTTGTTCTAACAGACAGGTATTGGAAGTGCTAAAAAAAATGGCAAAGATAGTTGATGAACAGAATAAAAATGATGCAAATTATGAAAATATGGCACCAAATTTTGACAAATCCATTTCCTTTAAAGCTGCATGCGAGTTAATATTTCACGGTAAATCGCAACCATCAGGTTATACTGAGCCATTGTTGCACTTAAACAGGCTTATAAAAAAAAGCTAAGTCAAATTTTATTTAAATCTCTTCTATTTTTAAAAGCAGATATTAACGTACCATCATCTAAAGTTTCTATTTCACCTCCTATTGGTAGACCTTGCGCCAACTTTGTAATAGAGATGTCAAAATCATTAAGACTATCTTTAATATAAAATGCAGTAGTCTGACCTTCTATGGTCGCGCTAGTAGCTATAATAACTTCATCAATTTTTTTTGTTTTAACAATTTCTACTAATGAGTTTACTAAAAATTGAGATTTATTTTGACTACCAACGTCTGGCAATGTACCACCAAGTATATGGAAATATCCTTGATAAATATTTGAACTTTCAATTGCCCACTGATCAGCGATATTTTCTACCACACAGATTTTATTATGAGTTTTTAATAAGTTTTTACAATTATTGCAAAATGACTTGTTTGATTTATACGAGCCACATTTATTACATCTTGTAATATTATTTTTTATTTCTAATAATAAATCTGAAAAAGGAACCAAAATTTCATCATGATTATTAATCAATTTAAGAATAATTCTTTTTGCAGACTTTGGTCCAAGCCCAGGTAATTTAGATATTAGTTTTACTAAATTTTCTAATTCTGGAAGATTGTGCATTTACAATGGCCACTTAAATCCTGGAACGCCGAGTCCACCGGTAGTTTTTGAGATTTCTTCTGAAGTTTTTGATTTTAACTTAATTTTTGCTGCATTGTGTGCTGCAATAATTAAATCCTGTAGAATTTGAATATCGTCTTTCAATAATTTCTCATTTAATGATAATTTGATCATTTCACCATCGCCATTAAGTGTTAACTTAACAGCACCGCCCCCTGATACACCATCAACAACAATTTTTTTTAAATTCTCTTGGCTTTCTTTCATTTGCTTTTCTATTTCTTTTGCTTTTTCAAGAATTTTTTGAAAATCAGTCATCTTTTTCTATATTTAATAATTCAATATCCGGAATTGATTTTAATAAGTCAGCATACTCTGCTGATTTTTTGAAAGTATTTATGTTATTTTCTTTTGATAATTTTTTTGCCTCTTTTTTGGTTTTTTCGCCTGTTTTTTTTGAAAAGAAGATTATCCACCTACTCCTTGTCCAATAATATAATTTCTCAGAGAGTTCTTTAACAAAATTTTTATCCAGATTCTGGTTGAAAGAAATTTCAATTCGTCTGTTTGTGAAGGAAACCAAATTAACATTATTCTCTAATTCGTACTTTAGTTTCATTTCTTTATTTTGTGAACATATTTTAATTAAATCATCTAAGCTTCTAATTTGATCTGTAAAATCATTTTTTTTTTCAATTTTCTCATCTTCCTGTTTTATATTCTTGATTTGATTTACAGAATCATTTTTCTTTAAATCAGTTTTAATATGATTTTTTGAAACTTTTTTTTTTTCATTTCTATTTATAGTGTCTACAGAATTTTTTTTTTTATTTAAATACATTAATTGAACTAGAAACATTTCAATTGATAAATTTTGATTACTAACCAAACCAATTTCTTTTATTGTTTTAATTGTAAATTCCCAAAATAAAAGAATTTCTCCAGAACTTATTTGATTAGACAGTGATATTATTTTTTGATAATCAGTATCATTTAACAAGAAATTATTTCCTTCATAAGATATATTTTTGATATTTTTCAAATAATAAATTAATTCTAGAAATTCATTTAAAAAATTATTTGGATCTACTCCAGAATTATAAATATATCTATAATGATTAATTACATTTTCTTCTTCACCTTTTAAAACAAATTCTAATAATTCAATATAAGAGCTTTTATCGACATATCCAAAAATTTCTTGCACTTCTTTGAAGGTTAGTGAGTTTTCTTGATTTGATATTAAAGCTCTATCAAGTAAAGATAGGGCATCTCGGACAGAACCTTCTGAAATTTTCACAATTAGTTTTACAGCTTTTTCCTCTACTTTTTTTTTCTCTAGATTAATTATTTTTTTAATATAATTACATAATTCGTCAGAGTTAATCCTAGATAAATTGTATCTTTGACATCTAGAAACAACTGTTACTGGTATCTTTTTTATTTCAGTTGTTGCAAAAATAAATTTTAAATATGGAGGTGGTTCCTCTAGAGTTTTAAGTAAAGCATTAAATGCTTGTTTACTTAACATATGAACTTCGTCAATTATAAATACTTTATACTTTGCTAGCGAAGGACCATATCTGGAAAATTCAATTAATTCTCTTATATCGTCTACACCTGTTCTACTAGCTGCATCAATCTCTAATACATCAATATGATTAGACTCAATAATTGATTCACAGTTTGTACAGAAATTGGTTTCACATAAATTATCTATCCCTTTTTCACAATTTAAAGCTTTAGCAACAATTCTTGCAAATGTAGTTTTGCCAATTCCTCTTATACCTGTGAATAAAATTGCATTTGCCGATTTATTGTTTTTTATGGAATTATAAATAGCGTTTGAAATTTCTTCATGTCCCAGCATATCTCTAAAATTTTGTGGTCTATATTTAAGAGCAAATACTTTAGAATTTTCTTTCATAACAGGAGACCAACCAACCTGGAAAAATCTCATTACCCTTGCTCTTTTTCAAGTCTGGGGGAGTTCATGGAAATTCCACCTGGAAGGCCTCCAAGTGTAT